>Ga0335394_10010642_pt1 | contig 10362 bp, 9 predicted proteins | sample MAT03_FD_205741 | JGI IMG/M metagenome (GOLD analysis project Ga0335394, IMG submission 205741) | Freshwater microbial communities from Lake Fryxell liftoff mats and glacier meltwater in Antarctica - MAT-03 (spades assembly) (version 2) ...
ATCGGCGTGCAACAGCCCAAGGTGTGGATCGAGCCCGGCGGCAAAAAGGGCCGTTTCTACTACCGTGTAGAGCATCCCATACAGATAGTTGAGGGCGGCATTGAAGGGGTCTTGTGCCGGGCGGCGACTGCGTTTTTCGAAATCGCATTCCGGGGGCAACCATTGCGCAAGCGCTTGCCAATACTGCCGGGCAATGGCGGCCTCCATGGCCATAATCTTAACCCCGGCCTCCGCCATCGGTAGTTTTGCCAAATCATCTGCTTTGCGGGCAATCGCCTTGATGGAGGCGGCTGCCGGGTGCTTGGCCTGCATTTGGAGTAAGTTATTGACCTGCCCCTCAGTTTTCAAGAGATAAAGCCCCGTGACCCAACGGGAAGCTTCGAGGGAAACCAAAAACTCCACTTGCCGCCTGCGCAGCGTAGCAATGCTCTGGAAGTTGGGCGCCCCCATACGGGAGATCACCTTGCCAATGGCATTGAGCAGATAAATGGGGATTTCATGCGCGGCAGCCAGTTCCATGGCACCTGTGTGGAGCTTGCAGGACTGCGTCACTGCAATACTGCTCACTTTCCGCGGACTGATGCTGCGTTTGTCGCCATTGGGCGCTTCAATGAAGAAGAGGCCGCGCAGTCGGCTGATTTCCAGGTCTTTTGTGTTGAGAATGAGTTGCATAGACACCTATTTTAAATAATTGAATCCTTTCCAACTCACCGCGCCGAATTCCTCCTCTGGAGGGGCGCAGGCGGAATAGAAATCGTTACGAAGTTGGATGTAATCAGCATTGCGTACGCTAAGCACGAAGCCTACGAAAGCGATTTTGCCGCGCAATTGTTGTTTCATTTTCTCCACCCAGTAAGTGCGCAATTCGCCGTGGAAGTGCTGTGCGGCCACTACGCCTGCCAGCTGTTGCACTTCCTTGTCCACTTCTTCAAAAAAGCCCGGGCGGAGTTCCCCTTTGCCCCGCAACAAGATGCCAGTGACGATTTTTTCGTCGTCTGGCCCACAAAGTCTGGTTTTGCGCTCGTTGGCCATAAACCCGTGTTCGCAAATGATTTGACGCAGGGTCAGCGCTTCGTCCGCGCTGAACGGGCGCGAAGAAGAGAAGGAGAGATCGTCGGCATAGCGGGTGTAAGTCCAGAGTTTGGCTGTCGCCAGTGCGGCGAGGGTGTTGTCCAAGGCACGGCAGGCCAGGTTGGAAAGCACTGGAGAGGTGGGTGCTCCCATGGGCAACCTGCCCAAATAGGTGGTTGCGGCCGTGAGCAAGTCGGCGGATTCTTCCTTCATGCATAAAGGGGGCGAATCAAAGACTTCGCGCACTTTTTCATCGGTGACAAAGTGAAAGAAGTCGCGCAGATCCAATTGGAGCAACCAGGGGCGGCCCAGGTGTTTGCGGGCGTTGGTGAGGATGTTCCGCCGGTCATCGTCGGTGGCGGCGTTGACCACGAATCCATACCCTGCGCTCGATTTTTCAAAGTAATAGGCACTTTGGAGGTAATAGTTGAGGGCGCCTTGCAGCTTTTTTAGCACGGGTGCGGGATCTTCGATGAGCCGAAGCTCGCCTGCCGCACTTTTAGGCAGGTGGAATACCTTGTAGCGTGGCTGCATTCCGAGCCGCTTCAGGGTGTGTTTATCTGTACCCAACAAGGCACAGAGGGTGGTCGTGCTGCGTGCTGCTTTTCGCAGTGCGGCGAAACGTTCGCGTAGTTCGGAAGTAGTATTTGTACTCATAAACAAGAAAGTAAGCATGGTAATCCCTGAATTGGCCCGGGCACTCCGAGCTTTTACATCTTTTGAGTGCCCGGGTACGGCTTAGCTGGCGCATGTTCAGGTCTGCCCAGTTAGAAGGAATCAACAACATGCCCTATTTCTATCCGCTAAAAAAAGTGCCATACCAGCGCAGCCAACAATGCAACAGTAAAGAGGGATGCCCAGATACCGCTTGTCTCAAAGCGGCGTACTTTTTTGATACTAATCAGATTGCCGTTGCGGTCGTACTTCATTCTGATTTCATGATCCTCGTCCAGGTTGTTCAGATCAAGGATGGTGGGAGGCTGGTGGTAGTTACGATTTTCCATAAATCCTGCTTTTGGTTGGTGAAAAGTTGTTTAGCGAGCATAGCCAGGAACTTTTTAAAGCGCCAAAGCATTTGCTTTGCATTACAAAGGTCGAACAACCAATAGCGACCGCCACATGCAAGTGAGATCGGAACAGGGTGCCGTCAGGAGATGGGTAGGAGATGGAAAATACGAGTCATACAAACTCCGTTATTCCGGGTGCCACATACGTGCCAATACCTCTTCGTGTAGCCATTTTTCATGCGCCGGATCTTCGATCCAGCCTAAGAAGCTTACCTCGTCTGAGGCATTGCGAATAAAGGCTCGAAGGCTATCTTGCTCGCAGGTAGAAAGGTGGGTGAAAATGCGCTGTTTGCACTGGCGCTGCTCGGGTTTGACTGGATTTCGAGGTTCATCGCGTTTCAGATCGCGAATAAAAAAACCACGGGAGAGGTAGGAGAGAGCGGTGTCTTTGCTCGCCTCATTGGGAGTAAAGTCAAATCGGCCGCGGGTGAGTAAGGCATGAATCCATTCTATGCGCAAATCGAGTACTAAATAACAGCCGAGCGTGATATATCTGCCGATCAATTTGTCCAGAAAACGGTCGAACGCAGGTTCCGAGCTGGTATCAGCCATTTCAGCATTGTATTGACGGGCGTAATGATGCTGATCAAGTTCTGTCAGGTATTGGGCTTTTTTGGCAGCATAATAGCCCGTTTTGAATTGTTTTTCCAAGCGATTACAATAACAAATGCGTCCGAGCAGCCCCATGACCAATTCCGCAATTTTCCAGTGCATTTGAAAACGCTCGTGCCTGCGTACTGCTTTCTCAAAGGCAAAGAAATTTCGGTACATTTCTTCCATTGGAAAATCGTGGCCACTGCTTTCGCTTGGTGCATTCATCCGGTTGCCCAGAATGTCTTGGGGCAAATAATACTCCAACTGGTGGATGGAATTATCCATACGGGGGTAGAAATCATACCCATCCCCAATGATGTTGTAAGGGTTGTGGAAGCCCCCGTAGGTATGCTGTTCAAGCAATAAATTGTCCATGGTAGAATGGATCAACAGGTAATCCGTAGCGGGTAAGGGCTGGTACCTTCGATAATTGTAGGTAGCTGGAGGGTTAAAAACTTGTCGAAGCAGCCCCGAGTGGTTGGCTGGTCTTGCGTATCCTATCAATCCCAGGTTATAATATTGCCGCAAAAGATCCTGATCAAAGAGTCTGAAATCTTCTTTAGCGATCACATTACTTCGTACACTTGAAATGAAATGCTGTAACCTGACTTCATCCCAATACGGGATAACTTCCTGCTTATATTGCTGCAAAAGTTCATTACTGACGCGGTTTACTAATACACGAACCTCGCTATAACGTGTTTCCTCATTCAATCCACGATACATTAAAGTTGAGACCAGCACATTTAATTCATAACCTATGAGCACAATTTCACGTGGCCGGCCATAAGTATGGCGGTAAATAAAATTGAAGGCTTCTTCTACCCGCCGTTTATCATCAGGACCTACGGCAAACCGGTGCGGGAATTCATCAAAGCCTAAAAATCGACCGATTGGTGCATTTGCAAATCGATCCTGTAGGTCAGCAGGTTCAATCAGTTGAATGTTTTTTTCAAAAATTTCCTTGATTTCCCCTTTGGTGTATTGCAACGTGCAAATGTGCTGCCTGTAATTGATTCTCATTTGGCCTTGATATGCTTCAAATGCTTCTTTCCTGATGGTCGCATAAATTTTGATGTGGGCATTCTGGCGGCTCAGGTTATATACTGCACCCACCAGTCCCATTTGAGCGTTTACCCATACTTCCACAGAAGGACTTTGCTCATCTTCAAAGTAAGTATCGGTATGATGAGGGGCATTTAAAAGCGCATGAAGTGCCTGGTCTACATCGTCGATAAATAGTGCTACGGCACTCTGTATTTTGCTTTTTTGCTCTTGAAACTCCCCAACAAAAGCATGATACTGGTCAATTTTATTGCGATGATTAAGCAAGTGGCTCAAGATATTGGACAATTCCTTAGACGAATGGATCATCTTGTCCAGACGGGGATTAATGGGCGCATCTTTGAGGCGGAAAACCATGATCCATAGTGCCAGCTCCCATATTAGTCGCCAAATCTTTTCATCTCTGAACCGCAACAAGTCCTCTTTTGAGAACGCAAACGCGTGAATATTGAGGTTCTCGGTGAGCTCTGTTTGCGAAACATTGAACTGAAAAGAGCTGCCGTAACGGTTGTGGTAAAGATTACTTTTATAACGAAGAAACAAGGTTTTGCCCAAGCCTTTGGCGCCAACCAAAAAAAACTTGTCCTCACTATCGAGAAATTCCCGGATAGGTTGGTTGAGCAACAATTGATCCTCCTTAAAATCGCTGTCAAAGCCGCGATAGATTTCCAGATTCCAGGGTTTATGTTTCGACATAGCGGAAATAGGGTGTTAGATGAGCAGCAAATGTAACACTGACACCTTAATCCCAAATACTTCCTTGAGTTTATTTGAATCTTTCACATATTATTTTGCAAAACAGGCAGGCGTTTCCTTTCCGGCCTGCAAACACCAAAGCCATGGCTCACGCCTTTGCCCAGTCCAATATGTGTGGGCAGCATAATATTGGATCGAAATTCAAGATCAAAAGCGACCAAATCATTGCCCAGCAGGCGGGTTCGGTAAGTAGAGCCAATGGATACAATGGAAGCTTCCAGGCGTTCAGGAAGCCGCCAGTTTACGGCCCGGCAGAAGGTAAGGATATGCGCCACCAAAATGCGGTCGAGTGCCGCTGCGCGGGCAGTCAGGTCAGGCAAGGTCTCCCATTCGCGGTAATGTTGTTGGTTGAGCGCCAGCCATTGGTGGAGGCGGTACAAACGCGGGGTTTCATGGTATTGTATGGCGTATTCGCGCACATCCAGGCGGTGAATGCTCAAAGGGTGCTCGGCTTCGTTCCAGCGCAACTTGCCTTCGGATTTGACATACCAGTTGTAGATGGCATCGGCGCCCTCGTCTATGCCGATAATAGCCGCATTGCCCCGTTCGGCACGATATTGCACCAATGGGTATCGGTACTGCACGGAACCGTCGTCGCGGTGGTTGTGAAAAAGGTCCTGCTCCAGCCCTGCTGCTCGAGCCACGGATGCGCGGAAGCCCGCGATGTTGCGGCGTTCGAGGGGGAGGTTGAAGGATATGTGTAACAGGCGCATTGAGAGGGCTTAGATTTCCTTGTAGTGGTAGAGGTAGTCTATTAGTTCGCGGATGCGGGAGGGGCAATAGTTGGAGGAATTGGCAACTCAACCCATTCATCATTCATCCCATTCTGTCGCGACCAAACCAGCATTTGGTTTGCGCTGATTTTTGCACGAATTTTATCATGAAGTGTTGGCAATCCCTCTTCATCCGAATCCAGGAGGATGGTTACAAGGAATGGCTTGAAAAAACATTGCTCTGCTTCATCCCAAGCTGGTTCTCCTTCTCGTTGAATGGGTATCGGGTTGAAGTCCAGGTTTTTTTGTTCATTCATTTGTCTGCCTATTTGCTGACTCCATGCCCGAATATCTGCCTCCCCCGACAAATAAGCACCCATGCATTTCATCGCAGATTGGACTTCTCCTGCTACATTTATAAAATTAAAATAGACAAAAAGTCGTTTTTCTAAGGAGTCTTTCCAGTCTCTTGAAAGGTCGTTAAACCATAGTGAAATGGCGATAAAGAAGGTGGCGATACTTGAAATGGTACCGACAGACTTTTCCCAAAAATCACCCAGGTTAGGTTGAAGTAAAAATGCTACGATAACGACTAGGACGATAATGGTATTAAACATTAACTGAAACAGTCTCCGTTCTCTGGCAAATTGGATTTGCGCCCACAGTTTTTTACCGAAATTCATACTTCAAATTTGATAAGGGATCACTTTGCCTAAAACTCCAGCGCCTTGCTTTTGCTCATAAACCCCGATAAATGAATCGGATGGCTTATTAAAAACAAAAACATCCCGTTTATTGAAAAAAGGAATAACCAAGTGTGCAACTAACCACCCTGGCTTGACCCCTGAAATAGCTACCACCATGTCTGGCTTAATAGGCTGCGAATCGGTTTTGCTGTCTGCCAACAGTTTTTTTGCCTCAAAGTGCCATTTTGTTAAAAAGTCGTCAGGCAACCTGTAATGATCAAATTTAAGATGATAGGCCTGCCGACCGTCCAAATAGATGACTTCCTCCATCAGTTGAATTTGCACAACGGCGCGAACCTTTTCCCAAGTTCTAACTCGATTGTAGACATCTACCTCTGCAAATAGATTTGAAGAGGCAATTGAGTTAACCAAGGTGTCTCCCATTGCTCTGACTTCAGATGCGGGATCTTCAAAAATAGGGATAATCTTTTTGCCGAGCGATTCTGCGTACCTCAATTCTTTCATACACCAAGTAGATTTGAGGTACAATTTTGAAAATTGAGCGACAAAAAACTTGCACTCCTCCACTTTTTTCAAAATAGTTTCGGTCAAGGCATCTGAAACCTGTAGGTTTTCTTCGTCGAGCCAAACATCAATCAGGTTGTCTTCTAGATATTTCTTGATAGCTTTAGCTGCCGTCTTTTCCTCCCATTTGTGTGAAATAAATACCATGGTTTTTCAATTTTGAATTAACAATTTAACAAATCCTAATGGAACGCCTTCCCCTGAGAAGCGCACCGTTTTCGGAAACATCAATCCCTCGTACTTTCGAGACCGGAGCGAATTGACCAAAGCATCATAATCATCATCTTCCATTTCACCTTGCCAGTCGCCCGTCATGGAGCGGAAGCCGCTGCCCCAACCGATTCGTAGAACACATTCAGTCTCCGCTGCGCTTTTAGTAATGTCAAGCAGGCGTTTGAGTTCAGGCACATATTCATCGAAGCCTTCCGGCGGATCGGCTTTTGTTGTCCAATAAGTGATCTCATCATTAAGCAGCCTTTCCGTGAAAGCATTGGCTAGCTTAAATAGCGAGGGAAGTTTCAGTTTCGTAGCATTGGAGTTAAAGGTATTGAATTTATCCGCCTGGGTTTTCAGGGTTTCGTTGAAGCGGATTTCTGCTATTGCTTCTGCATTAGGCGGCAATGCTTCTACCCAGGCTTCAGCACTGATGCCGTTGCCCTTGTCGCCTTTGTCAATAATCCACGCCTTCCCTTTCATATTGACGATTTGGGTTTTAAAAATTTCGGTCTGTTCGAAATGTGCGTCACCGACTTGCAGCAGCCGGAAGATGTCATGGTTAGGGTCTTGTCCGAAGATAGTTTTTTGCAGCGGAGAGTCCGACCAACGGAAGCCACCACGAAAATCCACCTTGCCAAGGTTGCCTTTGTCTTTAACGAGTTTTGGATTTGCTACGAGCGTTTCGCCAAATACCACCGTCCGCAGCGCACCTTTCAGGGATGAGCCGGGGAGTAGCGCATGCTCACCGCCTGTGCGCAATTGCTCACGTACGGGCTTGTTGCAAGAGCCATGCGACAGGATACTGCGTTGAGCAACATCATCGCTCCGAAGTTTAGGGGCGCGATTTTTTAGTTGTGGCAAATCGAGCAAAGGCTGGCTTTTTTCGATGCATGAAATCCAGGCCCCAATTTGGTCTTCGCCAATTAGTTTGATGATTTTTTCGGAATCGAGTAGTGCCACTTTTTGCTCATCGCGAAAGTAGGCATATTCGTAACCGCTTTGAATTTCCCGGCCTGAGCCGATGTGGACGGGAGTGAGGGTTTGGATTTTAATTTTCATCTTCTTGCGTATCCTCTAAAATTTTGATTGTTTCGAGACAAGTCATCTCTTCTTCTGTTTCGAACGTCAGTTCGTCGCTCATCTTCTTCTTTGTCAAAGTATAGTAACCTGAAAATTTCTTCTAAAATTTCAAGACCTGATTTAATTTCTTCTGGACTTGGGTCTGTCCCCCCATGAACCACGCCATGTCCCCAAAACATCATTAGTTTGATATTTGCCAATTCTTGAGCATCAAAAGTTCCCGGAGCAATACTTTGAATTTCTGGAATCAGCAAATCCATTTGTGGTTCAAGCCCAATTCTTCTTTTTATTGCATCCAATCTTTCAGGAGGAAGTGTTCTGTCACCAACTTCATTTTCCAATTTGGCGTCAAAATGCCCTCGAATCTTGCAGATAATTTCTAAAACGGAACGAGTAGCTACCCCTGCACAATAATTCAAATCCATATTATAAGCCATAACTGCTTCGACATAACGATTAAAGGCTTTTTCAAAAGCCTCATTTTCGGACTCGTTATTAATTGGGATTTTGTCTTTCCGAATTGGGATTATCCTCGGCTCATCTTCGGGTTGATTACGATCTTCAAAAATCGAATACGTCCGAAAAAACAATTCTCTACATTTTTCATGGTTGCATTGCAAAATCTCACAGTATTTGTAAACGACTGCTGGTTTTGATTTCCTCGGGATTTTTCGCCCGAGTTCGTCTTTTGAAAAGGTAGTAATAAATATCTCCGACTTCTCGATAATGAGTTTATCAAAAATTAAAGGGTAAGTGTTGCCACCACAATTTAAACAAAATATCTCCGAAGCAACCCAATAGTCGTCCTTCTCAAACAAATGAAAAGGATTTTCGAGTTTGCGTCGAAACTCGATTTCCTCTGGACTGTCATAATCTTCAACAATAAGATTGTTGATCAAGTATTCCTCTGTCCCAATGTCTTGAATGTTTTCAGTTTCCATTTTTGAAAATCATCGGTAAAAAAATCCCTCGGCCATCCCGATAAACAGGATGCGAAACATCCTCACGCGGATCAAGGTCTTCCATTTTCCCTCGTACAAAACCGCCTGCTTCACCATCACCGAATACTAATACAGAGCCTTCAGAAAACATCAGCACCGATTTTTTTCGTAGGCTCATGTGCCGCGTATCATCAGGCGAGGATAGCCAGCCGCCGCGTTTTAGCAATTGGTACTGGCTGTCTTGAAACTGTATTTTGCCTACTTCTGTCTCGTCTTCTGGGCGATAAAGTGAAAGATTGACCCATGCCGAAGGAGTATCAGGCAGATTGAACGAACAATCCTCGATTTCAAGTTTTTCGATATCGAAAGTGCCATTTCCCAGACTTCGTTGCAACCCGATGCCATTGTCGCCAAGCAATCGGAACAGGTTTTTTAGTTTTGCGAATCCATTGTTTTGAATCAGAACATACAATCCTCGATCCTCATGGCGATTAACGGGGTACAGTTTTTCCAAATAAAAAGGTGTAGAGCCTGCATTTACACGGTCAATCAAGACGCGCTGAGTCACGTCTTCTTTCCAAATTTTTGGCTGAATAGCAATGCCATTATCGTCGAGCAACTCTGCTGCAGTCGGTTTTACACCACGCAATACTTTTTCAAAATGCGTTTTTTTCAGGTAGCGCACTTTTTTCAATTCTTTACGTGTATCAGGGTCATCATCGAGCCGTAAATGAAGCGGTCGTGGTAGCCATTCGCCCTCTTCATCAAACGGGAAAGCACTTGAAATGATCACCTTTTTTTGAAAATCAAGCGCTGTTGTCTCATTGTAGAGTTGTAGTGCGCATACAAAAAGCGCAGCCTGCAAAGTGTCGCTGTGCAGGGTATGCTCACTACTTTCATAAGTATTGAGCTTGCCGCGTGAGAGGTGCAGCGGCTGCCGGAACCTCAATCTGACGAGTTGGAAGTTCATCTTGGAAAATATTGTTCGTAATGAGCGGTTACATTATTTTTTTGTTCATCCATAGCATCTGCATCCATCTCATAAAATGCTCTCGTGCGCTCAACTACCTTAATAGTATCTGTTTCAAATTTGATTTGGCCAGACCCTCGCGAACCGGCCGCGCCGATATAATCGTTTTGCAGCAATTGCATGGCTGAAAACAGGTCTTTGACCAATTGATCTGCAATCGTTGCATCTGTCAAATTGATATCTTTAGTTAGTTCGGTATCGTCTTCATAGAAATTGAGGACTAGTTCAAAATCAAACTTTGCACCTGCTGGCACTCGTTCGATTTGGCGCGGCATAGCTCTGGAAGTAATGCGATCAATCACCACTTCAGTTTTCACTTCGGTATATGGCAGGTCGGCATTTTTGAAAAAATTGCCGCTGATTTGATCGCGGTCAAGATATGAATCTCGAACTACAACCCTTGAAGGACGTTGGATTTCACCTTCACCTTTAACCGCATTTCCAAAGAGCCTGGCTGCGCGGTGACGCTGATTGGTAGTGGGACCATGTTTCACGGCGGCCCCCATTTCTTTCGTGCCCAAATCGCCATCGCGTAATTCGAGCAGAGAGCGCATTTTA
>Ga0335394_10010648_pt1 | contig 10360 bp, 8 predicted proteins | sample MAT03_FD_205741 | JGI IMG/M metagenome (GOLD analysis project Ga0335394, IMG submission 205741) | Freshwater microbial communities from Lake Fryxell liftoff mats and glacier meltwater in Antarctica - MAT-03 (spades assembly) (version 2) ...
AATTTATTGGCCGCCGGGTGTTCAAGAATTTCGATCTGGCCGAACTGGCGAATTACATCGACTGGAGCCCCTTCTTCCAGACCTGGGACCTGGCCGGTCCTTTCCCGGCCATCCTGAAAGACGAGGTGGTGGGCACCGAGGCCGTGCGGGTCTATGCTGACGCGCAGCGCATGCTCAAGCGGCTGATCGAGGGCCGCTGGCTAACAGCCAGCGGCGTCATGGGCTTGTACCCGGCCAACAGCGTCGGTGACGACATCGAGATCTACACCGACGAGTCGCGCAGCCAGGTCGCCATGACCTGGTACGGCCTGCGCCAGCAGGCCGAAAAAACCGCGCTCGACGGCGTGATGCGGCCCAGCCGTTGCCTGGCTGATTTTGTGGCGCCGAAAGTGCTGTCAGCTGAAACCAAGGCCGTGCGTGCCGGACATGCCGGCGCCGAGGGCCACAACACCTTCATGCTGCCTGACTACATTGGCCTGTTCGCCGTCACGGCCGGCCTGGGTGCCGAGAAGAAAGAAAAATACTTTAACGACGACAACGACGACTACTCGTCGATCATGCTCAAGGCGCTGGCCGACCGCCTGGCCGAGGCTTTTGCGGAAAGCCTGCACAAGCGCGTGCGCCAGGACCTGTGGGGCTACGCCGCCGGTGAAACCCTCCGTCCCGAGGACATGATCGCCGAAAAATACCAGGGCATACGCCCGGCACCCGGTTACCCCGCCTGCCCGGACCACAGCGTCAAGAAAGACATGTTCGAGTTGCTGCAGGCCGGCGATATCGGCATGGCGCTGACCAGCAGCCTGGCCATGACACCGGCGGCCAGCGTCAGCGGTTTTTACCTGAGCCACCCGCAAAGCACGTATTTCAATGTCGGCAAGATCGGCGACGACCAGTTGCACGATCTGGCCAAACGGCGCGGCGAAAAAGCTGAAGACCTGCAGCGGCTGCTGGCGCCGAATCTGTAGGCAGCCCCGCACAGGACGCTTTCGCGGACCTGCTGCGGTGGTTGCAGGCGTTTCCGGGTTGTAGCCCTTGCTTTACCTGCGTAGGCAGCTATCAACTTCATAGCAATTGCAAACGCACCCTTTGGTCTTTACAGACGCTTCACAGCAGCAATGCCTGCTTACAAACATGACCCAGGCTTTGCACAGCCTTGTGCGCCGCTTCATCGGTGGCAGCGTTAATGGAAGGCGTGGCGGTAACGCGGCCGGGGCGACCCGAAGCCCGGCACCGCTCGCGAACCAGACGTTTTGAACCTGTTTCTTCAACCTTTGAGGCGATCCATGAACACAGCCACCCAGACCTCCGCCAACCTCGCACCCAGCCAGCCGCTCTCGGCGTCCGGCAACAAACCGTTGTGGGCCGCCGTCGGCCTGCTCAGCGCTGCGGTGCTTGCCATGGGCGGCACGATGCTGTACCGGCAAGGCGCGCAAAGTGCGGTAACGGCCGCCCCGGTCGCGGCGCTGATGACATCTTCGGGCACCACGGCCACTGCGACGCGAAACACAGCGCCGCTGGCCTCCAACGACCTGGCTGACGATCTGGTTGAAAAACCTGCGGCACCGGTCAGGAAAGTGGTGACCAAGCCCGCACCCCGGCCTGCGCCCGCGCCGCGCTATGCGGCCGTGTCGCCGGCCCCACGCGCGGCTGCCTATCCCGCCCCTAACGCGAACAACTATCCGTCGCCCTACCCGTCCGGCCAGCCTTCACAGCAGTCGGTGAACTATCCGGCGGCCCCTGTATGTGCCAGCTGCGGCTCTGTCGAGTCGGTCACTGCGGTTCAGCGCTCGAGCAAGCCTTCTCCGATCAGCGTCGGCAGCGTCGCTGGCGGCGTGATCGGCGCGGCGCTGGGCAACCAGGTCGGCCATGGCAACGGGCGCGCGCTGGCCACCGTACTCGGTGCGGTCGGCGGCGGCTACGCCGGCCATGTCATCGAAGGCCAGGTGCGCAAGGAAACGGTCTACCAGGCCCAGGTGCGCATGCAGGACGGCTCCTACCGCACCGTCGAAACCGCAACCGCGCCAGCAGTGGGCAGCCGCGTCACGGTCGATGGCAATGTGCTGCGCGACCAGCAGGGCGGCAGCTACGAGCGCCGCGCGGCGCCGATCCCGGTGGCGTATTCGCAGCCGACGTTCGACAGCCGTTACTAACGCTCCGGCCCTGCGAAATATGAACCGTTCGCCCTGAGCCTGTCGAAGGGCTTCGACAAGCTCAGCCCGACCGGAAGCGAATACATCTGCGGGCCGGATCAATAATCGCGCACGGCTTCTGACCGCGCGACGCTTCACTGACGTCAGCCCGCCGCCTTCAGCACCCGCCGGTACTGCACCGCCTCGGCCACATGGGTGAGCTGCACCGCCTGCGCACCGGCCAGGTCGGCAATGGTGCGCGCCACCTTGAGGCAGCGGTGAATGCTGCGGCCGGACCAGCCCAGGCGGGCCGCCGCTGTGTTTAAAAACTTCGCGGCCGACGCATCGAGCTGACACTGGCTGTCGATGGCCTTGCCCTGCAGCGCCTGGTTGCTGCTGCCCTGGCGCGCCACCGCGCGTTCGCGCGCCGCGGCCACGCGTTGCCGGATGCTTGCTGTGCTTTCACCCGGCGGGGTGTTGATGAGTTCGTCAGCCGCCAGTGCGCCGACTTCGACATGCAGGTCGATCCGGTCCAGCAGCGGGCCGCTCAGCTTGCCCTGATATCGCGACACTTGGTCGGGTGAGCAGCGGCAGGCGCGCAGCGATGAGCCGAGGTAACCGCAGGGACAGGGGTTCATGGCGGCGATGAGCTGGAAACGCGCCGGAAACTCCGCGCGCTGCGCTGCGCGCGAGATCGTGATGCTGCCCGACTCCAGCGGCTCGCGCAGCGCCTCCAGCGCGGCGCGCGGAAATTCCGGCAGCTCGTCGAGAAACAGCACGCCGTGATGCGCCAGAGAAATTTCACCGGGTCGGGGCGGCGAGCCGCCACCGACCAGCGCGACGGCGCTGGCGGTGTGGTGAGGCGAGCAGGTCGGGCGCTGTGCCCAGCGGTCCAGCGAAAAGCGGCCGCCCAGCGAGGCAATCGCCGCGCTTTGCAGTGCTTCGTCGGTGCTCATGGCGGGCAGCAGGCCGGCAAAACGCTGGGCCAGCATGGACTTGCCAGAGCCCGGCGGGCCCACCATCAACAGGCTATGGCCACCTGCGGCCGCAATCTCCAGTGCCCTTTTTGCCGCAACCTGGCCTTTGACATCCGCCAGGTCGGGGTAGGACGCGGGCTGCTGAACCGCGCTGGCTTCGACACGGGCCCAGCCGGCCGAGTTTTCGGCAATCGCATCGCCGGGCAGAAATTGCCTGACCACATCCAGCAGGTGGCGCGCGCTGTACACCTCGGCTTCTGGCACCAGTGCGGCCTCCTGCGCACTGCCCTCGGGCAACACCAGCCGGGGCCGGGGCTGGTCAGCGTGCTGGACTGGCAGGGCCAGGCTCATGGCCAGCGCACCGCGAATCGGGCGCAGCTCGCCGCCCAGCGACAGCTCGCCGGCGAACTCGTAGCCGGCCAGCTTGCGTGTGTCAATCTGGCCGCTGGCCGCCAGAATGCCCAGCGCAATCGGCAGGTCGAAGCGGCCCGAGTCCTTGGGCAGGTCAGCCGGGGCGAGGTTGACGGTGATGCGCTTGTTGCCGGGAAACTCGAGGCCGGTGTTCTGAATGGCGGAGCGCACCCGCTCGCGTGCCTCCTTGACTTCGGTTTCGGCCAGGCCCACCAGCGTGAAGCTCGGCAGCCCGTTGGCCAGGTGCACCTCGACACACACCGGGTGGGCCTGCATGCCCAGCAGGGCACGGCTTTGCACTAAAGACAGGCTCATGGTCCGGTTTCTCCCTGTTATGCACCATAAGGGCGCGATTCGCTGCGCACCAAAAAAGTGCAAATCGTGTATTTATTTCAACTCACTGTAACGCGGCACGCCAGTCGGGCGACGACACACGCGCCTGAAGCCGACAAACCTTGGCACGCTCCGTGCTAAAGAAAACCTGCATTCAAAAAATATATCCTTTCAACTTACCTCTGGAGCCATCCATGACATTTAAAGTCGCTCACATCGCCGTCGCCGCGTCGCTCCTGGCCGCAGGCAGTGCGTTTGCCCAGGCCGCTGCGCCTGCGCCCAAGTCCACAGTGTCTTACAACATCGGTGCTACCACCGATTACCGCTACCGCGGCATTTCGCAAACCGGCAAGAAGCCTGCGATCAACGGCGGCATCGACTATGCGCACAGCAGCGGCTTCTACCTGGGCACCTGGGCTTCGAGCATCAGCTGGATCAAGGACTCGACGGCCAGGCCCAACACCACCAAGGGACCGGTTGAAATTGACTTTTACGGTGGCTACAAGGGCTCTCTGGCTGAAGGCGTGGGCTATGACGTTGGTGGTCTGTACTACTGGTATGCCGGCAACAATATGAAAAAGACACGCGGTTTTGTCAGCCCCAACACGTTTGAGCTGTACGGTGCCGTCACCTTCGGCATCGTGACGGCCAAATACTCGCACGCCACGACCAATCTGTTTGGCACCGCCAACAGCAAGAACAGCGGCTACCTCGACCTCAGCGCCAACTTTGACCTGGGTTCCGGCTGGTCCATCGTGCCGCACATCGGCGCGCAGAAAATCAAGAACGGCAACTCCTACACGGACTACTCGGTGGCCGTCAACAAGGACATCGACGGCCTGGTGGTAAGCCTGGCAGTAATAGGCACCAACGGCCTGGGCGGCCCCTACACCCTGCCTGGTTCGGGCACCCGTGACCTTGCCAAGGATGGCCTGGTCCTGTCCGTCAAGAAAAGTTTCTGAAACAACACGGCTTAGAAGCTGAGGCAAAGGAGAACACATGAAACTCGTAACGGCCATCATCAAACCGTTCAAGCTGGACGAAGTACGCGAGGCGCTGTCCGGTATTGGCGTGCAGGGCATCACCGTGACCGAAGTCAAGGGCTTCGGCCGCCAGAAGGGCCACACCGAGCTGTACCGCGGCGCTGAATACGTCGTCGACTTCCTCCCCAAGGTCAAGATCGAGGCGGCTGTGTCTGACGAACTCGTTGACCGCGTCATCGAAGCCGTCGAGGGCGCAGCCCGAACCGGCAAGATCGGCGACGGCAAGGTTTTCGTCTACAACCTGGAGCAGGTCGTGCGCATCCGCACCGGCGAGACCGGCAAAGAAGCGCTGTAAGGCACAACCCATCAAGAGAACATCAATATGAAAAAACTACTTGCCTCCCTGGCTTTGGGACTGAGCCTGCTCAGCGGTGCTGCCACCGTCATGGCGCAGGCACCAGCTGCCGCGCCCGCCGCTTCCGAAGCGGCTGCACCGGCTACCGCTGCCCCCGCTGCTGCTGCTGCTACTCCAGCCGCACCGGCTGCGGCCGCACCGGCTGCCGCTGCGGCACCCGCCGCCCCTGTCGCTGTTCCCAACAAGGGCGATACCGCCTGGATGATGGTGTCAACCATGCTGGTCATTTTGATGACCATTCCCGGCCTGGCACTGTTCTACGGCGGCCTGGTCCGCAGCAAGAACATGCTGTCGGTGCTGATGCAGGTCATGGTCACCTTCTCGATGATCGTGGTGCTGTGGTTCATCTACGGCTACAGCCTGGCCTTCACCGAGGGCAACGCGTTCTTCGGCGGCTTTGACAGGCTGTTCATGAAAGGTGTCTGGGACAACGCTTCCGGCACTTTCGCCAACGCGGCGACCTTCAGCAAGGGCGTTGTGATTCCCGAAATCATCTTCGCAGCCTTCCAGGCCACCTTTGCCGGCATCACCTGCGCACTCATCGTCGGTGCCTTTGCCGAACGCATGAAGTTCTCTGCCGTGCTGATGTTCATGGTCATCTGGTTCACCTTCAGCTATGCACCCATGGCCCACATGGTCTGGTTCTGGATGGGCCCGGATGCCTACACCGCCAAGGAAGTGGTCGATGAGATGACCTCCAAAGCCGGCTACATCTGGCAGTCGGGTGCGCTTGATTTTGCCGGCGGTACCGTCGTGCACATCAACGCCGCTGTCGCTGGCCTGGTCGGTGCCTACATGGTCGGCAAGCGTATCGGTTACGGCAAGGAAGCCATGGCACCGCACAACCTGACACTGACCATGGTCGGTTCGGCCCTGCTGTGGGTGGGCTGGTTCGGCTTCAACGCCGGCTCCGCCCTGGAAGCCAACGGCTTCGCCGCCCTGGCCTTCATCAACACCCTGGGTGCCACGGCAGCTGCGGTGCTGGCCTGGTGTGTCGGTGAAGCGCTGATGCGCGGCAAGGCTTCCATGCTGGGTGCAGCTTCCGGCGCAGTGGCTGGCCTGGTGGCGATCACGCCGGCAGCCGGCAACGTCGGCATCGGCGGCGGCCTGATCATTGGTCTGGTGGCTGGTTTCGCCTGCCTCTGGGGTGTCAATGGCCTGAAGAAAATGCTGGGTGCGGACGACTCGCTCGACGTGTTCGGCGTGCACGGCATCGGCGGCATCGTGGGCGCGCTGCTGACCGGCGTGTTCAACTCGCCAAGCCTGGGCGGCCCCGGCTACGTGGCTGACTGGGTCACGGCGACCATGGTCACCGCTGCCGACTACTCCATCATCGGCCAGGTCTGGATCCAGCTCAAGGCGGTCCTGATCACCGTTGTCTGGTCAGGCGTGGTGTCCTTCATCGCCTACAAGGTGGTGGACCTGACCATCGGCTTGCGTGTCAGCGAGGAAGACGAGCGCGAAGGCCTGGACATCACCTCCCACGGCGAAACTGCCTACAACCGTTAAACGGTAAACCGCACACGCCGCAGCTGCCTGGCATTTGCCTGACAGTTGCGGCAGGATTGAAATAGCGAGAGTCTCCTTTGGATGTTTGGCCCGCAAGAACTTCGGTTCCTGCGGGCCATTTTTTTGCCGACAGGCTCCGAGGCCGCCCCAAGGCAAAAACGCCCCCCTCGGGGGGCAGGGAGTTACGCGAAGCGAACGACCGTGGGGGCCATAATTTGCGATGCACAATGGCGTCATGAGCCCTCCCCTCACATTGACCGGCGGCGGCCTGCGCTGCGAGATCAAGCCCGACCTCGGTGGCTGCATCGCCGGCCTGTGGCTGGGCGACATTCCCGTGCTGCGCTCCACACCCGCCAGCGAGCTGCTGTCGGTGCGCCTGGCCGGCAGCTACCCGCTGGTGCCTTTTTCCAACCGCGTCGGCCATGCCACGCTCAAATGGCAGGGCACCAGCCATCCGCTGGTGCAGAACAACGGACCGGAGCCGCATGCCATCCATGGCATCGGCTGGCAGCGGCCCTGGCAGGTGCTGGAGCAGGACGAGCAGCTGTTGATGCTTGCTTGCGAGCATCGGCCCGACGCATCCTGGCCTTTTGCCTTTGACGCCTCGCAAACCCTGCGCATCCACGGCAACACGCTGGAGTTGACCTTGAGCATGACCAACCAGTCGGCCACCCCGGCACCGGCAGGTCTTGGCTGGCACCCCTATTTCGTCAAGCGCGGCCGCAGCCGCATCAACTTTTCAGCGGCCGGGCGCTGGGAGATGAGCGGCGAGAAGTTGCCGACGCATCGCCAGCCCTCGCACGGCCTGGACGCGGACTGCGCAACGCTGCAGGTCGACCACTGCTTTGACGGCTGGAGCGGCGGCGTTCACCTGCGCGACGAGAAATTGCACACCTGCATCAGGTCCAGTTTGAGCCGCCTGGTGCTGTTTACCAACAACACGCGCGACTTTGTCGCGATCGAGCCTGTCAGCCATGTCAACAACGCCATCAACCTGCTGGACGCAGGCACCGGGCACGCCGATGCGCTGGGCATCGAGGTGCTGGCACCCGGCGAGTCAATGAGCGCGCAAATGAGCATTCAGGTGGAGCCCGTCTGATGGCGCGTCGCTGGCAAACCGTGGTGGCGCAGCCCGACGCTCTGGGCGAGTCGCCTTTCTGGCATTCCGACGAGCAGATGCTCTACTGGGTCGATATTCCCGGCCGGCAGATTCACCGCTGCAATGTCTTCATGGGCACGGTGCAAAGCTGGGCCATGCCCTCGGAGCCGGGCTGCATCGCCCCTGCGCGCACACAAGGCCAGGCCAGTGGCCTGGTGATCGCGCTGCGTGACGGCATTTACCGGGCGACCCAGTGGGGCGGCCCGCTGCAGCAGCTGGTGCCCGCCACGCACGACATCGCCACCACGCGGTTCAACGATGGCAAGGCTGACCCCGTCGGGCGTTTTTGGGCCGGCACCATGTTCGAGCCGCGCGACGCAGCGTCGGCCCAGCTTTTTTCGCTCGATGCCCGCGATGGGCGCGCACCGGAGCTTGAACTCAAGGCGGGCGATGCCACGGTTGCCAATGGCCTGGCCTGGTCGCCCGACACGGCCACCGTGTACTGGACCGACACCACCGAACATGTCATCCGCGCCTGGGACTGGGATGCCGCGAGCAATCAGATGCAGCGTGGCCGCGTGTTCCGGCAATTTGCAGGCAAGCCCGCAGGCTGGCAGCCTGGCATGCCCGGTTACGGCGGCCGGCCCGATGGCGCCGCGGTGGACAGCCAGGGCAACTACTGGGTCGCCATGTTCGAGGGCGGGCGTGTGCTCAAACTGTCACCAGACGGTGAGGTGCTGGACGACATTGCCACACCGGGTCTGTGCCCCACCATGCCCTGCTTTGGCGGTGACGATCTGCAGACGCTGTACCTCACCAGCGCGCGCCATGGCCGACCTGCGGCGGAGCTTCAGGCGCGTCCACTGTCGGGCTGCGTGGTGTCACTGCGGGTGGATGTGGCCGGTTTGCCAGTCAATTTTTTCACCGACTGACACACTCGCCAAAAAAAGCGAACACCAAGCGTTCAAAAATATCAAACCGTGCGGCCAACGCGGCCTTTACCATCTGGGCCATGGACACAGCGCTTCAAGCCATCATCGAACAGGTCAGCGCAGCAGCCGCCAGCGGCACAGCGTTGCGCATTCGCGGCGGCGGCAGCAAGGATTTTTATGGCGAACCCCCTGGGGGCGAGCTGCTGGACACCACAGCCCTGAGCGGCATCACCAGTTACGAGCCGACCGAGCTGGTGGTGACCGTGCGCGCGGGGACAAAGCTGGCCGAGCTGGAGGCGCTGCTGGCTGAGCGTGGCCAGTGCCTGCCGTTTGAGCCACCACATTTTGCTGGCGGCATGGCTACCGCTGCTGATTCCTCGCGCGGCGCAGCCACCGTAGGCGGCATGGTGGCCGCTGGCCTGAGCGGCCCGGCGCGAGCCAGCGTCGGCGCGGTGCGTGACTATGTGCTGGGCGTGACCGTGCTCAACGGCAAGGGCGAACTGCTCACTTTCGGTGGTCAGGTCATGAAAAACGTGGCGGGCTATGACGTCTCGCGCCTGATGGCCGGTGCCATGGGAACGCTGGGCCTGATCACCGAAGTCAGCCTCAAGGTGCTGCCGCTGGCGCCCGCCGAGGCCACGCTGAAATTTGCCATGGGCCAGGCCGAAGCGCTGGCGCAACTCAATGCCTGGGGCGGCCAGCCGTTGCCGCTCAATGCCAGTTGCTGGGTGGACGATGTGGGAACGCCCACACTGTATCTGCGGCTGCGCGGCGCCGTGGCCGCTGTCGATGCCGCCTGCAAGGCACTGGGCGGTGAACGCCAGGACCATGCCGCGAGCGCACCCGACTGGAGGTTGTGCCGCGACCAGCGCCTGCCGTGGTTTTTGGCGCGTGGTGAGCGTGACTTGTGGCGCCTGTCTGTGCCGCAAACCGCGCCGGTGCTGGACCTGCCCGAGCCGCCGCTGGTCGAGTGGCACGGCGGATTGCGCTGGGTGCATGCCGCCCCGGGCGAGGGCGCGCGCCTGCGCCAGCTGGCTGCCGGGGTGGGGGGGCATGCTACGCTTTTCATAGCAGATAGCGCTCATCCCGCAAGGGCTGGAGGCCGATTTGATGTCTTGAAACCGCCGCTGGACCGGATCCACGCCCAGTTGAAGAAAGAGTTCGACCCGGCAGGTATTTTCAATCGTGGCCGACTCTATCCTGACTTTTGATACCGGACTTTTGACGCCCAACTTCTGATGCAAACCAACCTCGCCCCTGAATTCAAAAACACCGCCGACGGCCAGGCCGCCGAGGCGATTTTGCGCAAATGTGTGCATTGCGGCTTCTGCACCGCCACCTGCCCGACCTACCAGCTGCTGGGCGACGAGCTCGATGGCCCGCGCGGGCGCATTTACCTGATCAAACAGGTGCTCGAAGGCGAGACGCCGACGCGCAAGACCCAGCTGCACCTGGACCGCTGCCTGACCTGCCGCAACTGCGAAACCACCTGCCCCAGCGGCGTGCAGTACGGCCACCTTGTCGACATCGGCCGCAAGCTGGTCGATGAACGGGTACCGCGTCCGGCCAGCG
>Ga0335394_10010649_pt1 | contig 10360 bp, 6 predicted proteins | sample MAT03_FD_205741 | JGI IMG/M metagenome (GOLD analysis project Ga0335394, IMG submission 205741) | Freshwater microbial communities from Lake Fryxell liftoff mats and glacier meltwater in Antarctica - MAT-03 (spades assembly) (version 2) ...
TCGGTGCTAACCCTCGTGAACTTGCGGACGAGATAGCTGGCGCCGCCGCCTCACTTGCGGGTGTGGCCTCCGCGGATGTGGCCGGGCCTGGCTTCATAAACTTCACTCTGGATGCCGCCGCGGCTGGCGCGCTCGCAAAGACGGTCGTCGGCGAGGGCGAGGCCTACGGTCGCGGCGACCTCTACACCGGTGTGACAATCAACCTCGAGTTCGTCTCGGCGAACCCCACCGGACCAATCCACATCGGCGGCGTGCGCTGGGCCGCGGTTGGCGACAGCCTGGCGCGTATTTTCCAGTCGCAGGGCGGGCTGGTCACCCGCGAGTACTACTTCAACGACCATGGCGCACAGATCGATCGCTTCGCTCGCAGCCTGCTCGCGAGCTACCTGAGCGAGCCGGCGCCAGAAGACGGCTACGGCGGCGCCTACATCTCTGACATTGCCGCGCGGGTGATCACGCTCTACCCGGGCGACCTGTTCCACATTCCGCGCGACGAGCAGCAGGAGGTGTTCCGGTCCATCGGCGTCGAGCTGATGTTCGGCGATATCAAGGCGAGCCTGCACGAGTTCGGCGTGGTGTTCGACGTCTACTTTCACGAGAACGAATTGCACGAGTCCGGTGCTGTTGAGCGCGCGATCCAGCGACTTCGCGACCTCGGGGCGATCTATGAGGCCGACGGTGCGACGTGGTTCCGGTCGACCGACTACGGCGATGACAAAGACCGTGTCGTCATCAAGAGCGATGGTGAGGCGGGCTACATCTCGGGTGATCTTGCCTATTACCTCAACAAGCGTGAGCGTGGCTTCGACCGCAACCTGATCATGCTGGGTGCCGACCACCACGGTTATGTGCGCCGACTGATGGCGATGACCAAGGCGTTCGGCGACGAGCCCTACGTGAACCTCGAGATTCTGATCGGCCAGTTGGTCAACCTGGTGCGCGACGGAGAACCGCTTCGGATGTCGAAACGAGCGGGCACGGTCGTCACCCTCGAAGACCTCGTCGAGGCAGTCGGCGCCGACGCGGGACGGTACGCGCTCGTACGCAGCTCCATCGACTCGCAGGTCGACATCGATCTCGACCTCTGGGGCCGCAAGACCAACGACAATCCGGTGTACTACGTGCAGTACGCGCACGCTCGCACCAACAGTGTCGCGCGCAACGCGGCGGCGTCGGGTGTGGACCGTAGCGCGTTCGAAGCATCGTTACTCTCGCACGAGACGGAGCGCATCCTGCTTGGTATCCTCGCCGAGTTTCCCCGGGTGCTTCGTCAGGCGGCGGAACTTCGCGAGCCGCATCGCGTGGCTCGCTATGCTGAGGAGTTGGCCGGCGCCTATCACCGGTGGTACGACAACTGCCGCGTCACCCCTCTCGGCGATGAGGATGTCACGGACCAGCACCGCACGCGCCTGTGGCTTAACGACGCGGTCGGCCAGGTTCTGCGCAACAGCCTCGGCTTGCTGGGAGTCAGCGCCCCCGAAAGGATGTAGCGATGGCCGAGCCGATCCAGCCCGCCAAGCGTGTCGAGCCCGTCGAGACCTCACCAACCCCTAACCCCGCCCCGCCCCGCAAGCGTCGTCGCTGGTTGGGCTGGATCATCGCACTCGCCGTGCTTCTGGTGCTACTCGTGGTTGGTTTCTTTGTTGCCGATGCGTTCGCGAAGCAGTACGCGACGGCGTACGTGCGTGATCGCATCATTGAGGTATTGAAACTCGACCCGAAATCTGAGGTCGACGTCGACCTGGGAAGCGGCTCCGTCATCCTGCAGGCCCTGTCTGGTGGCTTGGACGAGGTGAACGTGCACGCGAATGAGATCACCTTCGGCGACATTTCGGGTGACGCACAGATCACGGCGACGAAGGTTCCCCTCGACGGTGCACAGCCGCTCGACACTCTCGACATCACCGTGACTATCGCCGAAGACGACGTGAAGAAGCTCGCCACGTCGCTGAGCGGCGTCGAGTTGAAAACGATCGAGCTGGTCGACAAGGTCGTGCGAGTGGGCGCGGACCTCACTGTCGTTGTGGTCACCATCCCCGTTTCGATCGACCTGAAGCCGGGTGCCGTGAATGGCGCGATCAGCTTCACGCCCGAGGTCGTGCAGTTGGGTGGCCAGGAGATCTCCATCACCGAGCTCAAGAAGAACCCGCTGGTGAGCTCACTTGCCGGTCGGCTGCTCGACACGCAGACCGTGTGTGTGGCGCAGTACCTGCCTCAGGCGCTCACGATCACCTCAGTGGATGTTGTCGGCAAGACGCTCGTCGTCGGAATCAACGGCGACGGCACCGCGCTCGGCGGCAGCGATCTCTCCACGTTGGGCGTGTGCCCTAAGTGAACGACGCGAGCGCCGCCGTTCTACAGTTGGGTAGTATTTAAGCGGCTTCAGGGACCAATCCGGGTTCGCTCGCCTCACATGACCCAAACCCCGTGAGGTTCGTCCTTTGTCCAACCCCCTTGCACCGTCCTGGCTCGCTGTGCCGGATGACGCGAACGCCCTGCCCAGGCAGGTGTGGTCGCACAACACCTCGCGCGGCGATTCCGGCGAGATCGTGATCGCCGGAGTGCGCGCTACCGCGCTCGCAGCGGAGTTCGGCACACCCGTGTACGTAGTCGATGAGGCCGACGTGAAGGCTCGCGCCACGGGCATCCGCGAGTCATTCGATCGCGAGTTTGCGAGGGTAGGTTCGACCGCCAAGGTCTACTACGCCGGCAAGGCGTTTCTGTCGACCGAGGTGGCGCGATGGGTCACGGATGCCGGACTCAACATCGACGTGTGCAGCAGCGGTGAGCTGGCCGTGGCTCTCGCCGCCGGAGTCGATGCCGCGCGGCTCGGGTTTCACGGCAACAACAAAAGTCTTTCCGAGATCGACCGTGCCGTGGGCGCCGGCGTCGGCGCCATTGTGATCGACAGCGTTGTCGAGATCGGGCGCGTCGCCGAGGCAGCCACACGGCACGGTCGAACCCAGCCGGTGCGATTGCGCATCAACAGCGGGGTTCACGCCAGCACGCACGAGTACCTCGCGACGGCGCGCGAGGATCAGAAGTTCGGCATCCCCCTAACGGATGCTGCGGCGGCTGTCGCGCTGATCCGTGCCGAGCCATCGCTGCAGTTCCTCGGCCTGCACTCGCACATCGGTTCTCAGATCTTCGATTCAGACGGTTTCGCGGAAGCCGCGCGGCGCCTGTTTGCCGTTCACGCCGAACTGCTCGCCGGGGGACCGGTCGCCGAACTGAACCTCGGGGGCGGGTTTGGAATCGCCTACACGAGCGCCGACGAAGCGTTGCCGATCGACGAGATCGCCCGTCGCTTTGCCGACATCGTTGCGGCGGGTGCAGCAGAACTCGACATCCCCGTGCCCGCTGTGGCAATCGAACCGGGGCGCTCGGTGGTCGGCCCCTCCACCACGACGCTCTACACGGTCGGCACGATCAAGGATGTACTCGTCGACGGCGCCGACGTGCGCAAATATGTCTCCGTAGACGGCGGCATGAGCGACAACGTGCGTCCCGCGCTGTACGGAGCCGACTACTCGGTGCGGATCGCGAACCGCTCAAGCACGGCCGAACCCGCACTCGTTCGCGTCGCCGGCAAGCACTGCGAGTCGGGCGACATCGTCGTTCACGCCGACTACCTGCCCGCCGATGTCGAACCCGGCGACCTGCTTGCGGTTCCCGCGACGGGCGCCTACGGCTGGGCGATGGCGAGCAACTACAACTACCTGGGCCGAGCGCCCGTCGTCGCCGTCATCGACGGCGTCGCGCGTGTGATCGTGCGCGGCGAAACGGAAGAAGACCTGTTGTCGAGGGATGCTGGAGTGAGAAAGTGATCGAATACCGTAACCTCAAGGTCGCGATTCTGGGTGGCGGTTCCGTCGGTGCACAGGTCGCCGCGCTTCTCATCGAGCACGGACAGGAGCTCGCAGCGCGCGCCGGCGCGGGGCTCGAACTGGTGGGCGTCGCGGTGCGCAACGTCGACGCCACACGCGACACCGACATCCCGAAGCACCTCATCACGACGGATGCCGAATCGCTGATTCTCGGCGCCGACATTGTCGTCGAACTGATCGGTGGTATCGAGCCGGCCCGCAGCTACATTCTGCAGGCGCTCAATTCTGGTGCCGACGTGATTACGGCCAACAAGGCCGTGCTTGCTAAGCACGGCCCCGAGCTCTTCGAGGCGGCCGAACAGGTCGGAGCGCAGCTCTACTACGAGGCAGCCGTTGGCGGCGCGATCCCGATCATTCGCCCGTTGCGCGACAGCCTGGCCGGCGACCGCGTGCGTCGCATCCTCGGAATCGTCAACGGCACCACGAACTACATTCTCGACCGCATGGACACGCTCGGTGACGATATGGCCGAGGCGCTTGCCGAGGCGACTCGATTGGGCTACGCCGAGGCAGACCCCACCGCCGACGTCGAGGGTTTTGATGCCGCGCAGAAGGCCGCGATCCTTGCCAGCCTCGCCTTCCACACGACGGTGCCGCTCGACGCGGTGCACCGCGAAGGCATATCGTCGATCACTCTCGACCAGGTGCGGTCGGCCCGCAAAGCCGGTTACGTGGTCAAGTTGCTGGCGATCTGCGAACGGTTGACGGATGCCCAGACCGGGGTCGAGGGCGTATCCGCACGGGTTCATCCGGCCCTCGTGCCCCTCGACCACCCGCTCGCGGCGGTGCGCGGAGCTAACAACGCCGTATTCGTTGAAGCCGAGGCGGCCGGTTCGTTAATGTTTTACGGCGCCGGCGCGGGCGGAATCGAGACCGCTTCCGCGGTGCTCGGCGATCTCGTGTCTGCAGCGCGTCGCCACGTCGCCGGCGGACCTGGCGTTGCCGAGTCGACCCACGCGAATCTTCCCGTGCTTCCCATCTCGAGCGTGACGACGCGGTATCAGATCACTCTCGCCGTTGTCGATGAGCCGGGAGTGCTCGCCACCATCGCCACTGTGTTCAGCGACCACGGTGTTTCAGTCGAAGCCGTATTGCAGTCGGTGCGCGATGGGCAGGCCATTGCCCGACCCACCGCTACCCTTGTGATTGTCACCCATAAGGCCGCGGAGTCAGCGCTGAGCCGTACGGTGGCTTCCCTCGCAGCGAACCCCGTCGTCGCGAGTGTCGTTTCAGTATTGAGAGTTGAAGGACTGTAGCTGTGGCTCACCAGTGGCGCGGAGTTCTCCGCGAGTATGCCGACCGCCTCGACATTTCGGACGCGACCCCGATCATCACGCTGGGCGAGGGCGGCACTCCGCTCATCCCTGCCGATGCGTTGTCTGCCCGCACGGGAGCCAATGTCTGGGTCAAGTTCGAGGGGATGAACCCGACCGGGTCATTCAAAGATCGCGGGATGACGATGGCCGTGTCGAAGGCCGTCGAGCACGGCGCGAAGGCAGTGATCTGCGCGTCGACCGGTAACACGTCGGCCAGCGCCGCCGCCTATGCCACCCACGCGGGAATCACCGCCGCAGTGTTGGTGCCTGAGGGCAAGATCGCGATGGGCAAGCTCGCCCAGGCGATTGCCCACGGCGCCGAGCTGCTGCAGGTGCAGGGCAACTTCGACGATTGTCTCGAGATCGCCCGTGATCTCGCCGCCAACTACCCCGTGCACCTGGTCAACTCGGTTAACCCAGACCGCATCGAAGGCCAGAAGACGGCCGCTTTCGAGGTCGTCGAGGTGCTCGGCGACGCGCCCGACTTCCACTTCGTTCCCGTGGGAAATGCCGGAAACTACACGGCGTACCACCGTGGCTATAGCGAAGAGCTCGCGCTCGGTGCGACCACCCGGATGCCGCGGATGTTCGGTTTTCAGGCGTCGGGCAGCGCGCCCATCGTGCTCGGGCACGTGGTCAAAGACCCCGACACGATCGCCAGCGCGATCCGCATCGGAAATCCCGCATCATGGGACCTGGCCATCGCCGCTCGCGAGAACAGCAACGGGTACTTCGGCGCCATCAGCGACGACCTGATCCTTGCAGCCCACCGCATCCTGTCTGCCGAAGTGGGCATCTTCGTTGAGCCGGCCTCGGCGATCAGCGTTGCTGGTCTTCTCGAACGCGCAGAGGCAGGCGAGATCCCGAAGGGTTCCACTGTCGTGCTCACCGTCACGGGCCACGGGCTCAAAGATCCCCAGTGGGCTCTTCGTGCCGCCGATGGCTCGGATGTGACGCCGACTATCGTTCCCGTCGACACCGCCGAGATCGCCGGCGTTCTGGGACTGAGCAAGGTATGAGCACCCCGGCTGCGCCGTCGTTGGTCGGGCGTTCTGTCACCGTGCGCGTGCCCGCGACCTCGGCTAACCTGGGTCCCGGTTTCGACACCTTAGGGCTGGCGCTGGCGTTGTACGACGAGCTGACGGTCACGGCGACTGAGTCGGGCGTGAGCATCGATGTGCACGGCGTGGGGGAGGGCGAAGTTCCGACGGATGCCTCCAACCTCGTCGTGCGTTCCATCCAGCACACGTTTGACCACTACGGGATCGCCATGCCGGGTGTGCATCTTGATGCTCACAATGTCATTCCGCACGGACGCGGGCTCGGGTCATCCGGTGCCGCCATCGTGTCGGGAATCATGGCGGCCAAGGGGCTGCTTGAGGGTGTTGTCGACATTGATTCGGATGCCCTGCTCACGCTAGCGACCGAGCTCGAGGGTCACCCAGACAACGTCGCTCCCGCGCTTTTCGGTGGCCTCACGATCGCGTGGACAACGCCGGACGGCCCCAAAGCGAAGAAGCTCATCGTGCACCGCGGAGTCTCGCCGGTCGTCTGCGTTCCCGCCGCAACCATGTCCACCGCCCTCGCGCGCAGCCTGCAGCCCGCTTCGGTGCCGCACGCCGACGCCGTTTTCAACGTCTCACGCTCGGCGCTCTTGATCGCGGCGCTGATTCAGAGCCCTGAGCTTCTGCTCGAGGCGACCGAAGACAAGCTGCACCAGGACTACCGCGCCAGTGCCATGCCGGAGACCAACGCGCTCATTCAGGTGCTGCGCAAAAACGGTCTCGCCGCGGTTGTCTCGGGTGCCGGGCCGTCGATCCTGGTGCTCGCAAGCGACCCCTCTCAGCGGCTCGTCGCCGCCGACCTCCTGGCCGCTCACGCCGAGAGCCCGTGGGAGTCGCTCATGCTAGCCGTCGACTTCAAAGGTGCTACAGTGGTCACGCACCAGGTAGAAGCTTCGGCCTAGCCTTCGTTTCCCGGTTGCGAATCACCCCTCGATCAATCGCCAGATTCCTGCGCATCCGCGCAGACACGTTGATCGATATCAAACTCTCCACCGCCAAGGTTTTCTTTTTGCGGTAGGGGAAAGGAACCCCCAGCAGTGACTAACGTCAACAACCGCGCCGATCTGAGCGCCCTCAAGCTCGCAGAGCTTCAGGCTCTCGCCCTCTCCTTGGGCATTAGCGGCGCATCCAAACTTCGCAAAGGAGAGCTCGTGGAAGCAATCAACGAGAACCAGGACGGTTCGCCGTCCGAGCCCGCTTCGGTGGTCGAGCCTGCTTCGGTGGTCGAGCCCGCTTCGGTGGTCGAGCCCGTCGAGACCCCCGACGCAGAACCCGCCGTGCGCAAGCGCACTTCGCGCCGCGTCACCAGCGCTGACACCGCAGCCATCGCTGCGGCCGAGGCTCGGGCCGGCGCCCCCGTCGTCGAACTGCCGGCGGCAGCCGTCGAGACGACCACCGCCACTGAGCCGCGCTCAGCTGTTTCGCACGTGGCACAGGGCAAGTCGGGCATCGAAGCGGATGCCCCGGCCGAAGACCCCACGCCGGCCGACGTTCGCGTTGACGAGGCCGCCGCCGAGCCGACCGAGTCCAGCGAACCCAGCGAGGGCGACGGCGAGTCGGAGGGCGGCTCCGGCCGCTCACGCAACTCCCGCAATCGCAACCGCGGCGACCGCCAGCAGGCGGCATCCGGTGATGGGGCCTCTGACGGCCAGCAGAACGGCCAGCAGAACGGCCGTCAGAACAACCGCCAGACGAACAACCAGAACAAAGACAACCAGAACCAGAACCAGAACCAGAACCAGAACCAGAACAGCAACGGTCGCAACCAGCAGCCGGCTGTGCAGGAGGGCGATGACGATCGCTCGGGCCGCAACCGCTACCGCGACCGTAAGCGCGGCCGTGGCCCGATGGGCGACGACTTCGAGCCCGAGATCACCGAGGATGACGTGCTCATCCCGGTCGCTGGCATCCTCGACGTTCTCGACAACTACGCTTTCGTACGCACCTCCGGCTACCTTCCCGGCAATAACGACGTCTACGTCTCGCTCGGACAGGTCAAGAAGTACAACCTGCGCAAGGGTGACGCCGTGGTCGGCGCGATCCGCCAGCCCCGCGATGGTGACAACAGCCAGGGTCGTCAGAAGTACAACGCAATCGTGCGCATCGACTCGATCAATGGACTGCCCGTCGAAGAGGCAGCGAACCGAGTCGAGTTCGGCAAGCTGACCCCGCTGTACCCGCAGGAGCGCCTGCGCCTCGAGACAGAGTCGACCAAGCTGTCGACTCGCATAATCGACCTCGTTTCGCCGATCGGTAAGGGCCAGCGCGGACTGATTGTCTCGCCCCCCAAGGCAGGCAAGACCCTCGTGCTCCAGGCCATCGCGAACGCTATCGCCAAGAACAACCCCGAAGTTCACCTCATGGTTGTTCTCGTCGACGAGCGTCCCGAAGAGGTTACCGACATGCAGCGCACGGTCAAGGGGGAGGTCATCGCATCGACGTTCGACCGTCCCGCCGAAGATCACACCACCGTCGCGGAACTTGCCATTGAGCGCGCCAAGCGCCTCGTTGAGCTCGGCCACGATGTTGTCGTGCTGCTGGACTCGATCACCCGCCTCGGTCGTGCCTACAACCTCGCCGCTCCCGCATCGGGTCGCATCCTCTCGGGTGGTGTCGACTCCTCGGCGCTCTACCCGCCGAAGCGTTTCTTCGGTGCAGCGCGCAATATCGAAGAGGGTGGCTCGCTCACCATCATCGCGACCGCGCTCGTCGAAACCGGATCCAAGATGGACGAGGTGATCTTCGAAGAGTTCAAGGGCACCGGAAACATGGAGCTTCGCCTGTCGCGCCAGCTGGCAGACAAGCGCATCTTCCCCGCCGTCGATGTCAACGCATCCGGAACCCGTCGCGAAGAGATGCTCATGGGCGTCGACGAAACGAAGGTCACCTGGAAGCTGCGTCGCGCACTTGCTGGTCTCGACCAGCAGCAGGCGCTCGAAATCGTGCTGGGTCGCCTGAAGGAAACCCAGACCAACGTCGAGTTCCTCATGCAGGTGCAGAAGTCGATGCCGGGCGCTAACGGCTCCAAAGAGGACTAATCATGTTCGAGTCAGTGCAGACGTTGCTGGCCGAACATGACGAGCTCCAGGGCCAGCTAGCCGACCCCGAACTCCACTCAGACCCGGCCAGATCCAAAAAGGTCAACCGTCGATACGCGGAACTCGCGCGAATTGTCGCGGCTTACGAACACTGGCGAACGCTCACCGACGACGTCGAAGCGGCCACCGAGATGGCGGCCGAGGATGAGGCGTTCGCGGCCGAGCTGCCCGGTCTCACGGACTCGCTGGAGCTTGCACAGGAGAAGCTGCGTCGCCTGTTGATCCCGCGCGACCCCAACGATTCCCGTGACGTGATCATGGAGATCAAAATGGGTGAGGGCGGTGCCGAATCGGCGCTCTTCGCCGGTGACCTGCTTCGGATGTACCTGCACTACGCGGAATCCAAGAAGTGGAAAACGGAGATCATCGAGCAGACCTCGAGCGATCTCGGCGGCGTCAAAGACGTGCAGGTCGCCTTCAAGGGCAACTCAACGGATCCCGCCGAGGGTATCTGGGCGCATCTCAAGTACGAGGGCGGTGTGCATCGCGTTCAGCGGGTGCCGGCCACCGAGTCGCAAGGGCGCATTCACACGTCCGCAGCGGGCGTGCTTGTCTTCCCCGAAGTCGATGAGCCCGAAGAGGTCGAGATCAGTCAGAACGATCTCAAGATCGATGTTTACCGTTCAAGCGGGCCCGGTGGCCAGTCGGTCAACACCACGGACTCCGCCGTGCGCATTACCCACATTCCCACCGGAATCGTGGTCGCGATGCAAAACGAGAAGAGCCAACTGCAGAACCGTGAGGCGGGCATGCGTGTGCTTCGCGCCCGTATTCTGGCTCGGTACCAGGAAGAGGCGGATGCCGAAGCCAGTGTGTACCGCAAGAGTCAGATCCGCACCATGGACCGCTCCGAGCGCATCCGCACCTACAATTTCCCTGAGAACCGCATCGCGGATCACCGCACCGGATACAAGGCGTACAACCTCGACCAGGTGATGAACGGAGCGCTTGAGCCCGTTATCCAGTCGTGCATCGAGGCAGACGAAGAGACTCGC
>Ga0335394_10010651_pt1 | contig 10359 bp, 5 predicted proteins | sample MAT03_FD_205741 | JGI IMG/M metagenome (GOLD analysis project Ga0335394, IMG submission 205741) | Freshwater microbial communities from Lake Fryxell liftoff mats and glacier meltwater in Antarctica - MAT-03 (spades assembly) (version 2) ...
GAGCGGGCGACTCCGAGCTAAAAGTAGACTCCGCCATTTCTTTTCCGTTCCGTTGAGTCGCTAAATCCCCGCCCGTTTCCGCTGCTTGGCCGAGGTCTGTATCAGCGACTCTTGGCTCCTCGTCGCTACCAGTATTTGACTGGCCCTTGGTTCCGAAATTTGATTTGGTCATGGCTCATCCTTCACTGAAAACGATTTTTAAATATCGGGCAGCACGTAATCATTCAAAGATGAGTTCGCCTGCGTGCTTTTGACACCGCTGGCACATGGCAAGCAAAATACGTTCCCCAGCGGACTTAATGGAAAAATTTTCGACACTTTTCGCCGATGGCCACCAACTGGTTCCAACACTCTGCCTTGGAACCCACTGAATTGCAGGCTCTGCGGCTCTGCCTGCCGATGCTACGATTATTCGCTCTCGGTCCTCGTTGCGATGCGAGGCAGAGCCTCGGGAGCAGTGCATTCCCAGGCGGAGCGGCGGAGCCAGGGAACGAGAACTAAGAATGGTGGCGGTGAGCGATAAGTCTCGAATTTTCTGCCAGTGCTCAGAAACTGAAATAAAATCAACACATGTGTTGAGTCAAACCCAGCACCGATGGACGCAGTTACAGCAGGATGCTCGAACGCCTCGCACTCGCGCGAAAGCTTAGCCGTAGAATTACGGCCGTGAATAATCCCAAGGTCGATGGTTGGCGGATTCGGTTACAGTTTTGTAATGTGCAGAGAAGTGGAATGCTCTCGCATAGTGGCAACCTTTGACTTACAGTGCTTTGACACATTGGTTTGTCACAAATAGCTTCTCATTTCCCATGATTTTGTATTGAGACACGAGACCAATTTGGTCCAGGAAATTGCATTGGAAGTTAAAAATCGATTGAACCTACAAGACTTAAATCACTGGTTGCGACATGCAACGCATTTTTTGCCGGCGCAAGGCCCGATCAAGGTGTTTGTCCACCACAATACTTTGCATGCCTTTGAAAAGCATTCGTTCGACGAAGGCGTCTTGCATGGCTTGAAGGTTTATGACAGCCAACCTTACTTCAGCGAAGATCGATTTCGAATCGAGTTGCAAGCGGGCAGGATTCGCTTGGAGGATCTCGAGCAAGTTCTACTAGACGACCTCGATGAGGAATCCGACCGGCTCGTAGCATCGTTTGGGACTCGTTATCAATTGCGTCTCGCCATGATGCAGTATCCCCTCCGATCATTGCCGTCCCGCGAGCTGACTTGGCTGATCGCCGAGGGAGGCGCCTTGAAAGATTTTATTCCAGAAGTGGATGTGCAAACAGTTCGGAGGGTCGTCGAGAATACCCGAAAGGAACTTATCAAGATTGTCAGTGAAGGCGTTCAAGAGCCATCGGAAAAAGACGCTTTGCTTTCCAAAATCTTAAAAGGATCGACGCTGGAAGTATTGGAGAAATGGTCGGAACGAAAGTGGAATTCCATCTCGCTCGAGTATTTATGGGAGGCGTGCAAACATGGCGTGCAATTTGCCGATTCGCGCGCGTTGAAAAGCGGAAAGCCTCACATCGAGGAATCCAAACTGGATGGCGTCGAAGAGACAGAAGCGGATCGACTCGTCAACGATTTTTTGATTCGTTTTTGTGCCACGTTCCTAGATCAGGGTTTTGCAGCGTGGCCAATGCCAGATCGAGAACACGGGTTCTTTTATGCTTTCTGTTCGCTGTATGAATCGCGTAGGACAGTTTTGCCAAAATGGCTTAAGAAGCTTACCAAAGAGATCGCTCGAATTCGGAGCGAGAACAAAGACGCGCCTTCGGTTGTAATGGACGAGCTTTTCCTTGCCAAAGTTGATTCTCCTAATTGCGAAGAACATGTGACTCGGTCTCTTTTAGCGTTGAGGGGGTGGGCGGGTATGATCTGGCAAATGGAAACGGCGGCGCCGTGGACGCCGAAGCCAGCTCCAGCGGGATCACTTATGGGCTATTTGGCCGTACGCTTGTTACTTCACCGACTGGCCCTCGAGCATGTCGAGCAGCGTATTCAAAAGAAGGTTCGCCCCTGGAGTAAAGGAGCTCATGTCGAAAGTACTGTCGACACAACAATAGTTTGTGGTCAGTCGATGGAGTCACGAGCCTTTTCGATTTTTCAACTTGCACAGTTTCGACAGTGGACGCCAAAGTCATTGATGGCGATGAATGCGGACGAGTGGAACCAACTTCTAAAAGAAGTAAGTGCATTCACCTCCATGCATCGACGACGCATTTTTCAGTTGGCGTATGAACGTCGGTATCGCGTTCAAGCCCTAGATGCCGTCGCAATCCATTCCGCAAATCGACGGTCGCGACGGAGTTTGCAATCCAGTTTTGGTTGTCCCAAGTTCCAAATCATCACCTGCATTGATGACCGCGAGGAATCGTTTCGGCGTCATCTCGAAGAGGTGGAACCGCGATGCGAAACCTTTGGTGCAGCCGGCTTTTTTGCCGTGGTAATGTATTATCGAGGCTCGGCTGAAGCGCATTTTCGTCCGCTATGTCCAATCAATATTATTCCAAAGCATTATGTTTGCGAGGAGCCCTCCTTTTCGGCGGAAGTAGAGAGCGGCAAGCGATCCGAGCGTCGAAAGCTGATCGGTCGATTCTCGCTTCAAGTCCACTCAGGGTCTCGGACTATTTTAGGAGGCGTTGTAACTGGTTTGTTTGGTACCTTGGCTACGTTTCCCCTGGTGGCCAGAGTGTTGGCACCGCACATCACGTCACGTATTCGCGAATCCATTGGAGGTTTGGTCCGTCCGACAGCGACGGAGTTGCATTTGGAGCGAGCCGGAATAAACCCAGGACCCGAATGGGAGTCTCAAGGATTTTCCACCTTAGAAATGGCCGGGATCGTGGTTCGAATCTTGCAAGACATTGGCCTGGTTAAGGACTTCTCGCCCATCATTTTGTTTCTGGGGCATGGTTCCAGTAGTTTGAACAATCCTCATGAATCCGCCTACAACTGCGGTGCATGCAGCGGTGGACGAGGCGGGCCCAACGCTCGGGCTTTCGCCTCGATGGCAAATGATCCGCGAGTCAGGGAATTGGTTGCTAAGGCTGGCATTCACATTCCGGAGGAGGTTCAATTCATCGGCGGATATCACAATACCTGCAACGATCGCGTTGACTACCACGACCTGGACAAACTGCCGTGGAAACTGCGCCCCCTGTTTCGCGATATTCAAGCAAATATTGATGAGGCTCGAGCTAGGAATGCACACGAACGCGTTCGAAGATTTGAGTCGGCAAGATTCGGCCTAACGCCAGCAGAAGCACTTAAGCATGCGGAGGAACGCTCCGAGGATCTATCGCAGGCCCGACCTGAGTATAACCATGCAACCAACGCACTCTGTTTTGTTGGCCAACGTGAATGGAGTCGCGGCCTGTTCCTCGATCGCCGCGCCTTTCTCGCATCGTACGATCCAAGTATCGATGACGACACGGGCAAGATTGTAGAACGCATCTTGCAAGCGGCTATACCTGTTTGCGGCGGTATCAGTCTCGAATACTATTTTTCGACTGTCGATCCGGAAGGCTATGGTTGCGGATCGAAATTGCCGCACAACATTACGGCGTTGGCCGGTGTAATGACGGGCGCCGCTTCCGACCTGCGCCCTGGTCTCTCTGCTCAAATGGTCGAGATTCACGAACCGCTTCGCATCCTATTTGTCGTTCAAACAACACAGCAAATCATGAACCGAATCGTTCAGGCGAACGCGGCTATACGGACGCTGGTCGAAGGCGAGTGGGTACAGTTGGCTTTGTTGGATGCCGCGAACTCTGAAATCATGCTGTATTGCAAGGGCGAGTTCAAACCCTACGTGTTGGACAACGGTGAGCTTCAGGAGTTCAACGCATCTGTCGACATATACCGTGCCGAGCGTAGGCACCTCCCGTTCTCAACGGTCATGGAAACCGCGGTTGCCGATACAGCCGAGGAAAAATCATAATGGATATGGACTCGTTGTTTTACTGGTTAGGTATCGCCGTTGTTACGGTTCCCTGTGCACTCGTTCTCGTACTGGGACTCTCCGCACTTTTAGATGTCCGAATGGGAGAATCGGCCATCTCGCAACTTACACAGTTCGCGGTATTGCTGAGTCTGTTACCCGCCATTGCAATCTTGATTCTGATGGTTGTCAGTGGCAAACGCTATGTCCCCATCGAGCTGGGAGATTGGGTTAGCATCCCAGAAGTGCACTTCCATTTTCATTGGAAATTCATTTTTGATCGACTCTCAGTCCCATTTGTCATACTCGCGTTAGTCCTAAGCGGGGTTGTTGGTGCCTTCACACGAAGGTATTTGCACCGTGAGGAGGGTTACCATCGGTTCTTTTTGCTTTACTCATTGTTCGTAGCCGGAATCACGATCTCTGCATTGGCAGGTACCATTGAGACATTGTTTTTTGGCTGGGAATTGGTGGGGCTTTCTTCGGCGTTGCTAGTTGCTTATTTCCATGAGCGAGAACATCCCGTTCGAAACGGCCAACGCGTATGGTCTGTCTATCGATTAGCGGATGCATCGTTCCTACTGGGGGCATTGTTGATGCACCATCTGACGGATGAAGGGGACTTTGGGTCTTTCGTTGGTAAAGGAACATGGCCAGATGGGAGCGCTTCGCTTTCGGAAGGTCATGCATTGCAAGTGGGGTTGTTGCTGTTGCTAGCTGCTGCTGGAAAGTCAGCTTTGGTACCGTTCTCGGGTTGGCTGCCTCGCGCGATGGAGGGACCGACTCCGTCAAGTGCCGTTTTTTACGGTTCTCTATCGGTGCATTTAGGTGCCTATTTGTTGTTGAGAGTGAACCCAATTTTGGAAGCGTCGTGGCAACTACAGTTGGTTGTAATTACCCTAGGACTCATTTCGGCCCTGTTCGGTTCAATCATGTCGCGTGTTCAAAGCGATGTCAAAAGTTCGCTCGCCTATGCTTCGTTGACCCAAGTTGGAATTATCGTTGCGGAGATCGGTTTAGGGTTCTACTACTTGGCCTTAGTCCACATTATGGGACACGCTTGTTTAAGGACACTTCAGTTGCTGAGAGCCCCAACATTGCTCAAAGATTATCATGCTATGGAGAACGCGATCGGGATGCGGCTACCTGACCGAAAGAACAAACTCGGCAATTTCATTCCCGAATCGATAAAGCGCTGGTGGTATCGGTTTGGATACGAACGGGGGTACATGGACCAAATTTTGGATTCCTGGATCGTCGAACCCTTCGTTGCAGTCTTTCAATGGGCCGACCGCCAAGAAAGGCGATGGACAGATTGGCTTTCAACCGAACCTTCGCGAGAATCCGACAAAACCGAATCGCATCCTGAATCAACTGAAAGGGGTGCGTGATGCCAGAGTTGCATTTTCCGTGGCTAGAGTATTCCATCCTCACTCCTGCTGTCGGGTCAATTTTTGTCTGGTGGATAGGGGATCATCAGGCAGCGCGAAATTGGTCAATCGTTTTCTGTACGATGGCGATTTTTTTTGCGACCGGTGAATGGATCGACTTTTCTTTGCTTGCCTCCTTCGAAGCACATGACCACTGGGACATCATTGCGTTCCTATTCAATCAAGACGTGTTTGTAGTCGACGAGTTAAGCGCGCCTTTGCTTCCGCTTGGGGCGTTGATCTATCTAGTCACTGTACTGTCGACCTTGCGAACGAAAGTGAATCGGTTTTCGTTTGCATGGACACTGTTTGCTGAGGCAGTAATGTTGGCAACATTAAGCTGCCGAGCATCATGGGCGATGGTGATCCTGTTAATCATCGCGACCATTCCACCGTGGATTGAGATGCGGCGACGCGATCGATGCACGCGAGTCTATACGACCCACATGGGATTATTCGTGGTGTTACTATTGATTGGCTATTCGATCTTGCAATTGGGGCGAGGGAGCGAATCGATTACGTTGATTGCGGGAGTGATTATTTCTGCGGCGACCCTTTTGCGCAGCGGTATATTCCCGTTTCATTGCTGGACAACCGACTTGTTTGAAAAGGCAGCGTTCGGGACCGCGATACTTTTCATGACCCCGTTGACGGGTGCATATGCGGTCATACGGATGGTATTGCCGATTGCTCCTGACTGGGCGCTTCACTGGATTGCCATCGTTTCGTTGATCACCGCCGTTTATGCATCCGGTATGGCGTTGGTTCAGGTCGAAGCCAGGCGTTTCTTTTGTTATCTTTTGCTAAGCAATGCGTCGTTAGTTCTGGTTGGTCTAGAACTCGTAACGCCGATTGGATTGGCAGGCGCGCTTTGCGTTTGGCTATCGGTTGGAGTGTCGCTAACCGGATTTGGGCTGACACTGCGTGCGATCGAGTCGCGAATAGGACGTGTTTCGCTGAGCGACTACCATGGTCTCTATCAACAGATGCCGGGCTTTGCGGGATTCTTTTTGCTTACGGGTCTTGCCTCGATCGGCTTCCCAGGGACCATCGGGTTTATCGCAATGGAATTGTTGGTGGAGGGGGCTGTTGAGGTCTATCCAATCATTGGCGCAGTCGTTGTTGTCGCAGCAGCGCTCAATGGGATTGCTGTCCTCCATGCTTACTTTCGAATCTTTACGGGCCGAAATCCATCGGTACAAATCTCGCTTAAGGCGCGATTGCCAGAACGCATTTCGATCTTGATCCTCACGGCGCTTATTGTCGGCGGAGGTTTGGTTCCAGGTCCTGGTATTGCTTCACGTTACCATGCGGCAATTGAGCTTGATCGGCATCGCGAATCGCTTAAGAAATCCAATTCGGTTCAAGTGCCGGAGCAGTCAATTCCGCATCCTTGATTTGCAACAGTCTGCAAGATTCCCGCTTTTAAAAGAAAATGTCCTCTACTTGCGGCAGGATTAGTTACGATCGTGCTCTGGACTGAGCACTCTGTTTGGCGAGCAGAATCGCGACCGTCGAGAACGCGATGACACAAAATCCGACCATCGAACATAGTCCCACCCCCAGCCCATACTTTTGCCCAACCACTCCGACGGTCCAGGGTCCCATGGCTCCCCCGATGCCACCAAACGTGAACAATAGGCCCAAAAGCAATCCATTGTTCTCCCTGCGCAATCCGGTCACATGAGCTGCAACCGTCGGGAAAACGATCGAGAAAAAGAGACCCGAAATCGGCAGTGCAACAATGCAAAAATCAGGGCCTAGGATTCCGACAAGTAAACTCGCACCACCCCCCAATAGCGATACAGCCACAACGCGAAGATAGCCAATTCGCTCTACTACGAAACTACCAAGAAAACGCCCCAACATGATCATCGCAAAGAATCCGGATAGATAGTAAGAGCTTTGAGAAATAGACTGACCGCGAACCGATTGCAAGTACTCCATCAGCCATGCGGCCACACCTAATTCCACGGCAACGTACGAGCAGATCAGCACGTAGTACCAAATCATTTCACCCGCAAAACCGATTCGGATCAGCTTCATCCAACTCAAATTCAGGTTGATTGTCTGCCTTCGCGGATTGCGACCGGATGCGAAAGCAAACGCAACTGCTAACGTTCCCGAAAGCAGGACGGCAGACAGAAACACCGTGCGCCAGCCAACGTTCGCGGTCAATTGCCGAGCCACGACGAGCGGTACCAAAAACGAACCCGTACCATGGAATGTTGCCAAGAGGTTAAGAAAACGACCCGCGTCACCCGGATGCAACTCAACGATGAGCCCGTTCGCACTAACCTCGATCGCCCCCAGCCCAAGTCCCAAAACGAACATCATCAGAACAAGGATCGTGAACGAATCGATCAAGCTGATACCGACCAGACCGATACTCATCAAGACACCGGCCAAGAACAGAATGCGCCGATTCCCCATCGTATCGGCGGTCATTCCTGTGATGAACGTGGCCACGATGAAGCCTAGATACGCCGCGAACAGAATGTTGCCACCCTGACTGAGACTTAGCCCTTGATCCTTGATGAGTTCAGGTAAGATGGGGCCTTTTAAGTTGTCGATGAATCCGAACGCGAAGAAGGCAAAGAAGCAGCCAAGCGTTAAACAATACCTTGTATAATGGGCCATGTGAGTTGTCAAAGCTCTAACAGTGAGACGTGGGAGGGCCTACCAGGCTACTCCACGGGGGTTAAGATGCGTTAAAGTTGCAACACGCGGAGTGCCTGCGAAACTTGTCGCCAGTCGGTGGTTTTCGACCGTGACGATTCCACGACGCTGTCTGCAGAATCCACGATTAGGTCGCCAAGGTATTCCAGGCATGCTTCGACAACATCACAGTCCCATTGGTTTCGCATACCGCTTCGGAGAATCTCGACCGCTCTTTGCTGGCCCATCGCATTCCGGTAAACGCGTGAGGAAGTCATTGCATCATATGCATCCGAAACAGCGAGTATCCTCGCCATCAGAGGGATTTCGTCACCAACTAGGTTATGTGGATAACCGGTTCCGTCTGTTCGTTCGTGGTGGTATAGAACGCCCGGTAATGCGAATTTAAGTTTTCCGAGTTCCTCCAGGATACGGTGGCCGATCTCTGGATGCTTACGGATGATTGCGAACTCCTCTGGTTCCAATTTGCCGGGCTTTAGGAGTACGTGATCTGGAATGCCTATTTTTCCAATGTCGTGCAAAACGCCGGCAAGATAAATTTCTTGACAGGAGACTTCGGAAAGATGTAGACGAAGGGCGATTTGGTACCCCACGCTGCCCACCCGTTCGCTGTGACCGTGCGTATACGGATCGCGTGCTTCGATGGCGTTGCTCATGGCTCGCAGGGTACCCAGCACTAACTGTTCGCTTTCAAGCAAGCTGGCGTTGCTATAGCCGTCAGCTAATAGAAAGCCAGCAACTTCATGGAGCAGTTCCGCGTCGCTAGAGCCAAATCCGCATTCTTCCGAATGCATCATTTGGGGGTTTTTCCGTCGGTTCAAGGCAATCACATAGCCGATCGCTTCGGACTCACCGACAGGGACGACTACGCAGGATCGCAATACTCCTGATTGCAGCTGGAAAACGACATCGTTTAAAATAATTGAGTCGCCGCACCGCGGTTTCTGAATGCGTTGTAGCAATTGGCGAATATCATCTCGAGTCCAAGTGGCCTTGCTGCTGATCATGGACTCGAGGCCATGATTGTCTTGGCCGCGATCCGAGTACATGAAGATCGCGATAGCTTCAGCGTCAATAAGTGTTCTCAGGGATTCGATGGACTGGCGCGACTGCTGACCGACAGCCTTTTTACGAATGGCGCGTTGCGCATTGAGTTGTCGCAACCAATTGCGTTCACTGCAGCCGCGTTCTAATTCGCATTCAGCCGTCATGATCACGCGATTTTGGGAGTCAATGTAGTACTGTCGTCGGACGGCTTCTCCAGCAACTCGCAGTAATTTCTTCGCGGAATCGTTCGGCGGCTCGTTTAATCGGCCAATTGCGTACCATTTCCCTTCTTCGGCACCATTGAGCGGAATGGCGAATACAGATCTATTTCCTTCTGCCGCCACGATCGATTCGCAAAGACCGCTATTCGCCAGATCCATCGCTTCAATCGCCAACTTGGCATCGGATTGAAGGGCAGCATCGTATGCGGACCTGACAGTGGTCTCCCGATGCAATTCGATTGGGTCTCGCAAATAGGGCAAGCAAGCCGTGCCCAATAGGTGGGCAAGGTCTTTGCATTGTCGCGTTACGCTTGCAGGAAAAATCATTTGGGGGAGCGAGTGTTTAGGACGAAGGTAACGACGGACGAAAGCGGAGCGGGAAGTGAATACGGATTTTGCTTTTGAAACATATAACAGGAAAGCAAGCCTATTTTCGAAAATGAAAGAAACAGCCTATGTCCCCGTTTTAGAAATGCAGATCCAGTTCGAATTTTTCGCTTGTAACAGTTATATGGGCAAGGTTGCACCTTGCTGCTATATGGGCCAGGTTGCACCTTGCTGCGGGAACACCTTTGCAACTCATCTACGGCCCCCGTCCTTAGATTTTGTTGCGAGAATTCCACACGCCTCTTGGTCATGTAGTAATATCCCACCCTTGCCGGATGCATAAACGAAACACTTGTTTTATTTGGAGTGTGTTAGTTCAAAATCGAACAGCCTGGCAAACGAGCTGAAAAACGCAGCGATTCTCAAGGAAACCAGCCAAATCGGTTGTCGCTCGAATTGCCATCCTGGGCACTTTTGACAACGGTGTCCGGAAAACGGAACGCTGTCTGCAACGTGTTAGAGATCCAATGTAGGCACGCCTAGCCACAGAATGGTCTGTCCCTCTTTAGATCGGGTCGTCATGAAAACTAAAGTTCGCGTAGATCTTTCCAAACGTTGGCGGCCTCTCTTTCTGGCCCTTTACCTTGCGATCCTTGGCGGCTTTGTCATCAAAGAATTGTCTGCGCAAGTAGATGAGCACGACTCG
>Ga0335394_10010657_pt1 | contig 10356 bp, 8 predicted proteins | sample MAT03_FD_205741 | JGI IMG/M metagenome (GOLD analysis project Ga0335394, IMG submission 205741) | Freshwater microbial communities from Lake Fryxell liftoff mats and glacier meltwater in Antarctica - MAT-03 (spades assembly) (version 2) ...
GCTTTCATCGTATGTGTCGCATTGCTGATTTTACCAACCAACAGTTTGGTTGGGTTCTGTTAGAGCAAGATGAGTTCTCTGTCGTGTGACGGATTCGGTCAGGGAATCCAGCACACTTTGCCCGACACGACTTCGAGTGCTATAACTCAAACGTCGTCATATCGGCATCACAGATCCGTCATTGTGTATGTTTTTCTGACGGAAGTTTGCCGGTTGATGTGGACACTTCTGCCCAACATCACAATCCAGGAGTCTGACCCTATGAGCGATCAAACCAAGTTTTTGCTGCAAGAGAGTGATATCCCCAAGGCCTGGTACAACATCCAGGCCGATCTGCCATTCGCATTGCCAGCGGTGCTGCACCCCGGCACCCAACAGCCGGTCGGGCCGGATGATCTGGCCCCGCTCTTTCCCATGGCCTTGATCCTGCAGGAAGTCAGCAAAGAGCGCTACATCGACATTCCAGAGCCGGTGCGCGATGTGTATAAGCTGTGGCGGCCGACGCCGTTATATCGAGCGCATCGGTTGGAGAAAGCGCTGAACACACCGGCCAAAATTTTCTACAAGTATGAAGGCGTGAGCCCGGCCGGCAGCCACAAGCCCAATACGGCGGTGCCGCAGGCGTTTTACAACAAAGAGGCCGGTGTCAAGCGCATTGCCACCGAGACGGGTGCAGGGCAGTGGGGCAGTTCGCTCGCGTTTGCCGGCGGCCTGTTTGGCATCGAAGTCAAAATCTACATGGTCCGCGTCAGCTACGACCAGAAGCCGTATCGGCGCAATCTGATGGAGACGTGGGGTGCCAAAGTCGTGGCATCACCCTCGCCCGACACCAACACCGGCCGCGCAGTGCTGGCTATGGATCCCAACAACACCGGCTCGCTGGGCATGGCGATTAGTGAGGCTGTTGAGGATGCGGTGACGAATGCGACGCCGACCAAATATGCGCTTGGCTCGGTGCTCAATCACGTGCTCATGCACCAATCGATTATTGGGTTGGAGACACAACGCCAGCTCGACATGGCCGGCGTCTCACCGGATGTGCTGGTGGGTTGCATCGGGGGCGGCAGCAACTTCGCCGGCTTCACCTACCCATTTATTGGCGACAAGCTAAAGGGCAAGAATCAGGACTTGCGCATCGTGGCAGTGGAACCGGCAGCCGCGCCCTCGCTCACCCGCGGTGTGTATGCCTACGATTTTGGCGACACGGGCATGATGACGCCGCTGGTGAAGATGTACACGCTCGGCCACGGCTTCATCCCTGCGCCGATTCACGCCGGTGGGCTGCGCTACCACGGCATGGCCAGCAGCATCTGCGAGCTGTATCGCCACGGCGTTATCGAAGCGAAAGCGGTGCAACAACGGGCTACGTTTGAGGCCGGCATTTTCTTCGCCCGCACCGAAGGCATTGTGCCCGCACCGGAAGCGGCCCACGCCGTGCGCGGCGCAATCGACGAGGCGATCAAGTGCCGTGAGGAAGGGGTGAGCCGCACCATCGTGTTCAACCTGTGCGGCCACGGCCACTTCGACATGGCTGCCTACGACCGTTATCTGCGCGGCGAGATCCAGGACTACGAGTTGCCGCAGAGCGAGATTGAGAAGGCTCAAGCCGAGTTGCCGGTGATGGCGTGAGGGCTCGCACAGAGTAAGGATTTGTGGCTCTCCCAACTTTGGCGGGAAATCATGGTTTTTGTAGGGGCAAAGCAGCGGGCTCATCGCAGATCAAACTCATACATGAGCCCGCTGCTTTGCCCTTACACTGCGATTCCCGTTTAATTCGGGAGAGCCGGATTTGTCAATCTGAACGCCAATCTCAGCAAAACACACCCGACCCACAACCCAATCACATTCGGCATGGAACCCTTGCTGGCCAATCTTCAAAATGGGCAGATGAAAGTGGCATTGGGGCAATTAACGATTCGCCAGTGCACGATCATCATGATGTCGTTCTACGGCGGCTACACCCTGCACGAGATCGCTGTGTGCCTGGAAGAGCCGCCGGAGCGCATTCACACGTGCGCCCAGGATGAGACTGAACATCAGCCGGCTGTGCTGGGTGTGCTTGAGCAGGTGTTGCGCCAGGTGTCCGAGTTGTTGCAAATCGCCGGCCACCAGCCGAATCCAGCACAGGGTGAGATAGAGCTGGGCAGGTTGCGCGCCGGCCTGCAACTCTGCGCGTTCCAGTTCGCCTGCCACCAACTGTTCGGCTTCTTCGAGCTGCCCGACCGCTTGTTTGGCCAGGCACAGATATGCGATGGCGGTGCGGCGCTCGAACAAGCCGGCGGGTGGCAATGTTTTGAGTGCCTGCTGGCTGCATTCGATGGCGCGCTCCAGGCGGTTCTCGACAAACCAACATTCGCCCCACAGCGCCGCGACACTGCCCTGCACCCAGCGCAGCACATCATCGCTTAAATCGTGCTGGCCTTTGGCAATGAGCGTCTCTACATGACTCAAAACTGCGTCGATGGTCAGGGTTTCTCCCTGGAAGTGTCTGAGCCAGGCCTGGGCAACTTGGAGGGCAGGCCGGGTCTGCTTCATGTCGTCGGGTAAAACGCGCAGCCAGCGCTCCAGTGTCACCCGGTCTTCGCGAGACAGGGCCACCGGCACATTGCGCTCGACCGCGTGCGCGGCTCGTACGGGGTCACCGGCCGCAAGTGCATGTTGCACGGCTTCGTCCACAAGATCATTGCTGGCAAACCAGTCACTGGCCCGGATATGCAGCGCCGCCAGTTCGCTCAGGCTGGATTGAGCTTGCAACCGGCTCAGGAGCAACTCTCTGAACAGATGATCGAAGCGCTGCCACTCGCGCTGGTTATCCAGAGAGGTGATGAACAAATTAGCCTGATCGACCCATGCCAGAAATTCATCTGCATTTGCGCTGGGGCCATCACCCAAAATGGCCTCACAGAGCGAAGCGCAGAAGCGGTCGAGGATGGCCGTGTGCAGCAACATCGCCACGATATGTGCAGGTTGTTGCGAGAGCACCTGATCGATCAGGTAATCCATTACATAGGCGGAAGTGCCCTTAAACTCGTCCAGAAATTGCTGCGGCTTCGGGTGACCCTGCAAGGATAACAGCGCCAAACGCAGACCGGCTGCCCAACCCTCGGTGCGCTCCGCCAGTACTGCCAGCGCGTCATCATCGACCAGCGACGCGGCTTGCTCGCCGACCGCGCGCAGCACAAAGGCGCGCATCTCGTCGGTGGTCAGGCGCAAATCGCGCATACGAATTTCCAGCACCTGCATCGGCGTTGTGCGCATCGACGACATGGGGAAGGGCGGGTTGATGCGCGTGATCAGCACCAGATGCAGCCGGCGCGGACGCTGGCGAATCAGCCGAATCACAAACTGGTGAATGGCTTCAGCATGGATGAAGTGATAGTCATCCAGAGCCAGAATGCAATCGCCCGGCAGACGCACCACTTCATTGATGAAGGTGATGGTAAAGACTTCGGCTGGTGCCAGATGTGACGATCTCAGCAACGCGTCCGTTTCCGGAAATGCCTCAGGAAAGATGGATTGAATGGCTGCGACGAGATAGCCCAGAAAGATGGGCAATTCGTTGTCATTTTCGTCAATCGAATACCAGGCAGAGGGATGTTCCTGTGAGGACAGTCAGGCCGAGATCAACGTCGTCTTGCCAAACCCGGCCGGTGCCGTCACCAACGTCAGCGCGCGGTTGGGGTTACGGGTGAGCCGCTCCAATAGGCGCGGCCGCGGTACGTAGTCATTGCCCAATGCCGGGCGATGCAGTTTGGTACGCAGCAGGAGAGGAACTTGCCCATCAGCCATAAAGGACGGGAGATCATCCCGTGTGGGAATTATCTCTCTGATCAGGAACCTTGAAACTTCATGCGGTCACATTTTCCGTGCGCGAGTAGAAATACTTTTTGGTGATCTCGGCGAGCAGGACATACAACCCAGTTAATCCAATCATGGCTAGCATGAGCGGCGCGGGCAATGGGATGAAACCAAACAGGAAGTTGACGGGAAGATACGGCAATACCAGCGTAATCGCAACGACGATGAGTGTGCTCGTGAGCAATAGGCGGCCCGGCCGGCTGCGAAAAAACAGGCCGCGCGTTCTCACTACCAGCGCAATCACCAGCTCAGTGAGCAGCGACTCGATGAACCAGCCGGTACGAAACTCGGTCGGCGACGCGCGAAACACGAACAGCAACACGCCGAAGGTCAGGAAATCAAAGATGGAACTGACCAGACCGAACAGCATCATGTAGTTACGGATGAAGCGCGTGTTCCAACGGCGCGGCCTCACCACCATTTCCGCATCAACATTGTCCGCAGCCAGCGTGGTAGCAGGAATATCCGACAGGAAGTTATTGAGCAGAATTTGTGACGCCAGCAACGGGAGGAAGGGCAGAAACAACGACGCTGCGGCCATGCTGAACATGTTGCCAAAATTGGCGCTGATCGTGGTCAGCACATATTTGAGCGTGTTGGCGAACGTCACCCGGCCCACATCAATCCCCTCTCGCAGGATATCCAAATCCTGTTTGAGCAAGACGAAATCGGCGGCGTCTTTGGCCACATCCACGGCCGTATTCACCGAGATGCCCACATCAGCCGCATGTAGGGCCGGCGCATCGTTGATGCCATCTCCCAGGTAGCCGACCACATGCCGGGTCTTGCGCAGGGCCAGGATGATGCGCTCCTTTTGGTTGGGGTCCACTTCGGCAAACACGGTGGTGCGCTCGGCCGCGTACCACAACGCCTCGTCAGACATCTCATTGAGGGCGCTTCCAGTGAGTACGCCCACAATTGGCAGGTTCACCGCCTCAGCCACGTGCCGGGCCACTTTCTCGTTGTCGCCGGTGATCATTTTGAGTTGCACACCGCGCTGCGCCAGGTCCACCAGGACTTGTTTGACATCGGCCTTGGGCGGATCGAAGAACAACAGGAAGCCGGCGAAAACCAGGTCGCATTCATCGGCACGCGAATAAGCGCCGGTCTTCTCCGCAACCGTTTGAGCGGCCACACCCAGTACTCGAAAGCCTTGCGCGCTCCAGTCGCTGTAGCGCTGTTCAATTCCCGCTTGTCGTGTCTCATCCAACGGCTGGATGCCCTCATGGGTCTGCACGTGGCTACAGATTTTCAGAACGCTTTTAAGGGCTCCCTTGGTGATGAGGATCGGTTGGCTCTGCGCAGTAGCTATCACCACACTCAGACATTTGCGCCCAAAATCGTAGGGGATTTCAGCGATCTTCTTTTCAGCACTGATGTCCAGCCCAGCGTGTTGGGCATAGACGCTGATTGCCTCATCGAGTGGATTGTTGATTCCGGTCTGAAATTTTGCATTGAGATAGGCGTAGCGCAGCACCTGAGCCGAGGGTTGGCCATCGAGGTCCAACGCGCCATCGAGCCGAACGACGCCCTCGGTGAGCGTGCCGGTCTTGTCGGTGCACAGCACGTCCATGCTGCCGAAGTTTTCGATTGCGTTCAAGCGGCGCACAATCACGCCCCGTTTTGCCATCTGCTGCGCGCCATGCGCGAGCGTGATACTGATGATGGCGGGCAACAATTCGGGGGTCAAGCCGACCGCCAGCGCCAGCGCGAACAGCAGCGAGTCGATGGGTGGCTTGCCGAGAAAGACATTGATGGCAAGCACAATAACCACCATCACCAGCATGATCTGAGTCAGCAGATAACCAAAACTTTGGATGCCACGTTCAAACTCGGTCTGCGATGGGCGCAGTCTGAGCCGCTCGGCGATCTGGCCAAACACCGTGGCTTTGCCGGTTTGCACAACGAGCACCTGAGCCGTGCCGCTGCGCACGCTGGTGCCCATAAACACACAGTTGGTGCGCTCGGCCAGACTGGCTTTGGTCGCGACCGTCGCCGGCGACTTCTCCGTGGGATACGTCTCGCCAGTCAGCACGGCCTGATTCACAAAGAAGTCATTGGCCTCCAGCACGATGCCATCAGCGGGAATTAAACTGCCGGCCGATAGCGCCACCACATCACCTGGCACCACTTGCTCGGACGGTAGTAGTTGTGGCTGGCCGTCGCGCAGGATGTTCGATTTGATCGTGATCTGTGAGCGCAGTTTCTCAACGGCATTGCCGGCGCGATATTCCTGCACAAACCCCAGCAGCGTGCTGCCTAACACAACGGCTAGCACGGTGATGGCATCGGTCCATTCGCCCATGAAGACGGACACCAGGGCGGCGAAGATCAGGATCAGCACGAGGGGGCTTTTGAACTGGTTCAGAAGCAACTTCAGCCCGGTGGACTGCCGCTGAGCTTTCAGCACATTCGGCCCCACTTGTGTGAGGCGATTCTCCGCCTCGGCTTGTGGCAGGCCAGTGCTGGTGGCACCGAATGCGGCAAGGAGTTGAGCCGGCGACAAACTCCAATAGGTCGTCAGGCTGGACAGAGGCGCAGATTGCTCAATGTGTGGCCGACGGTTGAGGAAGCGACTGAAGGGTTTCATGATAAGTTTGCATCAAGGCAAATTCACGCCGTTTGCCTTTTCTCGTGCGACAGATTTAGGGGTTTGATCGGCCCAAACGACGCCAGATAGTGCAGCGCCGGCGGAACAGGTGCTTGCAGCCAGCCTTGGGCCGAGGCCACCAGCGGCAGCTCAATGGCCCAGGAAATCGCCTAGGCCAGCACAAAAAAGGCCATCACAGGGTGCCGTTTGAGCAGGGCGATGGAAGTGTTCTTCATCGCAATTTGCTCTATTCCACATCCAATGTGATTTCGCCCACACCGGCGCTAATCGTGATATCGAGGTTGACCGTTGCCTTGCCGTAGGCCGGATTCACATAGGTATCGCCGTCTTTGCTGAGGCCATTGGCTGTCACACGACCGAGGCCGGCTGTGGCTTTAACTCGCACGCCGACATCTTTGGGCAGACGCAGACTGACTTTGCCCACGCCGCCTTTGATGTTGATATGCGCGGGTTTGGCCCACGCGCCAGACAGGTCGAGTTGCAGTTTGCCCACGCCGCCCGAGATGTCGGCAGAACTGAGATTCAAGCCGCTCAGGTCCAAGTCGCCGGTGCCCGCGCCCATGTTGATCTTGAGGTCAATCGGAATGTCGTTGTTGAGCTTCACATTCCATTCGTAGCGAATATTCTGCGGAAGCACCGCGGTCGAATTGGGTTGGGAAATGATCAGCGTGCCACGGCTTTCACTCACGCTGTAATTAACCGTGGGCTTCCAGCCGGAAATGTTGTAGATGAACTCGGCCTGAGCCAGCTCACTCGCGCTGCCGCTGAGTTTTAACTCACCTGCGCCAAGATTCACTTCGACTCGGGCCGAAGATGCGCCGTTGGCCTCGATGGTCTTTGTGTCGGTCTGCGCCGGGCCGGCAATGGTGCGATTCATGCTACAGCCGGCGACCAGCGTCAATAGGGCTGCCGTGAATAGGTTGCGGGCGAGGTGTGAAAAATTCTTAGACATGACTGTGTTGGTTGTAGCACTCGCCTTCATGGCGTGTCCATGTGCGAAAGCATCACCTATGCAGCATCATGAGTCCGTGATGTGCAGTCGGCCGTAGGGCAAACAGACAGCGGGAACTCAAGCGTCCGCTGCTTTATGGCCCATTCACGCGGATGTAGTCGCGTAGATCAGCGTTGTAGACCAAATCTTCAACCGTGAACACCGCCCACGGCGTGCCTTCATCTAGCCAGGTGACCGTACTGACGGTGGGGATTACGCTTCCATTCAGCCTATTCCAGGTGCGCGCTTCATTGATCCACACCGGTTTGTCTATGTCGGCCACATCCTTCCAGCGCATCGATTTCAGCGAGTGCAGCAAACCCGTGTCGGGGGCAAAGCGCGCGACAAAGCGCTCCTGACTGGCTCCATACGGCACGACTAGCACGGCCGTATCCGCGTCCATCGGCTCCCAATGCACGCGCGAATCCGTGAGCCAGATGGCGGGCAGCAAAATAGATTCGGCCCACAAAGCCAGGTTGGCTGCTTGATCGATGTGCGTGCCTTCGCTGATGCCAAATGGCATTTCCAGACGGCCCTTGCCATCCACGAAATGTTCATTCACTGTCATCACGGTGAGCCCGAAGAAGGTGATTTCGATATAGTGCCGGTAAGCCTGCCCGGCAATATGCGTGAAGCGAAAACGCGCCGGGAAGGTGATGCCGGCCACCCGCAGACTGCCGCGCCCAGTGATCACGGCTGAGTCGAGCACCGGCACGAGGCACCGGCACGAGGTAGCCGGCTCCCGGCAAATGGTCATACACCGCGCGCATCGTGGTCTGGGTTTGCTCGATGTCCTGCTCGGTCCAGCCGCCGGCTGTTTGTCTTTCGAGCCGCACCGTGTCGGCATCGCGGGTGACACGGTGCGGCGATGGCTGCGGGATTGGCAGAGGCTAGGCGTGACCACGATGAGTGTGATCGTGGATGGGACGATGGTGTTCGGAGATCGGCTGCAAATCTTTCGCGTGTCGCTGGCTCACGGCAATCGGGCAATTCCGCTGGGGTGGATCGTCGTGCCGGGCAAAGGATTGATCAAAGCCGAACGGTTGCAGACCTTGTTTGCGCGGGTGGCGACCTTGCTCAAGCCATTTGCCGATCAGGTGATATGTCTGGCGGATCGTGGCTTTCGTGACCACGATTGGGCTCAGTTCCTCACTCAGCACCATGCCTTCGCCACCCATGTGTCGATGACATGGACGCGTGGGGAAGACACCGCGGCTCCGGAACTGGTCATCGTCATCTCCAATCAACGCGCTCACCCCCATCGTCTACGCGAATACGCCGTCCGGATGGACATCGAGCGGAGCTTCCGAGATGACAAGTCTGGCGGATTCGATATCGATCACACCCGGTTGCTGTTAGCCGTGGCCATCGCCACCCTGTGGTGTCACGAGCTCGGCGGGTTTGTCTTGCAGCACGGCGGTACCCACAGATGCATGATTGATCCCGCTCATACCCGCCAACTCAGCCTGTTTCAACTCGGCTTGCGTTGGCTCAAACGCTGTCTGGCCGTCAGGCTCGATGCTCTGCCTGTCTTTCATGCCCATTTATCGCCCTGCCATTTACCACCTGTTCGTTTACTCAATTCTGTAAGGTAATCAGACCAACGGCATAATAAACAGCGTTGGCCCTGTATCGAACCTGTGACCCTCACGGCAAAAGTGGCCACAACGGCCGCCGGGCTGCGAGTTCTTCTCAACAACGGTGACCTGTATTCTGCGCCTTGCGAGATGCGCGGCGGTAGCAATGCCACCAATTCCAGCGCCGATGGTGATGGTCTAAGGAGGGTTCATATTGTCCTCACGTAGGGGGCGTGTAAAATCCCGCACTACGAGTGATCAGTGACTTCATCGTGCTCATCATGGCAGGAAGAGTCTTGGGTTGTGGGTAGGAAGATTTGATCAGGTAGCCGTCTTGCTCGATGGTAGTTAGCACACCTTCAAATCGCTCAATGTAGGCGTAGCCGGCCAGACGGCATCGAAGATTTTTCACCTGGGTCAGGTAGTTTTTGCCAGCCTCAAAGTAGTCGTGCGCCAGTTCGACCCGGCGCTTCACCCACGCTTTGTAAGGCTCACTCGCGAGGCAATCTGGACCGATTTCCGAGGCAGCCAGGTAATCGCTGGGGATGTTGAAATATCCTGCCGCGAGGTCTTCACAGGTGTCGCGTAACATGTGCGTGATATGCGCGGCCGTGACGGCCAGATAACGCTCAGGGCCGTGTGGAGATTCATCATTGTGCCCAATAAAATAGTGCAAAGCCTCGGTCACGGACGTTGCCAGATGCAACGAATACTCGGCCAGCTCATCGGCAGAAATCAGGCGTCCGCGCCGTTTCACGTCGAAGGCTATGACAGCCATCATGTGTTGAATGTAGGTATGCAGTCCGCCCGCCTGTTCCGGATTGCTTCGAACCAGATCCACCAGCATGTGTTCTTCGCGTGATGTGCAATCGGGCCAATCGCCGTTATAACAACGATCTACAAGCCACAGTTGGCGTTCGATGAATGTGCTTCTCTCGATGTTGTCTGCCGGTGTCTGATCCAGCTTGTCATCGACCCAACGAAAATAGGCATACGCTCGATACGCATCAGCCCGTCGTTCGCGATCCACGAGGTAACGAATGATGTAGTAGGTCTGCGTGCTGGCCGACTTCGTAATCGCCACGGGCAACGTAGCCCTGAATTTGGCATCCCGATCCAGAATTGTTTTACTCACATGCTGCCCACGCTGCGTCTCATCATCGTCTTGATGAATGAAGCGATCGCGGAATGTTTTTACTGAGTCATTTTGCATTTTTTAGAGCCACTAACTAGTAGTCTGTCAAGGCAAATACTTTAGATTAGTCCAAGCGCGAACCTGAGCCTGAGTGTAAACAATTTTACAAGGCCGTCATTCCCGC
>Ga0335394_10010659_pt1 | contig 10354 bp, 9 predicted proteins | sample MAT03_FD_205741 | JGI IMG/M metagenome (GOLD analysis project Ga0335394, IMG submission 205741) | Freshwater microbial communities from Lake Fryxell liftoff mats and glacier meltwater in Antarctica - MAT-03 (spades assembly) (version 2) ...
ACAGGCCGCTAGTTTCTTAGATTGGTTAGTTGGACTTTGCAAGCCAACCGCTTCTGGGCGAATCGTAGGTCGTCGATTCGTCATTGCGAGATCCCAGTTCCCGTCGGAAACTGCGCACCTGAACCCCACAAGACTCGTTTTTGCGAGGCAGCCTAAAGCGACCGCGGCAATCCAGCGACGTTCGCCTAAAGCCACCGCCAACGTCCCTGGGTTGCCACGTCCGTCGTCGCTGTCGCGTCGAAGACCTCGCAACGACGAATCAATGACTTACGATATCGGTTCATGGAGAGGCAAGAGGCATGCGCCTGTGGCTACTCAGCAGCAGAAAAATCAATAGCGCTATCGACAGCAAATCGAAATATACGACCCGCTGCAGTGCATTGCCCGGCGGCCAAGCTTGTAGCGCCAGCAGCAAAAATCCCAGGTCGCTGAGCAGCGTAAAGATCAACATGGGCATCCGCCAAGCGCGCTGCCAAATCGTGTAGATCAGCAAAGCGCCTAGTGCACCAAACTGCCAGGCGCGATGGCGCAATAGTAATTCAGTGGTCGAATCAATCGCCGTCAGACCGTAAATCTGCTGTAACTGGGCGACGCCCAATAGACCAGACAAAGGCAAGAGATGAATCAGCGCGACCAGCGACAGCGCTAGCGTTGTCCAACGCGGGTGCAAATAAACATTGTACGGCATGGTTAACTCCGTCGTAGCTGGGGGAGAAGCGTTCGATCACAGATCGAACCCACCAAAGGCTCAGGTCTGGGCCGGCGCGGTGCGCTGACGCTTTTCTATATCAATGGTGACCCATCGGCTTAACTCGCACCGTGTGAACCACATCGATTACATCATGTTTGATTTGTGCGGCGCCGATTTGCCGGTCGCGCATGGCAGCATCAGCGCTTGACTCAAGCGGACCGGATCATCATGAGCGCACGTGAACTGGCCAGCCAATGGTCGCGGTTGGACGCGCCCACGCGCGAGCGCGAGTTGGCCGCGTTGCGCAGCATTAACGGGCCCTTGGCGAGTGCCGTTGAGGCCCTGCTGGCGCCCGCCTCCACGGAAACCGCCGCACCGGATGCGTTTGACGCCGCGCCCAGCGCAGACGAGCTGCAGCGCATCGGGCCGTATCGCATTCTGGAGCGCATCGGCAGTGGTGGCATGGGCAACGTGTATCTGGCCATTCAGCCCAATCCGGAGCGCCGCGTCGCGCTCAAAACCATTCGTCAGGAGCTGTCCAGCCCACGCTTGCTGGAACGCTTCCAACACGAGGCGCGTTTCCTTGCAGCGCTGGAGCACCCAGGTATCGCCCGTGTGTATGAAAGCGGTACGGCTAGCACGCCACAGGGCGATTTGCCCTATTTGGCGATGGAATACGTCGATGGTCAGCCGCTGCTTGACGCCGCGCAGTCGGCCAACTGGCCTTTGGACCAGCGCTTGCGTGTGCTGATTGCCATCGCGCAAGCGGTGCAGCACGCCCATGTGCGCGGCATCGTGCATCGCGATTTGAAGCCGGCCAATATCCTGGTCGATGCGCAGGGTCAGCCGAAAATTCTCGACTTTGGCGTGGCGCGCGCCATCGACGCCGACACCCTCGGCGCTGCACGACTGACTTTCGTGGGCGAAGTGGTCGGCACGCTGCACTACATGAGCCCTGAACAATTGAGTGGCGATCCCACGCGCGTGGACGCGCGCAGTGACGTCTACGCACTGGGCGTGATCGCCTATGAACTGCTGACCGGCGATCTGCCGTTTGGCGTGCAAGATAGTTCGTTGATCGAGGTGATCCGGCGCCGCGAATCGACGCCACCGCGACCGTTGTCCGCGCTCAAACCAGACTATCGCGGCGAGTTGGACATCATCGTCATGAAGGCGCTGGCCAGCGATGTGCATGTGCGCTATCAGAGCGCGCAGGCCTTCGCTGAGGACTTGATCCGCTTTCGCGAACATCGTCCGATTTTGGCGCGTGCGCCGAGCACCTGGTATTTGCTGAGCAAGTTTGTGCGACGCAATCGGGTCGCCGTGGCCGCTGGATCAGCGGTGCTGCTGATGTTGATCGCCGCCACGGTGGTGAGCCTGCGCGCGGCTGATCGAGCGACCAGTGCCTTGGCGGAAGCGACCGCACGCAGTGCTGAACTTGCCGCGGTGAATGGTTTTGTCGAAGAAATGTTGGTCAGCGCCGACCCAGAAGCCGGCGGCAGTCAAGATCGGCCGTTGCGTGAGGTACTGGATGGCGCCGAACTGGCGCTTAAGACCTTGCGCGAACCGCGCGCCGCCGGCCAGGTCGCGCTGTTATTGGCGCGCACCTGGAGTGGTTTGGGTCAAAGCGATCGTGTCGATGATTTGCTAAAACGCGCGGAAACGTGGGTGGAACAGGGCTTTGGACCGCGCAGTCCGGAGCTTTTTAAGCTGCAACTGCTGCGCGCAGAGGAACTGGGCAAACGCGGTGAGGTGGACGCCGCGCTCGCCGCGTTTGCCGATCTGTTAAGAGAGATGCGTGTCGCTGGCCTGGACCCTGGGCTGGATGCTGAACGCGTGCGGCTGTCGCAAGCGCAGGTAATGCAAGCCAAAGGCGAAGCGCAAGCTGCCGTCACCTTGATAACCGAAGTGCTAGACCGCAGTGGCGCAGAACTCGCTGCGCAGCGGCCCGATGAATACGACGGCGCACGCTACAACTTAGCCTTTGCGCAGCTGTTTCTGGGTGATTTTCCGGCCGCCGAAGCCTTGCTACGTGAGGTGATGGCCAGTGAAACCGAGCGCCTGGGGGCTGAGCACCCGCAGACTTTGTATACCGTCAAAGCGCTGGGCCAAGCACTGCATCGCCAAGGCCGACTTGCCGAGGCCGAGCCTCTGTATCGGCTGGTTTACGAGAAGCGCAAGCGTGTGTATGGCGAAACGCACCGCAGCACCCTGAACGCAGCGACCCAATTGGCTTCAGGTTTGGTGGCCTTGCAACGAGCCGCCGAAGCAGAGCCAATTTTGCGTGAGGTGATCGCCGCGATGGAAAGTGGCGGCGAAACACGTCACCCGCAATTTATCGCCAACCTAAATGTACTGACCAGCGCACTGACCCAGCTAAATCGCCTGGACGAAGCCTTGACGCTAGCCGAACGTGCGATCGCGATTGAAACGGAGATTGGCGCGCCGAACCAAGACACCTTGGCGGCGCGCAGTCTGCACGCCGGCCTGTTGCTGCGCCTGGGTCGACCCGATGCAGCACGCCAGGAATACGATGCCTTGCTGCCAATGGTCGAAGCGGTCCTGGGCCGAACACACATCCATTACGCCAACTTCAGCAGCCAAGCGGCGGCGGTTGATCTGGCGCAGCAGCGCTACGCCCAAGCGCGCACGCGACTTGAAGAGGCGCTACCCGCGCTGGAGGCGCGTTTTGGCGTGCAACATGCACGCACCCGAGAAACCTATGAGCGCCTTGCCCTAGCCTGGGCGGGCTTGGGCGACAGCGCACGCAGCGCGCAATTTCAGGCTAAAGCGCAGGCGCCCAAGGACTAGGAAGCGTACGAAGGGGCTATTGGATTTCCTATCCTTGATTACACTGCCCCTGTCGTGGTTCGCGAATCAGCCGACGGGCTGCTCCTGCAGTTCCTTCATGCATGCATTGAACGCATCCACGGCAAGGTTAAACCTAGAAACCTCAGTTGACCGCGTCCTAGTAGTTTGACAGAGGGGCAACGGGGAGGGAGTAAAAGCGCCAACCTGAACGACTTTCACGGCCACCTACGGTTTATGGCCCTTGTGAATTTTCGGGCTCTTGTGGGAGCGAGCTTGCGCGCGGCGCTGATAGACACAGGAGCCCGGATCGCGAGCAAGCTCGCTCCCAGTGCGGCGAAAAACGTTCGACCGATGAAGCGCAGGTCGAACCCACCAAAGCTCGATCCATGTGGTGAGGTGTGTGCGCTAGCCAAGGGCCGCCTATCTTGATGGGGGCCTGCAGGCAGCAAATGGACGCGCGCTACTCGAAGCCGTTTTGAAACAGCGATACCGGCGTGAGTCCATAAACCGCGCCCTGATCCGCAGGCCCACTTAAGTCAGCGCCAAACGCGCCGACCACCGCCCGCCCGCCGCCCGCGTGGCTACTGGCATGCCCAAAGCTGTCGGCGCCCACACTGGCTGGCGCCAGACGTTGCAGCACGGTCCAAACGCCTGCCGTGCGTCGAAAAACGTACAAAGCACCGGGCCCAATGCAATTGGGGCTCAAACAATAGGCGCCGAGCAGCGCTTCGTCGCCAGCGATGGATACCGATTGCGCAAAGCGCTCTTGATTTTGCGGTTGACTGGAGCGCAGGCGCGCTTGTTCTGTCCAAGTTGACCCTTGGCGCGTAAACACGAAAGCTGAACCGGCATCGGCGCCCGCCACTTTATCGTCATTGGCCGCTCCACCGATGGCGGTATTGGCGTCCACCGCAACCGAAATGCCCAGACGATCGCTATCTGCTCGGCCAACGCCCATCAAGGTGCCTTGTGCTTGCCAAGAAACACCGCTGCCGACAAAAAAGTGCACTGCGCCGACATCGGTCAAGCCACCACCAATGTCGTCAAACAACGGGGAACCCACCACCAGGGTTCCCGCATTCAGTGCGACCGACTGTCCAAATCGACCGCCGGCTTGCCCACCATACAAGCTGGTCTGGAATAGCCAGTTATTGCCAACCGCGGCATACAAGTGCACCGCACCCACTTCCGCACCGTCGTTTAAACTGGCGGCTTTAGGCTCGCCGACCGCGAGCAGATCGCCATCGAGCGCGACCGTTGAACCATAGTTGCCGGTAGACACCGGATTCGGTGACAACAAGCGCAGCGTCAGCGCGTAATTATTGTTGATATCCAGGCCATAAATATCCACCCGCCCGGCGTTGAACACGGCGCGATCGTCGCCACTTGCGCCGATTGCCAGCCATTCGCGTGGAGCGGCACTCACCGCCACGCTGATCGCAAAGTTGTCATCGGTGCTATCGGATAACAGGGTCTGCTGCCATTGCAATGGGCCGTTTAGCGCAAACCGATAAACGCCCACGTGCCGGCCGAGCGCGCCCGCGGCTACCACTCGCGAAGCCGGTGCGCGCGCGGCGCCAACCGAAAAACCCAGCAGCGCACCCCCTTGCGGAAAATTGGCAGCCACTGGCGCATGCAAACTGTAAGGGCCAACTGCGCAGGCAGCTGCGCTCGCACAGCAAAGGATCACCCCACAAGACACTCGAAACACATCGTTCTCCGCTTAGATCCACGCCGACGCAAGAAACTCCGATCTACAACCGGGCTAGCATTCTGCACGATGGCTTGCAGGAACGTGCAATGCAGCACACTTCTTTAAGGCGAGCAAAACGGCAGTCCGAGGATTTGCGTGAGCGCATGCGCTGCTGGGTAGCGCTACTTGGCTGGCGCAGCAGCTGGTGCAACTGTCCGCGCGTTGCAAACTGAGCAACCCGAGCTGCTGGACATGGCGCAACACCACATTGCCTCTTGGCTGGGAATCACGCCAGTGGCACTGTCGCGCATCCGCCGCAGAATGAAATCCCAATGACGACGCTAGTTGAAAGTACGCGGGTAGTTGCTGATCGCCCCATCACCGTTGCCGGCCCCGCTTGCCGCGACTGTCCCTTGCGCGCGCTGCCGTTGTTTCTTGATCACACCAGCGAAGAACTGGAACTGCTGCCGTCACTTAAGCGCGGTAACGTGCGACTCAATGCCAACCAAACCTTGATCCGTGAGGGACAGACAGACGCGCCCTTGTTCACGCTAACCGAAGGCTGGGCGTTTCGTTACAAAACCTTGCGCGACGGCCGTCGGCAGATTTTGAGCTTTTTGCTCGCTGGCGATTTCATTGGTGTGCAGCAGAAGATGGGCGACGCTGCCGCGCATGGCGTCGAAACCCTCACCGATGCGATGTTCTGCGTGTTTCAGCGCGACGCCCTGTGGGAACTACATCGGCGCTCACCCAGCATGGGTTTCAACGTCACTTGGTTGACCGCGCATGAGGAATCGCTGGTCGATGACACCTTGCTCTCGGTGGGGCGGCGCAGCGCCGAAGAACGTATCGCCACGCTGCTGATCTTGCTGTTCAAGCGCGCCGCGGCGCTGCAGACCGATAAAGGCGTCGGCGGCGTGCCATTCCCGCTCACCCAGCAGCACATCGCCGATGGCCTGGGACTATCACTGGTCCACACCAACAAAACCCTGCGCAAGCTGGAAACCCGCGGCCTCCATCAGATTCGCAACGGGCGTCTGTGGATGCGCGACGTGCGCGCGCTAGCGCGTTTGGCTGATCTCTACGGCGACGGCCGGCCAGCACAACGACCTTTGGTGTAGTTGAACCTAGGTTGAGTTTTCTGAACGATCGGTCTGCGCCACGCGACCGGCTATGTCTTTGTACACAGCTGCATTGACGCGTGCGGCTTAACTTGGCGGCCGTCGTGCACTGCACCGGTCACGACCCTGTACTGGCCGGCGAACACCGGTTGGACAGCTGAGGTGCTAGTCATTGCAAGGCGCCACTCATGACCACTGCATTGAGTTCCCGTGACAGTAACCATTTGCTAGCGGCGCTATCGCCGGCCGACCGTCAGCAGTTGCAGCCACACATGGAGTGGGTTGCATTGCCAGCTGGAGCCGACCTGTACAGTGCTGGTTCGCCATTGCGCCATGTTTATTTCCCCACCAGCGCGGTGATCTCGCTGGTTGCATTGATGCGCGACGGCGCCACTGTCGAAGTGGGTGTCGTCGGCAACGAAGGCGTGGCCGGCGCCTGTGCGTTTTTGGGCAGTCGCGAAGCGCTGTGCAGTGGCGTGGTGCTCAGCGCTGGTCATGGTTGGCGTGTCGGTGTCCGCGCCGTGAGCGAATTCGCCCGTACATCGCCGGCGTTGATGCAGCCCGTGCTGCGTTACTTGCAGACCCTGTTTACGCAGATCGCGCAGACTTCGGCGTGTAATCGTCATCACGGCATTGAGCAGCAATTGTGCCGCTGGCTGCTGCTGCACGGCGATCGCCAGGAAGGCAGCGAAGTAAAGGCCACCCAGGAAAGCATCGCGCGCATGCTCGGCATACGCCGCGAAGGCGTGACCGTCGGCGCCGGCAAGCTACAGAGCGCTGGACTCATTCGCTACGTCCGCGGCCGCATTTCGATCCTGGACCATAAGGGCCTGGAGCTTCGCAGTTGCGAATGTTATTCGGTACTGCGCCGGGCCCAGGAACAATTGCTAGGGACGCCGATGCGTGCTCATCATCATCATGAGCGCAAGTCATACCCTGAGTACGGTCAAACTAGGGCGGCCTAAAACTGCGCTGTTTGCTCATCCGCCGCGGGGTTAACTAACTGCGGCGGATGGGCATAAATCGGTGATTGCGCAATAGGCCGGCCGAAATTGCCGACACCAGCGCGCCCACCGGAAACATCTCGGCGAAAGTCATCGGCAGGCGAAACAATGGATTGGCGTACTGCAGCTTGAATTGCTCCATTTCGGCGCTGAGCTTGGCCAGGGCCGCGGCGTTGGCGCCTTGCGCCTTTTGCTGCTCAATCACGAAGCGTGCGTACTCATCGATAAAATTCAGGCCGCTGACCGCCACTGCCGCCTCCCAGGCCAGCACGTAGAACAAACTGGCGATGAAGCTGATCGCCAAGCCCATGCCGAGCGCTGGCCAAAAGCGGATCACGCCACCGAGATCTAGATCGCGGTGACGCTTAATACCGACAAACACAAAGCTCAGCGCGACCAACATGCTGGTGTAGCCGAAGATCATGCCGTATTCGAGTGCTGGCGGTTCGCCAGCCATTGCCACTGTGATTGAAAACGAGGCCAGCCCTACGATCAAGCCGGCGATCACACCATTGATCAGAATCCTACGAAACATGCTTGCCACTCCTGTTGGTCATTTCGGGACTCCATTTGCGGCGAGTTGCACACGGCAGGCAATCGCCCGAATGGGTGATTTGGGCCAAATCACCCGTTCAATTGAGGAATCAGGGCACGATGCCCAGTTGCCGCGCTTTGAGGACGGCCTCGGTGCGGCGGCGCGCACCGAGTTTTTCGAAAAGGCGTGCGACATGGGTTTTGACGGTGTTTGGCGAAACACTGAGCTGCGCGGCAATTTCCTTGTTGGAGCGGCCGCTGACAATTTCCAGCAACACTTCCAGCTCACGCTCACTGATCCCAAGAGCGGCTTGGGCTTTTGAATTGCCATCGTCGGGCCTAATGGGTGGCGGGCTGACGAGACGGATTCCAATAAACAGGCCAAGCGCCAAAAACGCGACCGCAATCAACGCAATGTAGATCTCCTCGGTGTGCACACGCGCCAGCCGCTGGTAATCAAGCCACTGCAATACCAGCGTCGCCAATGCGAGCAATAATCCATATCCGATAGCCCGTTTACCCATCGTCCGTTCTCGACCATCACCAGGGCTTAAGGTGCACCAAAGTCAGGCGCAAGCCAAGTTCCGCAACGGCTATTGCCGCTTTAGGTGCGCGGATCGACGCGCAGTAGCGACATTTGCAGTTCCACCCGTTTGATTTCGCGTAGCAACCGGTTGGCCTCCAGATGCGAGCCCATGAAGCTTTTGCAAAGTGCGGTGAACTGGAACAACAGCAAGCCGGCAACCCCCCATTTCACCGCGGCCAGCGCCTCGTTGGCGGCCTGCAGTTGCCAGAATGCGTAGATCGCCGCCAGAAACGCCACACCGGCGCTGATATTTACCAGCCACATGACCCAGCTCCAGCTTCCACGAAACAAGCCAAAGGCCTGGCTGACATAACCGGGTTCCGCGTGGCGCGCCAACAGATCGCGATCTTCCACTGACAAACCCTGTGCGATGAGCTCATCTAACTTGTTCATTACTGTCTCCTTCCAAAAACGCGCGCACTTTGCGACGCGCATGCATGAGCCGGGTTTTCACCGTTCCCGGCGGCACGTCCAGAGCCACGGCGATTTCCGCCACGCTCAGGCTTTCCTGGTAAAACAGAGCCAATGCCGCACGCTGCGGCGCCGGCAGCGCCAGCAAGGCACGCTGCATTTGCGCAATGTCGACGGCGAGCTCGTGCTCATCACTGGCAGCGCACACAGGATTGACATACGGCTCTAGTTCTTCGGCCAATCGACGATCGCGTGCGTTGCCGCGAAACAGACGCTGGCAACGCCGGGTGACAATTTGTAAGGCCCAAGCGGGAAACGCCGCCGGATCGTTCAAGCGCGCAAGTCCCCGGTAGATTTCGACCCAGGCCTCTTGCACCATGTCTTTGGCGCGATCGGCCTCACCCAGCAAGCGCCAGGCGTGACTCAGCAGGCGCGGCTGCCAACGAACCACCAGTCGTCGCCAGGCTTCAGCATCACCGGTCAGCGCAGCGCTGACCAGATACTCGTCGAGAATGCGTTCGGTACTGCGTTGCACGATGAGTCGCTGCCGGATCGGTATTGTTTATAAGGTGCCGGCGCGCAGGCAAACGGTTCAAGGAATTCGTAAAAACTGAATCAAACAGATCGCGGCGGTTGACGGAAGGCGTCCATCCATCTCTGTGCATTCCCAAAAGTATTGCGGCGGGCGAACCGGGAATCTCCAACGCCCAACGGCTACAGCGCGCAGCTTCCTGTGTGCGGCATCGCACCGACCTTGCGTCGAGGCCGGGGCAATCTGACTGCGCCGTCCAACATTAATTAAATGAATTGGGGCGCCCAGCGCCCGTTGGCGGCGGCTCTAAGTCAAGAAGACCAGAGCCGAGGTCGGCGCACGTCACCACACTTTTGAACGAACCGTCCAAGGCTAACCCATGCAGCTGCCGCCTGTATTAGATTGATGGACGCTCCCGAACCACAGCCCGCGCGGCTCCCGCAGCCGACAACGCCGGCGACTCAGGCTGGGCAGCCGACCACGTCGGCGGCAATGCCGCGTCGGACGAAGCTTGTCATTGGCGTGATTCTGGGGCTGTTGTTGCTCGCCTGGGCGCTGCGCAACCTCGTCTTAGGTACCCCGGTCAGCACTTTTCCGGTTCGCGTTGGCGATCTGCGCCAAACGGTGGTAGCCAGCGGACGTGTGATCACGCCGGAGCGCGTGAACATCGCCTCGCAGGTGGTCGGCCGGGTGACGCAGATTGCCGTCAAGGAAGGCAGCGAGGTGACCCGCGGCGAGCTGCTGATTGAACTGGACAGCCGCGACGCCGATGCCGCACTCGCGCAGGCCAATGCGGCCGTCGCGCTCGGTGGCGCTCAGGTGCGCGCGCTGCGCGAGGTCGAGTTACCCGCCGCTGCGCAAAACCTGCGCGAGGCCGAGGCCAATCTGACGCAGGCCGGCAAACAGCTGGCACGTATTCGCGACCTGAAGACACGCGGTTTCGTGGGTCAGGCCGATCTCGACACGGCGCA
>Ga0335394_10010660_pt1 | contig 10354 bp, 8 predicted proteins | sample MAT03_FD_205741 | JGI IMG/M metagenome (GOLD analysis project Ga0335394, IMG submission 205741) | Freshwater microbial communities from Lake Fryxell liftoff mats and glacier meltwater in Antarctica - MAT-03 (spades assembly) (version 2) ...
CCATGTCGCGACAGATGCCGATCTCGTCCACCAGCGTATCCACGCTCAACTGGTAGTTGCCGGGCATCGAGGAGATTTCGTTGCGCACGCCCTTCCCGGATCTCACGAACAATGGCAGGATCAGATCCGCGAGGCTCAGTTCCGTCTCGCGAACAAGATCACGCACGATGGGATGATACCGCAGGCGTCGCGGTCGGATCGTGGGGAAAGCCGAAGCGGAATCACGGTCGCTATTCATGTCAGGTCATCGTGGAGGATTGAGGGAGAACTCGGTTGAGATCAATGGACTTCGACAGGATAGGGATCGAAGGAGATCAGGCTTTCAAGAGTCGTTCTTTCAGGTAAGCAGCGAGGGCTTCCTGCCAGGGACGCATCGAAATGCCAGCACTCGCGAGCTTCGCTGTTGAGAGCACGCTGTACCGGGGTCGACGCGCCGGCTGTGGAAACTCCTGGCTGGGAATCGCCGTGAGGTTCGCCGCCACGCTTGCCTGTCGAAAGATCTCCGCCGCGAATCCATGCCAGGAACACGAGCCGTCGTTGACGACATGGACAAGGCCATACACTTCGTTCTCGATCAGCGACTTCGTCGCAAGGGCCACATCGGCCGTGGAGCTAGGAGTGCAGTGCTGGTCTGCCACGACATGCAGGGGTTTACCCGCTCCCGCTATTCGTAGCATCGTCTCGACGAAGTTACCGCCCTTCCCTCCGGAACCCCACACGCCGTAGAGACCGCAGGTGCGAATCACCAGATTCGCGGGCGAAGCCGCAAGAACGAATCCCTCCCCCGCGAGTTTGCTCTGGCCGTAAACGCTCACAGGCCCGGGAGCGTCAGACTCGTGATAGGGTGTCGCACGATCACGATCGCGATCGAGCCCAAAGACGTAATCGGTGCTGAAGTGCACGAGCCGCACGCCCGCGTCCGCACATGCCCTGGCCAACGTACGAGGCCCCAGAGCGTTGACGGCGAACGCCAGTTCCGGCTCCGCCTCGGCACGATCGACAAAGTTGTACGCCGCGCAGTTGATGAACAGATCAGGCTTATGACTGGCCAGCAAGGCATGGACCTGCGCTGGGTCGGCGAGATCAAGATCCGTGCGAGTGAGCGGAAGAGCTTCCCTGGAGAGTCGCTGGCAGAGATCGCGACCCAGCTGGCCCCGGGAACCGAGAATGGCAATTTTCATGGCAGGGCTCCCGGAACGGCAACGCCCGGCGGTGAACCGCCGGGCGTTGAGAATCTTCCAGCAATAACGGTCACTTCTTTTCGGGCGTGAGGGTGGGGTTCGTGTCCGACATGCTCACCGTCGTGGTCTGTTCCTGGCGAAGTTCGATCTTGGTATCGGTTCCACCAATCGTCACATCCAGGGTGCCCTGAAGCTTGACGGGGATCTTCGCTTCAATGATTCGCCCCGCCTTGGCGTCGTACCGCATCGATCCGGGCGTGGTGGTCTCGCTCTTGATCTCGCCGCTCTTGATCTTGAAGAGCAGAGCCTCGCCGGCGTCGCTGGGAAGTTTGTAAGTGAGCGTGGGAACGATCTCGACGTTGACGTCGTCCTTTTCCTTCGACTTCACCGTGGACTTGTTCGCGACCTCATAGCTGCCGATGGGGCCGAGATTCAACGTGCTCTTGGAGTCCCAAGTCGCGCCCATGGCCTTGGGTTCCGCGGGAAGCAGTCCGAAGGTGGGATCCGTCATCTGTCGTTCCGCCTCCTCGGTGAGGATCTTGCGGAGCAGACCTTCCAGTTGTGTGTTGCCGGACGAGAGCCGCTTGATGAAGGCGTCGCGGCCGTCGACTTTCTCGACCTTGTTTTCCTTGGCGTTGAACAGAACGGTGAACTCCGAGTCCACAAGATTCTTGAAGAAGTCGGTCAGACCCGGGGCGCCGACGGGCCCGGTCGCGTTCTTGTTCGCGGAGTCATACTCGATGGTATTGTTGGAAATGTCGATCTTCATCTTCACCTGGATGATCTTCATCTTGAGCGTCCACTTGTCGCCCTCCTGCTTCTCGGGCATCCATTCAAAAACGAACGTCTGCTCCTGATTCTGGCTCAGATCCTGGCCCTGAACCTTGAGCTTTTGGATGACAACGGTGGACATCTTTTCGTAGAAGGCTTTGCCCTTCTCGAGTTTCAAGGTCAAGGCAATCTTGTCATCCGCTTTCGCCTCGGGAGCCTTGACTTCGGGAGGCTTTGCGTCCGGGGCCTTCGGGGCAGGCTCAGGGACTGGAGCGGGAGTCGGAGCCTTGGCCTCGGGAGCCTTGGCCTCGGGAGCCTTCACTTCCGGGGTCTTCGCGTCCGGAGCCTTGACCTCGGGAGCCTTGGCTTTGGGGTCCGCGGGCGTGGGAGGAGCCTGGGCGACGACAGCCGCGGTCAGACCGGCGAAGAGCAACGCCACGATAACAGAACGAAGACGCGGCACGGTGGTACCCCTCCACTCGACAATTTGAGGTTTCGGACCCTCTTGGCCCGACAATACAGGTTCAGAGGTTGTACCCCTGCCCCACTTGGGAAACAAGAGGCTGGCCTAAAATCCGGACTCGAGCGCAGCTGTTCCCCAATCGGATTCCCCTTTCGCGATCCTGGGAAAAGCTTTACCATCCCGGCCCCATGGTCTCGAACTCCGTAAGGACATGGCGAGTGAACTTCAAAACCCTCTCCCTCCCGAGATTCGCACCTCGTCTGCGGCCTCGCCGCGCGATCGCGGCGACCGCTTACCTACAACGAAACCGAACCGTGGCTCTCTTTCTGGTCGGATTGATCACTCTTGATCTGAGTGTGGGACTGTTTCACGATCTCTGGCAGAGGCACTCGCCCGACGACTATGCCTGGCGTGTGCAGGCCTGCCAGGAGAGAAGGCCTGATCTCGTCCTCGTTGGGGGTTCGCCGGTGGCCGAGGGGTTGAACCCTTCCGTCGTGGCCGGTACCGACTCGGATCGCCACGGCTTCAATCTCGGAATGTCCGGCGGCACGACCTCCGACTTCTACCATGCGGTGATTCACGCCTGCCCTGCCCCGCCGCGAGTCCTGGTGTACGGAATCACCGCAAGCGACCTCAACGACAGCCGAGGCGAACCGCATGGCCCGCACTCCCTCATGACGTGGAATGACCTGGCCGGCTGGGTGCGAACACGCCCCGAAGCCTCCGAGTGGGTCGTACGCCACTTTCTCCGGGGCAAGCTCGAGCGAATCTCCAACCTCTTCCACTATCGCTATTCGATCCGCTTGTGGGCTGCGATCAAAGTGAATGATGCATTCCCCGGTGGTTCACCGCTGACGCTGAAAGAAGCGGAGGAACAACGGGACTACGCCGCGGGCCTTGTGAGCGGGAACGGCTATTCGCCGCTGAAGGGCTTCGAGCATGCCCACTTCTCCGAGTTCAAGAAGATTGGCGCGAAGGGGACTCGCTTCGACCACCTGCACTACCTGCACAACTACCGCACGGGCTCTCATCTCAAGTACCTCACGAAGCTCATCGATTGGTGCGAGGCCAATCGTGTGACGCTGATCCTGCTGGACATGCCTGTGACGGCGGACCTGGAGCGGATGTACGCGAAGGAGTTCGCCGAGTTCCGCTTGCGTCTCGGTGAGGTCGAACGCGAACGCGGACTGCGAGTGCTGCGACCGACACGCGCGGAACTCAGGCTGGAAGACGAACAGTTCGCGGACTTGATCCACATGAACCGCGACGGAGCGAATCGGCTCAGCACCTGGCTGGCCTCGAAACTGGAGTGGAGCCCGCGATGATCTTCGCGAGCAAGGAATTCTTCGTCTTCCTGATGGTGGTGCTCCTCGCTTACCACCTCTTGCGATCGCGCACGCACAAGTACGGATTCCTCCTCGCAGCGAGTTGGCTCTTTTACGCCTGGTGCAGTCCGCAGTATCTCTGGGTCATCATTCTCTGCACCGTGATCGACTACGCCGCAGGGTTGGCGATTGAGGCCACAGAAGATGAACGCCTGCGGAAACGCTGGCTGCTGGCGAGCATCCTCGCGAACCTCGGGCTGCTCTTCGCGTTCAAGTACACCGCCTTCGCTTATGACAATGCGTTGTCACTCGCCCGGCTGCTGAACCCCGATGTGCACGAACGAGCCTGGGAAATCCTGCTGCCGCTGGGGATCAGCTTTCACACGTTCCAGGGCATCAGCTACACGGTGGATGTTTACCGTCGGCAGATCAAAGCGGTCCGAAGCTTCCTGGACTATGCGTTGTTCGTCTCGTTCTTCCCGCAACTGGCGGCCGGTCCGATCGTGCGAGCGGTGGAATTCCTGCCGCAGATGGTGACGCCGCCGCGGGTCACGTCGAAACAGATCGCGGACGGATTGCACTTCTTCCTGCTAGGGATGTTCAAGAAACTCTTCATCGCGGACCAGTTGGACGCACTCTTCGTCAGCCCCGTGTTCGGGAACCCCGGCGCATTCGACCCCGCGGCCCATCGCTGGGCCATGCTCGCCTGGGCGGCGCAGATTTACTGTGATTTCTCAGGCTACTCGGATATGGCGATCGGCTGTGCGAAGTGGTTCGGATTCGAGCTGCCACGGAACTTCAACTTCCCATTCCTGGCGACGAGCATCACCGACTTCTGGCGCCGGTGGCACCTTTCGCTTTCCACATGGCTTCGCGACTACGTCTACTTTCCGCTCGGAGGCAGCAAGGGCGGCCCGGTGCGAACGTACGCGAACCTTCTCCTCGTTTTCCTCTTCTGCGGCCTCTGGCACGGGGCGACATGGGCGTGGTTCGTTTACGGTCTTTACAACGGCGCCCTGATGGGTCTGCACCGGGCTTACGATCGCGCCCTCACGGGCCGAGCCTGGGCCGATGCCGTTCGCCGAAGTGTGATCTGGAAGGGCGTCGCCTGGATCGCGACGATGCTGCAAATCGTGGCCGGGTTGATTCTCATCCGCATGGCCGACTGGAGGAGCGGAGCGATGTTATTCGAGTCCCTGGTGGCTTTCGATGCGTGGCCGACTTGGTCTCCTCGCATTCCGATCTGGGTGCCGATGCTGATGGCTCTCGTACTGCTGGGGCACCTCTTCAGTGGCCTGCGGAACAGGCTTTGCGGCCTGCTGGAACTACCCAGCGGCGTTCGCGCAGCCGTCTATGTGTTCTCCACCGCGATGCTGATCGTGTTCGCACCAGGCGTGGGAAAGTCCTTCATCTACATCGCGTTTTAGAGTCGACAGCCAGGAGTACATCAGAGAAACACTGGGGCTGCCATTTCTAAGGCTCAGACGCGAACGGGATCATTCCCTGGGCTTTTGATCGGCGTCACCATGCCCTGGCGAGCCTTCGTTCTCAGGTAGTTTGATAAAGTCGAAGTCCGGATTCTTCACGAAGGGTTCAGACTCGTCTTCGCGTGGCCGACGAACCGCGAGCGGGTTCACGCGAGTGCTCGAAGAGCGGCGATTCCTCGAGCCTGCCATGCGCCAGCGGAACAGGTTGTAAAACACTCCGCCCAGCGCCACCAGGCCAATCCACGGTGGAAAGTTATCCAGAGGGGTTGGCTGATTCGCAGGAAAGATCAGGCTGCGGCCAAGGATCATGGCGGCGAGGAAGAACCAGAATCCCGCCATCACCAGATTCAAATAGTTGAAATTCATGAGGCCTCCGGTCATCATGGCATCATAGCCAAGACCGACGAACTTGCCAAAGCGCCTCTTGCGATCGGCGGGGGAGTCAGTCCCCCTTCCCCCATCTCGAAGGAATCTCTCCATGCCTGCCAAGAAGTATCGAGTCGCGGTCATTGGGCGGACCGGTAAGGGCAACTATGGACACGGGCTGGATACGTGCTGGCTGAAGGTGCCAAATGTGGAGATCGTCGCCGTGTCGGACGACGATGAAACGGGTCGGGCCGCCGCCGTGAAGCGATTGAAGGCGCCGCAGGCGTACGCGGACTATCGACAGATGCTCGACAAGGAGAAGCCGGACATTGCCGCGATCTGTCCGCGATGGCCGGACGTTCATCCGGAGATGGTGCTGGCCTGTGCGGATCGCGGCATCCACATGTTCTGCGAGAAGCCGCTGGCCCGTACGCTCGCGGAAGCGGATGTGATGGTGGAGGCCTGCGAGCGGAAGCATGTGAAGTGTGCCATCGCCCATCAGACGCGCTACAGCCCGCGCGTGAAGATCGTGAAGGAAATGATCACATCGGGCCAACTGGGCGACATCGTCGAACTTCGCGGCAACGGCAAGGAAGACGCTCGCGGCGGCGGCGAGGACATGATGGTGCTTGGCACGCACATCTTCGACCTCATGCGTCACTTCGCGGGCGATGCTCGCTGGTGCTTCGCCCGCTGCAATGTCGAGGGTCGCAAGGCCCTGATCGCCGAGGCCCGCGAAGCTCGCGAGCCGATCGGCCCGATCCTTGGCGACCACGTCACCGCACAGTACGGCTTCGACGGCCTCACGCTTGGCACCTTCTTCACTCACAAGGCGAAGGCCGGCGCGGGCAAGCGTTACTCACTCGAAATCCGTGGCACCAAGGGTCAAGTGCAGATGGGCTTCGGCGTCTTTGGCCCCACATACTACAGCGATGACGTGTCCTGGATGCACGGCCAGACCAAGACCGCCTGGCAGCCGATCACGTCCAACGGACTCAACAAGCCCGAGACGCTTGACACCAAGGCGATCGACAACGGCAACATCTGGATCGTCAACGACCTCATCGACGCGATCGAAAAAGACCGACTCCCCCTCGACGGCGTCCACGATGGCCGGGCGGCACTCGAGATGATCCTGGCGGTGTACGAATCGCATCGGCAGGACAAGGCGGTGGAACTTCCGCTGAAGAATCGCAATCACCCTCTGGCGAAGGCGTGACTCGCTGGCAGTGCATCTGATGTCACTCAGTGGTCAGTAGTCTGTCAGCGACCGTGGCGGGAACGCCATCCGGAGAGCATTGAGCACGGCCAGGACATCGATCACCTCCTGGAACACGGCCCCGGCGACAGGCGGCAGGTAGCCCGTCGCCGCCGCGAGCATGCCGAGGAGACTCAGCGCCATCCCGCCGATGGCGCTCTGGAGTGCGATTGCTCGCAAGCGATGGCTGATGTGCAGAAGCTCGTCCACCTTCCTCAGGGTCGCTTCCAGGATGACAGCCCCGGCGGCTTCGGAAGTCACGTCACTGTTCTGCCCGAACGCGATGCCGACCGTCGCGGCTGTCAAGGCCGGGGCATCGTTGATGCCATCGCCCATGAACACCGTGTTCGCTGCCGCCGTCTCCCGTCGAACAAGCTCCAGCTTCTGCTCAGGCGTCTGGCCTGCGAAGACTTCCGTGATGCCGACTTCCTCAGCCAGAAATTTCACCTCGGACTCGCGGTCTCCAGAGACGAGCAGAACTCGTTCAAACTGATGGTTCCTCCCAAGATGCCTTATGAACGGCTTACTCTCGTTACGGGGCTGGTCGCGAAATCGAAGCGTGCCAGCGAGCTGATCATTCACCAGAACGACGCATTCCATCCCACCCACCTCGGGCGGAAGTTGGGCGATCACGGCGGGATTCGAGACCGCCAGCTTCCCGCGACTTGTCACCTGGATATGCCTACCATCAATCACGCCAACCAGGCCCTGCCCCGGCTTCTCGCCCACCTCGTCGGCAACGCGAGGCTTGAGCTTGGCGGCAGTCGCGGCGTCGAGCACGGCTCCTGCGAGTGGGTGCTTCGAGTACCTCTCCAGGCTGGAAACGAGTGTCAGGACTTCGCTCTTCTCGAAGCCCTGTCCGACGATGAGTTCGGAGAGAGAGGGCTTACCGTAAGTGAGCGTCCCAGTCTTGTCGAAGATGGCAACGCGGCAAGTGCCGATCTTCTCCAGCACGGCCGGATCCTTGATGATGATTGCCCGGCGAGCCGCCAGGGAAACCGCTCCAATGAGGGCGACAGGAATGGCGATCAGAAGCGGGCAAGGCGTGGCGACGACGAGCACGGCAAGGAACCGAAGCGGGTCGCCGCTCGCCAGCCACGCTGCCAGTGCGACGGCGACCGCGACAGGCGTGTAGATCGCTCCCAGTTGATCCCCAAGACGGCGAAGGCGAGGCCGCTTCTGCTCGGCGTCTTGCATCACTCGCATGATCTTCGCGTATCGGGAATCGGTCGGAAGTTGGTCGACACGCACTGTCAACGCCGATGCCCCGTTCACGGCACCGGAAAGTACGGACACCCCCGGAGTCTTCGACACTTCGTAGGGTTCGCCCGTGAGGTAAGCTTCATTCATCGAGCCATGTCCTTCGAGCACGGTCCCGTCCACCGGGCAGATGTCGTGCGGGAAGACGATGAGGGCGTCACCGATCGCCACGGCCTCAAGGGGTACGTCGACCACGGCTCCTTTTTCTTTGCGATGGACGACGGCCGGCATTCGCCCCGCGAGAGCCGCGAGCACCGCTGACGCCTTTCGCACAGCGTACGCCTCGAGCGCCTGCCCGCCCGAGAGCATGAGCACCACCAGAGTTCCCGCCAGGTATTCACCCAGAATTATCGACGTGACGATCGAGATACCGGCGAGGAGATCGGATCCGAATTCGCCTCGAAAAATCGCCCGGAGCAACCCCCAAAGAAGTGGCGATCCCCCCAGAGCGAGCGCGACGATCAGAGGCGCGTTCCAATCCGCCGAGGTCGTGGATGGCAACACCTCCGGCACGAGATACCGGGCTATAAGGTAGACTGCGATACAGAGAACAGCGAGGATCGCGATGCCGATTTGAACACGACCCGGCCGGGGAATCCGAGAGGCCGAGGGCTGGGGTCGTGTCATTGGCCCATTTCCATCCGTTGCAACCGGGCTCAAGGCAGGGCGATCGACACGGCCCCAAAGAATCGTGATCTTCTTCTCACCCTGGCACGCTCTCTTGGCAGCGGCACATGCCGATGACGCTCGGGGTGAACGATCCCGAGCGATTGTTACTTGGCGGGGGCCGCTTCACTCGGGTTCGACTTCAGACCCATCGTGTTAACGGAGATCAGGCGGTAAGAGTGAGATTTTCCTGTCTCGGCCTTCACGTCCGCGAAACGCAGCGATAAGAGGGGCTGCGTGGGGGTGTCGCTGTATTGGAGGTTCTGGAAGATGGGACGGCCGAACGGGTTCTTCCCTTGCTCAGGAAAGTTCGCAAGGAACTTGCCGTCGCGTTCGATGATGAAACTCGCAAGCCCGCTCTCAAGGTCCGCGTCGGCCTCCCAGGTCAATTCGTTCCCTTTCACGCGCAGGTTCGTGGGCGTGGGAGGCGGGGTGGTGTCACTCACGGCCGTATCCTTCACATACTGCATCCAGGCTCGTGCGATCGCCTCGTTAGGCAGCCAGGCCGCCTTCAGGGGATCGCCGCTAAACTTCGCCGCGGGCACGGCGTCGCCGCCGGTGATCGGGGCCAGCCACACGGTGTCCGTCGGCATGGCACGGAGCGAATCGCCAGGAGTTTTTGGAAGGCGAGCAGTCAGGCAGGCATCAAGCCAGGGAATGGCGAAGTACCGCTGATTGCCGCACTCATGGCTCGAAAGCGGATCGACGGCGACTCCCACAAGACCCCCCTTCGATCGCAAGGCATCAAAGAATGCTTCGTTGGCCGGCCAAACGCCTGCAAATCGACCCTCCTTGAGCGTGACACCTTCCTTCGTTCCGGGATTGCACATCAGAGGCACCTTGAGCGCGGCCTCGGGGAGCAAGTGAACTTTCAGAGTGGGGCGATCCGGATTCGGTTTCATGACCGGTACACCCGATCGAAGCCATGCGGCCGCGACCCGCTCCGGATGCATCAACGCCATGCCGCCCGCCCAGTGGCCGCCGCCGCTGTGGCCCCACAGAGCCCACGGAACCGTGGCCAACTCGGGGTGGCCAGTCTTCGCACCGAGATCGACGAGGCACTTCTGGAATGCGGCACTCGAACCGTTCCGCGGGTCGCACCACATCTGGCAATCCGCCTTGTCGGGCTGTTCATAAGACGGGGCCAGCAATGCACAGTCATGTTTCTTCGCCAGGGCCTGCCAGTGCAAATCGTACGCGCCTGTGAGGCCCGATTTGCATGAGCCTTCGCCACAGCCGTGTTGATGGACGATGACACCTCGAAGCACCTTGACGCCTGGCGGAATCCACACAGTCGCATTCACAGGGTAAATGAGTTCGCCAGCCTTCGTTGACGCCTCGTACCTCACGCGATAGTAAGGCGGATCCGCGGGCGGGAAGACATGGTACGGCGGCTTCTGAGCGGAGAGTTCGGGCGTGATGGCCAGGAGGAGAAACAGAGCCGTACACAGCTTTCGAGCGGTCGAGCGCGTCATGGATTTTGTCCCAAGGAATAAGAAAGGCTCACATCGCTGTGGACCAACCCGGATGCCGTTCGCCTCAAGGTCAAGGTATCAACAACTGTTCCAGCGATGAGC
>Ga0335394_10010666_pt1 | contig 10352 bp, 10 predicted proteins | sample MAT03_FD_205741 | JGI IMG/M metagenome (GOLD analysis project Ga0335394, IMG submission 205741) | Freshwater microbial communities from Lake Fryxell liftoff mats and glacier meltwater in Antarctica - MAT-03 (spades assembly) (version 2) ...
AGACGACGAAGAAGAAGGCCGCCCCGAAGAAGAAGGCTGCCAAGAAGACCGCAAAGAAGAAGGCAGCAAAGAAGCCGGCCAAGAAGAAGGCTGCCAAGAAGACCGCAAAGAAGAAGGCCGCCCCGAAGAAGAAGGCAGCCAAGAAGACGGCGAAGAAGAAGGCCGCAAAGAAGCTGTAATTCGCGGCATCACGATCTCCCCGTCTTGCGGCGGTGGATCGAGAAACGGGCGGCGCACATGCGCCGCCCGTTTTGTTTTGGGGCCTCCGGTCGGCTGCTACGACCCGCGGAATTGCCCGCTGATGCGTGTGTTCGGCTTGGGCTTGGATGGTGATGCTATGGCGGGCTTGGTTGTCGGGGACTTGGCCGTCCTGGCTTGCTTGCCCGCACCGCGCGTGGCGGCCACGCGCTTGCCCTTGTCGCCGCCCTTGCCGCCACCTTTGGCCACCAGGCCCACGTCGCTCGTCACGCGCAACTTCTGGCCCGTGGCAAGCGTTTCGCCCTTCAGCCCATTCCACGATTTCAGGTCCTGCGCGGTCACGCCGTAGCGGACCGCGATGCGCTGCATCGTGTCACCGCGCTTGGCCGTGTAGTAGAACGTGCGCCCCGCGGGCACGGTCGTGAATACGGCGCGCTCGAGTGACTCGGCCGACTCGCTGGAGGGACGCTCCGCCGGGACGAGGAGGGTGTGCCCGTCAGGCACGCTCGCCCGCACGCCCAGTCCGTTGACGGCGCGCAATGTCTCCACCGACATGCTGTATTTCGCGGCGACCTGCACCAGCGATTCGCCGCCTTTCAACCGATAGGCCTGCCATGAAACCAGCGGCTGGTGGGTCAGCTCGAGCTTGGCGGCAAAGAGCTCGGCCTTGTCGATCGGCAGCAGGATCGAGTGCTCGTCCGCGCCCGCGATCACCGGCCGGTTGTGCTGCGGGTTGAGCGCCAGGAAATCCTCCAGCGACAGCTCGGCAAGTTTCGCGGCGTGCTTCGTGTCCATCTTCTTGTTGGTCTTCACGACCGCAAAGAACGGCGCGTCCGGGATGTCGGCCAAAGCCAGCCCGTACTTCTCCGGGTCGCGGACGATGTTCTTCACCGCCTGCAACTTGGGCAGATAGTTGCGCGTCTCGGCCGGCATCGTGAGGCTCGCGTAGTTGGTCGGCAGACCCTTGGCCTTGTTGCGCGCGATGGCCTTGCCGACGTTGCCTTCGCCCCAGTTGTAGGCAGCCAGCGCCAGTTGCCAGTCGTCGAAATCGCCGTTCAGCTTGACGAGGTAAATCAGCGCCTTGTCGGTGGCGGCCAGCACATCGCGCCGCGAATCGACCCAGAAGTTCTGCGCCAGGCCATAGTGCTTGCCGGTAGAGGGGATGAACTGCCAGATGCCCGCTGCGCGACTGGTGGACATCGCCACCGGATTGAAGGCGCTCTCGATCATCGGCAGCAACGCGATCTCGGTCGGCATGTCGCGCGCGGTGACCTCGGTGACGATGTGGTACAGGTAGCGGCGGCTGCGCTCGATCATCCGCGCCATGTACTCGGGCCGCGACGAGTACCACTGCTCCCACTTCTCGACCAGCGGATCGTTGTCGAGATCGGGAATCGCATAGCCCGTGACGATGCGCTCCCACAGGTCGCCCACCGGCGGTGGCAATGGCTCGAGATCAGCACCGGCCGCCGCAGGGAAGAGTTCAGGTTCGCGGGGCTTCGGCGCGGCGACCACCACCGGCGGAGGCGGAGGCGGAGGCGGAGGCTTCAGCGCGATCACGACGGCGGGCGGGGGCTCCACCACGGGTGGAGGCGGTGCCGTCGCACATGCGGACAGCAAAACAGCAACAGTGATCACCAGGTAGAGGCGCAATTCGTTTTTTCCTTGCTGCGGGGCCGCGCCTTGCAGCGCACCGCGCGTCGTGAACCCGGATGGACGCCGATGGTAGGCCTTCCGGGGGAGAGGGGTCAACCCGCCGGCCGCGTCGATGTTCTGACCGCGCCTGTCAGAACTGGTTCTTCCATTCCCGCAATTGCGCGAAGACGGCCGTGTCGTCGGGTAGTGCGTGGCCCGCGTGATGCTGTGCCGCGGTCTGCACCGCCGGGACGCCGGCGCGCAGGAACGGATTGGTGGCGCGCTCCTCGACCAGCGTGGACGGCACGGTGGGCAGCCCCAGCGCGCGCTTGTCCGCCTCGCGCAATTGCCGCGCCGCCACTGCCGCATTCGCGGGCTCCACCGCCGCCGCGAAGCGCAGGTTGGCGAGCGTGTATTCATGCGCGCAATACACCTGTGTTGCCGCAGGCAGGCTTGCGCACGCGCTGAGCGACGCCCACATCTGCGCCGGCGTGCCCTCGAAGAGCCGCCCGCAACCGCCGGCGAACAACGTGTCGCCGCAGAAGAGCGAGGGGACGCCATTCACGTCGCCGAAGTACGCGATGTGCCCGGCGGTGTGGCCGGGCACATCGAGCACGGTGAAGCGCAGCGGCAACCCCGGCACCTCGACCACGTCGTCCTGGGCCAGCGCATGCGTGCGTGCGGGAATGCGTTCGCGCGCCGGTCCGAACACGGGCACCGGAGCGCGTTCCAGCAGCGCCAGGACGCCGCCCACGTGGTCGCCGTGATGATGGGTGGTGAGGATCGACGTGAGTTCGAGGTGCTCGCGATCGAGACGCTCCAGCACCGGTCCAGCGTCACCGGGGTCGACGACCGTGGCGCGGCCGTGCTCGTGCAGCAGCCAGATGTAGTTGTCCGCAAAAGCCGGGATGGGGATAATCGTGATCATGGATGCATTTTCTGGGCCCGCCGCCGGCATGTCAACGACGCTCGCACACTGGTTCGCCACGCCGCTGGGACGCTACCTGCTGGCGCGCGAGCAAGCCTACTTCGACCAGACGGTGGCCGACATTTTCGGCTTCCATGCGCTGCAGATCGGCTTGCCCGACAGTCCGTTCCTTGGCCAGAGCCGCATTTCGTCGCGGTGGACACTCGACTATGATCCGCCCGCGCAGATCATCGCCGACGCGCACGAACTGCCGTTCCCTGAAAATTCCTTGGACCTGATCGTGCTGCCCCATGCGCTTGAATTCACCGATGACCCGCACCTCATGCTGCGCGAGGCGTGGCGCGTCATCCGTCCCGAAGGCCAGATCGTCATCTCCGGCTTCAATCCGTTTTCGCTCTACGGCGCCAAGCGCTACTTCGGGCGCGCGCAGACGCCGCCGTGGAACGGCAATTTCATCGCGCTCTACCGCCTCAAGGACTGGCTCACGCTGCTTGGCTTCGACGTGGTGGGTGGCCGCCTCGACGGCTATGCGCCGCCGTTCGCCAGCGAGAAGTGGCTGCATCGCTTCGGCTTCTTCGAGCGCACCGGCGACCGCTGGTGGCCCATCGCCGGTGGCGTGTATTTCCTCCGTGCCACCAAGCGGATTCTGGGGATGCGCATGCTGACGCCGGCGTGGCAGCGTCGCGAACGGCGCTCGAAGTCGCTCGCCCCCGCGCGCGCCCGCGAAAGTCTCATCACTGCCGACCGGTTGCCAATGATCGCCGCAGGGCCGTCCCAAGGCGATCGCCCCCTGGGGGGAGCAGCGCGCAGCGCTGTTCGGGGGGAATTCCTGTGAGCACGGTGGTGATCTATACCGACGGAGCCTGCAAGGGCAATCCCGGGCCCGGCGGCTGGGGGGCGTTGCTGCTGTCGGGCGACCGCGAGCGCGAGATCTTCGGCGGCGAGTCGCCTACCACCAACAACCGGATGGAGCTGACGGCGGTCATCCGCGCGCTCGAGGCGCTGACGCGCGCCACCACCGCCCAGGTCTATACCGATTCCCAGTACGTGAAGAACGGCATCGAGACGTGGATCCACGGCTGGAAGCGCAACGGCTGGAAGACTGCGGACAAGAAGCCCGTCAAGAACGCCGAACTGTGGCGCGAGCTCGATGCGCTGGTCGCGCAGCACGACGTGTCGTGGCACTGGGTGAAGGGCCACGCCGACAATGCCGGCAACCTGCGCGCCGACGCACTGGCCAATCGCGGCGTGGAGTCGCTTACGAGCCCGTAAACGATGTTTGTGGTGATGTGGTAGGCGAGGCTTGTAGGCGAGGCTTCAGCCTCGCAGGGATGGTGCCGCATTGAACCTGCGAGGCTGAAGCCTCGCCTACAGGACGTCGTCGGAATCCGACAATCTGCGAGGCTGAAGCCTCGCCTACAGGACGTCGTTGGAATCCGACGCGTCGCGCGCCTTCTCCAGGCGCTTCGCAAACACTTCCATCTCGCGCCCGGCCTGCTTGTCGCCCTTGCGCTGCGCGACGGCAATGCCGGCGCGATACGCCTGCAGCGCGCCGGTGGCATCCCCGGTGTCGGCCAATGCACGGCCCAGCAGCTTCCACGCCGCGGTGTAATCGGGATCGTGGATCACGGCCTGCTGCAGATGCGGCACGGCGCGCGCCGGATCCGCGGCCTTCAGGTACTCGTTGCCGAGCGAGTAGCGCAGCAGCGCGCCATCCTTGCCCGCCGCCAGCATCCGCTCGAAATTCGTGACGATCGGCGCAGGTTCGTTCATCGGCTACTTGCGGATGAACTCGCCGCTCTCGCATCCGACACGGCGCATCGGAAAGATCACCTGCTTGTCCTCGCCCTTGATCTTGCCGTCGATCGTCGCGTACAGCCAGCCCTCGGTGCCGCGGCGATAGGTCACGTTCTGCGGAAAATCATTCGCAGGATTGGAGAACGTGAAGATCGTGTCCTTGTCGTCGGTGGCGACCGTCGTCAGCTTGAATGGCGTTTCGCGTTGGCCGGAGGGCAGCGTTACAAAGTAGACGCCATCGGGCCGGCTTTCCACCCGCATGAATTCGAAATCCTGCGTCTTGCCCTGGTGCACGGTCGAGCCGACGCCGAGCAGCATGCCGCCGCGGAGCGGCATCCACTGCTCGCGGAAATCGCGCTGGTTGACGGAGCCGGTCCAGCAGCCTTCAAGCCAGGACAGGCCGGCAATGTTGTTGACGTCGCCTGCGGGTGGCGCGGCCGGGGCCGGCGCGGGTTGGGCGTGCGCCAGCATGCAGGTGGCGAGGCCCACAGCCAGAAGCGCGGCAGCGCGGCGGAACGCGGGGGAACGGCGGGGCATTGTCATCATGGTCATTGGGTCCGTGCCAGCGGCAGGTTGAGCAACAGGTTCTGCGGTTTCAGCTTGAGACGTTGCTGGTCGTCCATCGCCATCGCCAAGTACACCGGGCGCCCCGCAATGGCTGGTCGCATGTCCGCCGAGTCCTTGAACTCGAGGCGGAAGAGGCACAGCAGGCGCTTCTGTCGCGCCTCGTCGATATCGGCCTTGTTGTAGAGGTCGTTCAGCAGCGCGCTGGCCTCGGCGTCGAGGCCGACGTGCCAGACCCAGCGCGCATCATCGATTGCGCGTTCATGTTTGATCGTGACCTCCACGCCGAGAAAATGCCGCACCCAGCGCTCCAGCACTCGACAGAGCGCATCGAGCGCCGGCCGGCCGCGGTTGATGCTGATCGAGAAGTCATGCCGCTCGTCGCGCTCCCAGTACTGCGCTGCGTTGTCTGCATCGAGCACGTCGAGTTCGATCTCGCGCCGGGGTGTCTTGTTCTGCGCCAGCAATTCGCCGAGCGATCCGAAGCCTCCGGTCGTGGAATAGAGGTCGACCGTGGTCTCGTCGGCCGCCATCACGCCGCCATCCTCCAGCACGGCGATCCGCTGCGGGCGAAACAGCATTTCGGCCGCGCGCGCTTCCATCGGCGACGCGTCCGCCGTGAGGATATGGCGGAGCAGCACCTGTGTCATCTGGGCGACGAAGAGCGGGGGCACGTCCACGCCGTCGCCGCGAAACAGCGCGGTATAGGCGGCTTCGAGCGATGCCGCGCCGGCGAGGCGGGAGCGAAAGCGCAGCCAGATCGCATAGTTCTCACGGACGTCGGCATCGGCCAGCGCGGCCAGCTCCGGCGGCGGCACGTCGCGCCGCGGTGTGGCCAGCAGTGCATCGTGCAATGCCAGCTCGGCCGCGCATGACTCCGGCACCGGTGCCAATTCCGGGCGCAGCAGGTAGCTGCGCAGGTAATCGTCGGTGACGGCCAGGCGACCGTCGCTGCCCGGGGTCAGCAGACGGTAGCCGGACGAGGTCCAGAAATCCGGCATCAGCTGCCGAGCATCGCCCGCGTGAGGTCGGCCTGCACCGGCTGCTCGCCGAGCCAGATCCGCATCAGCGCCTGCACCAGCTCGGTCCCGCCGACGCTGACCTTGTCGTCGAGCTTGACCCCTCCGACTTCGGCCGCGTGTACCGCGCCCGCGAGCAGGGCCGCTGCAATGATGATCACGAACTTGCGCATTCGTCTCCTTCGTCAACGCGTTATCGGCCACGGCAGGCGCCGCGGCCGCATCCTGTCTGGCTACATCGCCTCGAAAATGCCGGCAGCGCCCATGCCGGTGCCTACGCACATCGATACCATGCCGTACTTCAACTTGCGCCGCTGCAGCGCGTGCGTGATCGTGGCGGTGCGGATCGCGCCCGTCGCGCCCAGCGGATGGCCAAGCGCAATGGCGCCGCCCAGTGGATTGACCTTCGCTGGATCGAGATTCAATTCGCGCATCACCGCCAGCGCCTGCGCGGCGAAGGCTTCGTTCAATTCGATCCAGTCGAGCTGGTCCTGGCGGATGCCCGTGGTCTTCAGGACCTTGGGAATGGCCGCGATCGGCCCGATGCCCATGATCTCCGGTGGCACGCCCGCCACCGCGTAGCCCACCCAGCGCGCCAGCGGCTTCAGGTTCAGTTCCTTCAGCACCCGCTCCGACACGAGGATCGATGCGCCCGCGCCATCCGACATCTGCGAACTGTTGCCGGCCGTGACGGAACCGCGCGCGGCGAACACGGGACGCAACTTCGCGAGGCCCTCGATGCTGGTGTCGGCGCGCGGACCTTCGTCGCGCTCGAACACCTTGCTGCGCTTGACGATCGTGTCGCTCGCGAGGTCGGGCGCGCTCTCGTCGATCGTGATCGGCGAGACTTCGGCCGCAAATTCCCCGCCGGCCTGCGCCGCCAGCGCCTTCAGGTGCGATTGCAGCGCGAAGGCATCCTGGTCCTCGCGCGACACCTTCCACTGCGCGGCGACCTTCTCGGCCGTGAGCCCCATGCCGTAGGCGATGCCGACGTTCTCGCCCTGCTCGAACACCGCCTCGTTCAACGCCAGCCGCCCCAGCATCGGGATCATGCTCATGCTCTCGGTGCCGCCGGCGATCATGATCTCCGCTTCGCCGGTGCGGATGCGATCAGCCGCAATGGACACCGCGTTCAATCCCGATGAGCAGAAACGATTGATCGTCATCCCGGCCACGCTGCTCGGCAACCCGGCCAGCAACACGCCGATGCGCGCGACGTTCATGCCCTGCTCGTACTCGGGCATCGCGCAGCCGATGATCGCGTCCTCGATGCGCTTGGGATCGATGAACGGCGCCTGCGCCAACACCGCCTTCAGCACATGCGCCAGCAGCGTGTCGGGTCGCGTGGAACGGAAAGCGCCACGCGGGGCCTTGCCCACTGCGGTACGCGTGGCGGCCACGATGTAGGCCTCCTGGATCTGTTTGCTCATGATGTGCAATCCTGACGTGATGATCAGTTGCGCAGCGGCTTGCCGGTGGCAAGCGTATGCGCGATGCGCGCCTGCGTGGCCTCGTTGCGCAGAAGCTGCATGAACTCCGCGCGCTCCAGCTCGAGGAGCCACGTCTCGTCGACCAGGCTGCCCGAGTCGACCTCGCCACCGCACAACACGCGCGCGACGCGCTTGCCGATCTCGAAGTCGTAGGCACTGATGAAGCCGCCGTCGCGCATATTGACCAGCATCATCTGCAGCGTGGCGAAACCGGTCTTGCCGGCCACCGGAATGTTGCGTGCCGGCAGCGGCGGCCGGTACCCGGCATCGGCGAGCGCACGCGCCTGGCCCTTCGCGACGTAGAGCAGTTCGTCCGCGTTCATCAAGACGACGTCAGACGGCCGCAGGAACCCCAGGTCCTTCGCATCGAGCGCGCTCTTCGCGACCACCGCCGTGGCAATCATCTGGAAATAGGTGCGAATGAACGGGAACTGGTCGATCTGGCTGCCGTTGGCGCCACGCCGCACCTCCTCCGCCGCGCGCACGGCGAACTCCTTGCTGCCGCCACCGGCGGGCAGCAAACCCACGCCCACTTCCACCAGGCCGATGTACGACTCCAGCGCCGCTACCGTGCGGTCGGCGTGCAGGATGAATTCGCACGATCCGCCCAACGCCATGCCGCGTACCGCACATACCGTCGGGATGAGGCTGTGCCGCAACCGCATCGCCGTGCGCTGGAATTTGGCCACCACCGCGTCGATCTTGTCCCATTCCTTCGCGACGATCGCCGGCGACACTGCCGCCAGGTTCGCGCCGAGCGAAAAGGGCTCCTTCGTCTGCCAGATCACGAGTCCGGCATAGCCACGCTCCGCCTCGTCGACGGCGCGCAGGATGCCATCGAGCACATCCTCGCCGATTGTGTGTGCCTTGCTCTTGAACGAGAGGATGGCGACGTCGTCGCCCTGGTGCCACATGCGCACCGCCTCCGTCTCGAAGATCGTCGTGCCGGCGGCGGCAGGCGCTTCGCCCAGTACCGTCTCGGGAAACAGCTGGCGGCAATAGACCGGCAATGTGGAGCGTGGTACGAATCGTTGCTCGCGTGGCGACCATGCGCCCGTGGGGCTGTGCACGCCGTGAGCGGCGCGCACCTTGGCGCCGCCCACCCAATCCGGCAACGGCACCGCCGCCAGTGTACGACCGGCGGCGATGTCCTCTGCCACCCAGCCTGCGACCGTGTCCCAACCCGCAGCCTGCCAAGTTTCGAAGGGCCCCATCTGCCAACCAAAACCCCAGCGGATCGCGAGGTCGACATCGCGCGCATTGTCGGCGACGTCGGCCAGGTGAAAGGCGCTGTAATGGAAGAGGTCGCGGAAGATCGCCCACAGGAACTGCGCCTGCGGCTGCTGCGACGCGCGCAATGCCGCGAACTTCTCGCCGGGCGCGCGAATCTTCAGGATCTCCGCCACCTCGGGCGCCACGACGCCATCCGCCACGCGATACGCGCGCGCCGCCGGGTCCAGCACCTCGATGTTCTTGCCCACTTTGCGGAAGAAACCTGCCTTCGTCTTGGCGCCCAACGCACCCTGCACCACCAATCCCGCCAGCACCGGTGGCGTGGCGAACAGCGGATGCCATGGGTCCTGCGGCAGCGTGTCCCACATCGTCTTGACCACGTGCGCCATCGTGTCGAGGCCCACCACGTCGGCGGTGCGGTACGTGGCGCTCTTGGCGCGGCCGATCGCAGGTCCGGTGAGCGCGTCCACCACATCGAACGAAAGTCCGTAAGTATCCGCATGCTTCATCGTGGCGAGCACGGAGAAGATGCCGATGCGGTTGGCGATGAAGTTGGGCGTGTCGCGCGCACGAATGACGCCCTTGCCGAGCGTGGTGGTGAGGAAGGTCTCAAGCGCATCGAGCAGCGGCGCGTCGGTCGACGGTCCTGCAATCATCTCCACCAGATGCATGTAGCGCGGCGGATTGAAGAAATGCACGCCGCAGAAGCGGTGCCGCAGCGCCTCCGGCACCGCGCCGGCCAGCGCCGCCAGCGAGAGTCCCGACGTATTCGACGCCAGTATCGCGGTAGGCCCCACGTGCGGCGCAATCTTCTCGTAGAGCTCGCGCTTCCAGTCGAGGCGTTCGGCGATCGCTTCGATCACGATGTCGCAACCGGCCAGCAACGGCAGGTCACTGCCGTAGTTGGCCGGCGTGATGGCGGCGGCACGATCCTTGGCGGCCAGCGGTGCCGGTTCGATCTTCGCGAGGCCCGCGATCGCGCGCACGGCAAGGCCGTTCCGATCGCCTTCCTTGGCGGGAAGATCGAAAAGCACGACCGGAATCCCGGCGTTGGTGAAATGTGCGGCGATCTGCGCGCCCATCACGCCGGCTCCAAGCACGGCGACCTTGCGGACGATCAGGGGTGGGGTAGACATGACGGGGCCACTGGCGATGCCCGCAACGACGCGGGCTGAGGATGGGGATGCGCAACGCACCGGGAATGCGATTCTACCTAACCCAATGACAGCGACCGGCATGGCACGCGGCAACCGACCGCGGGCGCGCCGCCGGACCCGCCTTGCGTCCGGCTTGCAGGAACGAAACGGCCGGGTTGCCCCGGCCGTCGCGCATCGCGTTCGTACTGCTACCGGTTTGCGAAATCCGCCGGCGTCTAGAACGTGTAGGTACCCTGGAACGACAGGATCACCGTGCTGGCCTTGAACGTGCCATTGACCAGCGCGTTGCTGGCCGTGCTGCCCTGGTTCTGGCTGATGGTGGTGTTGTCGC
>Ga0335394_10010671_pt1 | contig 10349 bp, 10 predicted proteins | sample MAT03_FD_205741 | JGI IMG/M metagenome (GOLD analysis project Ga0335394, IMG submission 205741) | Freshwater microbial communities from Lake Fryxell liftoff mats and glacier meltwater in Antarctica - MAT-03 (spades assembly) (version 2) ...
CGCGCGCGGCGGTATGATCGCGGCCACCAGATCGGCCAGCGTGGCGCAGGGGGTGATCTGCGGGGCCAGCGGGCCGGCATCCGCCTTGAACGCCATCGTCACTGCCGTGGTGCGGTTCCAGACGGCGATGGGAAATCCCTTTTCGGCGATGTTCAGCGCCAGCGCCGCCCCCATCGTCCCCAGCCCGATCAGCCCGATCATTGCAATTGCCATGGCCTGCCACCCTTTGTTTCACGCCCCGTGTGCCCGACATAGACCGGCCCGGCACAGGATATAAGTCCCCCTTGCGCCACCCTTCGGCTTGACAGGCAATTCCGCTTCGACCTATCACCGGTGCAGGGCAAACCTGTCGGACAGGTTTTTTTTGGGGGGGGTCGGATTCGTCGTGGCCAGCGAGGTGCAGCCACCTGTCGGTCTGGTCGGTGCCGCCATCGGCGCGATCACGGCCCATATCCGCGCGCACGACCTGATGCCCGGCGACCGCCTGCCGTCCGAGGCCGACCTGTCGCGCCAGTTGAACGTCAGCCGCTCCGTGGTGCGCGAGGCGTTCCGGTCGCTGGCCGCGATCCGCATCATCGAGGTGTCCACCGGTCGCCGCGCCACCGTGGCGCAGATCGACCATGGCGCGATGGGCCTGATGATCGAACACGGGTTGAATACCGATCAGATCAGCGTCCAGCAGATATACGACGTGCGCCGCACCATCGAATCGCGCATCGCCTCGCTTGCATCGCTGCGCCGGTCCGAGGCTGAGGCGGACCTGATCCTGTCGCTGGCCGCGCAGATGCGCGTTGCCAGCGCGGATCCGCCGCAGTTGATGGAACTCGACCTGGCGTTCCACACCGCACTTGCCACCGCCTGCCGCAATCCGGTGTTTCAACTGATCGTCGGCGCGTTTCAGGGCATCACCCGGCAGACCTGGCCGATCGGCTGGAAAAGCCGCACCACCGATGCCGAACGTGACCGCATGCTGGCGATGCACGAGGATATCGCCCGCAATGTCGCTGCGGGTGACCCGGTCGCCGCTGCGGCCGCGATGACGGTGCATTTCGACGAAAGCGTGCGTGTGCTGCTGACGGCGGGGATGGCGTGATGAAGATCACCGCCATCGAAACCGTGCGCATCGCCGAGCGCCCGAACCTGATCTGGCTGCTGGTGCATTCCGATCAGGGCCTGACCGGCCTGGGCGAGACGTTCTTTGGCGCAGGCGCGGTCGAGGCGCAGGTGCATGACTGGATCGCGCCGCGCGTGATCGGCACCGATGCGCTGGCGATCGACAAACATGCGGTCGATCTGGCGGGATATCTGGGATGGCGGTCGCCCGGGGTCGAGATGCGGGCGAATTCCGCCTTTGACATCGCGCTGTGGGATCTGTGGGGGCAGGCGACCGGGCAGCCGGTGGCGCAGCTTTTGGGCGGCTTCACCCGGGACAGCATCCGCACCTACAACACCTGCGCCGGGGCCGATTACATCAAGCGCGCCAATGGCCAGCAAACTGCCAACTGGGGCCTCGACACGGCGGCCAACACCATCGGCCATGACGATCTGAACGCCTTCCTGACCCGGGCCGACGAGCTTGCTCATTCGCTGCTGGAAGACGGCATCACCGCGATGAAGATCTGGCCGTTTGATACGGCCGCCGAGGCGACGCGCGGTCTGTCCATCGACGCCGCCGCCCTGAACGCGGCCCTGCAGCCGTTCGAGAAAATCCGCCGCGCCGTGGGCGACCGGATCGAGATCATGGCCGAGTTCCATTCCCTTTGGCAACTGACCCCGGCGATCCGGATCGCCCGCGCGCTGGCCCCCTATGCCACCGCCTGGCACGAAGATCCGATCCGGATGGACAGCCTGGGCGACCTGCGCCGCTATGCCGATGCCAGCCCCGCGCCGGTCTGCGCATCCGAAACGATTGCCACGCGCTGGGGCTACCGCGACCTGCTGGAGACCGGCGCGGCGGGGATCGTGATGCTGGACCTGTCGTGGTGCGGCGGCCTGTCCGAGGCCAAGAAGATCGCCACCATGGCCGAGGCGTGGCACCTGCCCATCGCCCCGCATGACTGCACCGGGCCGGTGGTGCTGGCCGCGTCCACCCATCTGTCGCTGAACGCGCCCAATGCGCTGATCCAGGAATCGGTGCGTGCGTTCTACAATGGCTGGTACCGCGACGTGGTGACGGCGCTGCCGCCCGTGACGCGCGGCCAGATCACCGTGCCGCCCGGCCCCGGTCTGGGGCTGGCGCTGCATCCCGACCTTGACCGCCGCTTTACCGTTACCCGCAGACGTTCCGATGCGGGCAGCCTTTGACAACCGGAACAGCAACCTTGGGGAGGAGCCCAAAAATGAAACTGTTGAAAACCATGACTGCCGTTGCCGCATTGCTGGCAGGGTCGGCTGCCTGGGCACAGGACGAACCGCTGGACATCGTGTTCACCATCCATTCGGGCGCGTCCAACACGTTCTGGCAGGCGGTGCAAAAGGGCTATGACGAGGCCTGCGCCCTGGTCGAGGCGAATTGCCAGATGGTCTATGTGCAGACCGATGGCTCGATCTCGGAGCAGGTCAGCAACATCGAAGCCGCAATCGCCCGCGAACCCGATGCGCTGATCACGTCGATCATCGACAACGACGCGTTCGACGAGGTGATCCAGCGCGCGCGCGATGCCGGGATCATCGTGATTGCGTCCAACGTGGACGATCTGGAAGGGGCGGCCGGCAATGCGCGGCAGGCTTTCGTCGGTCAGGGCTTTGTCCCCGCCGGCTATGGTCTGGCGCGGGCGCAGTCGGCAAACTTTCCCGCCGAAGGGCCGATCCATGTGCTGGTCGGCGTGTCCGGTCCGGGGCAGAACTGGTCCGAACAGCGGGCGCTGGGGATCACCAACTTCCTGGACGACTATATCGCCGCCAACCCCGACCGGGCGATCACCTATGAAAAGATCGACTCCGGGCTGGATCTGGCCATCGTGGCCGACCGGGTCGGTGCCTATCTGGCGGCGCGCCCGGATACGAACGCCTATTTCGATACCGGCTATTGGCATGCCGGCGTTGCGGGCGTGCTGCGCGACCGGTCCGTGCCGCCGGGGCAGGTGCTGCTGGGCGGGTTCGATCTGGTGCCGATCGTGCTGGACGAGATGGAGTCGGGCTATATCCAGGTCGAGGTTGATCAGCAGCCGTTCATGCAGGGCTTCATGCCCGTCATGATGGTGTATCAGTCGGTCGAGGTCGGTCTTGCCCCCACCGACATCAATACAGGCGAGGCGCTGATCTATCCCGCCGACGTGCCGGGCGTGCGCGAACTGTCCGAACAGGGCCTGCGCTAAGGCCAACGACCGGCGCGGGGGCCTCCCTCCTCCGCGCCGGTTTTCCCTGCTGACGAAAGGACCATCGCCTGATGCGCAGACTTGTCAAACTGGCCTTGCAGAAACCGGAACTGGCCGGCTTCATCCTGCTGCTGCTTCTAGTTACCGTGTTTCAGGTGCGGTCCGACGGGCTGTTTTTGTCCACCAACAACCTGCGCGGCATCTTGAGCCTGCTGCCCGAAACCGCAATGGTGGCGCTGGGCGTGACGCTGCTGATGATCTGCGGCGAGTTTGACCTGTCGGTCGGGTCGGTCTTTGCGCTGATGCCGATGACGATGGCGGTGATGTTCGTCGGTGGCTGGCCGTTCTGGGTGGCGATGGGGGCGGGCCTGTGCGTCAGCGCGCTGGTCGGGTTTCTGAACGGCTGGATCACCATCCGGTTCGATATCCCCAGCTTCATCACCACGCTTGGCATGCTGTTCATGGCACGGTCGCTGACCATCGTGGTATCGGGCGGGTTTCCGCCGCGCATCCGCCCGGGCGAGTTGCCAAGCTGGATCTTTGTCGGTTTCGTCGATGGCGGCGGGCTGATCCGTGCCTCGGTCCTGTGGTTCATCGCAATTGCGGTGATCCTGGGCGTGCTGCTGGCCAAGACCAATTTCGGCAACTGGGTGCGGGCCACCGGCGGTTTCATGCCGGCGGCCAGTGCGATGGGCATCCCCACCGGCAAGGTCAAGATCGCCTGTTTCATGATCTGTTCGATCCTGGCCGGGTTTGCCGGCATGATCCAGTCGCTGCGGCTGAATTCGTTCCTGCCATCCATCGGCGAAGGGATGGAGTTGCAGGCGGTGGCGGCGGCGGTGATCGGCGGCACCAGCCTGATGGGCGGCATCGGCTCGATCCTGGGCGGGCTGATCGGGGCCACGCTGATCCGCGTCATCGACAACGGCATGGTGATGAGCCAGGTCGACTCCAACTGGTTCAAGTTCGCCATCGGCGCGCTGACCATCTTTGCCGTGGTCGGCAATGCCTGGCTGCGCAAGCGGGGCCGCAGCATGAAGGTAGATACCGACAAATGACCCAACCGATCATCTCGGTGCGCAATCTGCACAAATGGTATTCCGGGGTTCACGCGCTGAAGGGCGTCACGCTGGATGTCCAGCCCGGCCAGGCGCTGGGCCTGGTCGGCGACAACGGCGCGGGCAAATCCACCCTGATCAACATCCTGTCCGGCCTGCATCATCAGGACGAGGGCGAGATTCTGCTGGACGGTGCGCCGGTGTCGTTCCGCAACCCAAAGGATGCGATGGCCCTGGGGATCGAGACGATTTATCAGTACAATTCGATGGTGCCGATCATGTCCATCGCCCGCAACCTGTTCATCGGCCGCGAGCCGTTGTCGTTTTCCTTTGCCGGGCTGGGCTGGCTGGACCAGAAAACGATGCGCGAACAATCGGTGCAGGCCATCGCCGATGTGGACCTGCATCTGCGCAGCCCCGATGCGCTGGTCGGTGAATTGTCGGGCGGTCAGCGCCAAGGCGTGGCGATTGCCCGCGCGATGCATTTCAAGTCCAAGGTGATGATCCTGGACGAGCCGACCAACCACTTGTCGGTGAAAGAAACCGCCAAGGTGATCGGGTTCGTGCAGGGGCTGAAGGAACAGGGTGTCACCAGCATCTTCATCAGCCACAACCTGCACCATGTCTTTGCCTGCTGCGACCGCATCGTGGCGATGGCGCTGGGTCAGGTGGTGATGGACAAGCCGGCGGGTGAAACCAGCATCGAAGAGGTCAGCGAAAAGCTGTGAGCGGGCAGGGCGACATGCTTGGCAGGGCGGCATGACCCTGCGGCTGTGGGCAGGCGATGCCGAGGCGGTGATCGACCCCGCGATGGGCGCAGGCGTGGTGTCGCTGACCTGGGCCGGGCAGGCGATCCTGTCCACTGGCCAAGGCCGGACGGGCGGGCCGTTTGCGCAAGGGATGAACCTGCTCGTGCCATTCTCGAACCGGATTTCGGGGCCGTTCCCGTTTGGCGGAGCGCGCCACACGGTACCGGTCGATCCCGCCATCGATCCGTTCGCGGTGCACGGCGACGGCTATCGCATTCCCTGGCGGCCGGACGAAATCACGTCAGACAGCGCCGCGCTGATGGTTTCTGCCGGTGAAGGGCCCTTTCGCTATGATGCCCGCATCACCTATCGTCTGTCCGCTGACCGGCTGGAGGCGAACATGCTGATGACCAATCGCGCCGACATCTCCCTGCCCCATGGCGGCGGCTTTCACCCGTGGTTTCCGCGCAGCGCGGCAACGCGGGTGCAGTTTGCCGCCAGCGGTCACTGGCCCGAGGATGCCCGTCACCTGCCCGCGACCACCGCCCCGGTTCCAGCACCGCCCGATTGGCAGTTCGACCCAGCCGCCCCGTTGCCTGCCCGCTTTGTCAACACCGGCTTTGCCGGCTGGGACGGGGTTGCCCATATCCACCAGCCCGGCCACCGGGTTGCGATCCAGGCCCCGCGCATGACCACGCTGCTGGTCTATTCGCCCGGCCCCGATGCGCCCTATGTCTGCCTGGAGCCGGTCAGCCACCCGGTTGATGCCCATAACCTGCCAGGCCAGCCCGGGCTGGTTCCCTTGGCCCCCGGCCGCAGCCTGACCCTGTCGCTGCGCCTGATCTGGGGCCCGCCGGACCGTGATCCGACGACTCGTGACCGTTCTCGAAAGGAAGTGCCATGACCATAACCGCCGAATTTCATCGTCCCCGCGACTACAGCCTGCACGGCCCTTCGACCGAACGGGCGATCGAGATCGGGCTGGCCGGTGCCGAATGGTATCACAGCGACGTCCCGCGCAAGGTGATGAAGGATCTGATGCAGCGCAGCGATGGTCCGGCGATGCGCGACACGATCATCTGGGTGATGGCGCATGTGCTGTTCGCCGCCGGGGGCATCTATTTCTGGGGCACCTGGTGGTGCGTGCCGTTCTGGCTGGCCTACGGGGTGTTGTACGGTTCGGCCTGCGACAGCCGCTGGCACGAATGCGGCCATGGCACCGCGTTCAAGACTGGCTGGATGAACGATGTCGTCTACCAGATCGCGTCCTTCCAGGTGATGCGCAATCCGGTCGCCTGGCGGTGGAGCCATGCGCGCCACCACACCGACACCTATATCGTCGGTCGCGACCCCGAAATCGCCTTCATGCGCCCGCCTGCGGTATGGAAACTGGCGCTGGCCTTTATCGGCGTGCAGGCGGTTTGGGAATCGCTCGGGATCATCTTTCGCCAGGCCGGCGGCACCCTGTCCGAGGATGAAAAGGACTACATCCCCGTCGCCGAACGCGGCAAGGCGATCTTTGCCGCCCGGGTGCAGGTCGCCATCTACATCGCCACCGTTGCCGCGGCGCTGGCCTGGTGGTCCCTGATCCCGCTGATGCTGATCGGCCTGCCGCGCATGTATGGCTGCTGGCACATGGTGATGTGCGGGCTGTTGCAGCATGGCGGGCTGGCCGACAACGTCATCGACCACCGGCTGAACAGCCGCACGGTGTATATGAACCCGGTCAGCCGCTGGATCTATTGGAACATGAACTACCATATCGAACATCACATGTACCCGATGGTGCCCTATCACGCGCTGCCGCGCCTGCACGAACTGGTCAAGGGCGATAATCCCGCGCCCAACACCTCGATCGTGCAGGCCTATGCCGAGATGATCCGTGCCGTGCGCCGGCAGATGACCGATCCCGAATACTACCTGCGCAAGGACCTGCCACCGGGGGCCAAGCCCTATCGCGACGAGTTCCACAACATCATCCTGACCCGCCAGGGAGCCTGACCCATGCGCCGCAAACCGACAGTCGCCGACCTGCGCGCGCGCAAAGGCAAGGGCCAGATGACCATGCTGCGCGTCACCTCGCTCGACGAGGCGGCGGCCGCCGAACTGGCCGGGATCGACGTGGTGTCGGTCCCGTTCGAGGTTTGCGGCCATCCCGACTATCGCACCGTGGCCCCGACGCTGTTTTCGATGACGGGCCAGACCCACCTGCAGGCCGGCACGCCCGAGGATTACCTGCGCTGGTGCGGTCGCGCGATCGAGGCGGGCGCGGACGCGGTCTATTGCTCGGCCGGGCTGGGGACGGTGAAATTCCTGGCCGACGAGTTCATCCCCGTTGTGGGCCATGTCGGGCTGGTGCCCGCCCGCGCCACCTGGACGGGCGGTTTCCGCGCCGTGGGCAAGACGGCGGACTCTGCGCTTGCGCTGTATCAGGAATGCCGCGCGTACGAGCAAGCCGGTGCCTTTGCGGTCGAAATCGAGGTGGTGCCGCCCGAGGTCGCATCGGCTATTTCGGCGCGGGTGGGGCTGCTGCTGTGGTCGATGGGGGCGGGGGCGGGCTGCGATGCGCAGTATCTGTTCACCTGCGACCTGCTGGGCGATCACAAGGGCCATATCCCGCGCCATTCCAAGGTCTACCGCAACTTTGCCGCCGAATTTGACCGGCTGCAGGCCGAACGGACTGCCGCGTTCCGCGAATTCGTGGCGGATGTGAACAGCGGGGCCTTCCCTGCGCCCGAACATCTGGTGGCGATGCCGCCCGAGGAACTGGCCGCATTCCACGCCGCGTTGCGGGACCGGACCTAAAGCCCGGCGATGATCTGTCGCGCCGCAGCCGTCATGGGCGCGATCGTGTCCGACAAGATGGCGTTGCGGTCATAACGGGCCGCATCGCGGGCCAGTGCGGCGCGCAAAGCGCTGCCAAACGCCATGCGCAGTTCGGTGCCGATGTTGAACTTGCAAATCGCGGTGTCCCGCGCCAGTTCCCGGCGCAATGCGCGCGCGACCCCCGAGCCGCCATGCAGCACCAGCGGCAGGCCCGGCACGGCCATCTGAATGGCGGCCAGCCGTGCGCGGTCGATCACGGTATCGGCCACCTCCATCAGATGCGAATTGCCCACCGACACCGCCAGCGCGTCGATGCCCGTTGCGGCCATTGCGGCCGCCTGGCTGGGATCCGTCGCCCCCGACACCGCCCCGCCGGGATAGCCGACCACGCCCAGTTCCGCCTCGACCGACACGCCCGCCGCATGGGCCAGTGCCACCACCTGTGCGGTGATGTCGGCGTTCTGGTCCAAGGGCAGGGCCGATCCGTCATACATCACCGACGTGAACCCGCAGGCGATGGCCTGCGCGCAGATGTCCAGCCCTTCGCCGTGGTCCAGATGCGCCACCACCGGCACGCTGGCCCGTTCGGCCAGCCAGCGAAACATCGCGCCCAGCACCGGCAGCGGCATGTGGCGGCGACAGCCCGGCCCGGCCTGCAGGATCACCGGGCGGCCCTCGGCCTCGGCGGCGGCGACATAGGCGCAGGCATCTTCCCACCCCAGCACCACCAGCCCGGCCACGGCGCGCCGTTCGGCCAGCGCGGGCCGCAGCACCTGGGCCAGGGTGGCAACGGTCATCGGAACGCGGCAATCATGTCGCGGATGCCGGGGATCGTGTCGATCTGCGCCGCGTGCGAGGGTTGGAAATACTGCACCAGCGACTGCTGCGACAGCCCGGCCAGAATGGTGAAGTAATACATCCGGTAGCCCGGCAGCACCGCGCAGGGGTGGTATCCGTTATCCAGGCAGATGGTCGACCCATTGACGATGTGATAGGCATCCCCCGCCACGCCATCCTGACGCTGCAGCATCTGCACACCGCTGCCATGCGGCGGGTCAAAGCGAAAGTTGTAGACCTCGTCATGCCGGGTTTCGTCCGGCAGGCGGTCGGTGTCGTGCTTGTGGCTTGGGAATCCCGACCAGCCGCCGGTGCCCACGGTATACAGTTCCGACACCAGCAGCCGCCCGACCCGGCCATGGTACTTGGCCCCCAGGATATGCTTGATCCGGCGATGCGTCTTGGTGTCGTCCGAGCCGTATTGAATCGTGTCGATATCACCAGCGCGGACTGCAAATGCGCTGAACACCTGATCACAGCGCGCGCCGGCGACAAACACCTCGGCATCGGTCCGCGCGGTGATATGGGCGCTGGCCCCGGTCGGGACATAGACGCCCTCAGGCTCGGCGTCCCAGACGTTGATGGTGCGACGGCCGATGTCGGTGAAGGCCTGCAACCCGACCTGCACATCCACGTTGCCCGTCGCCGGCACGATGCAGGTTTCATAGCCCGGGATGGTGGAGACGAAGCTCTCTCCCGCTGCCAGCTTTACGATGTTGAAGGCACACAGCGGCACAACTGGGTGATCCGGGCCGACGATGGGTGCATTGGCATTGTCAAAGGGCGGGATGTGCATGACGTTCCTGTCGGGTTGCGATGAAGGCATCCAGTTCGGCCAGCCGGGGCGAGGCGGGGGCGCAGCCGATGCCGCTGACCACGATAGCTGCCGCCGCAGCGCCACGGCGCAGGGCGGCGTCCAGCCTGTGCCCCTGCGCCAGGCTGGCCAACAGCCCGCCCAGAAACGCATCCCCCGCGCCCATCGGTTTCAGTGCGGTCACGGGATAGATGCCGGTATCGACCCTCGCGCCGTCCTGATAGGAGACGCAGCCCAACGCTCCGCGTTTGTAAACGGCCAGCCGACCCTGCGCCATGTCGCGGGCCAGTGACTCGCCCGGGCCATCGGCCATCAAGGCCCATTCGTCATCATTGCCGACGATGATATCGGCCCGCGTGGCGGCGTCACGGCAGATGGCTGCGGCCTCGGCCCCGCTGGTCCAGGAATAGGCGCGGTAGTCGATGTCGATCACCACCACCACCCCCGCCGCGCGCGCCCGGTCCATCGCCAGCAGGGTCGCGGCGCGCGATGGTTCCATCGCCAGCGCAGTGCCGGTGACGACCAATGCCGCCAGCCCGGCATGGTCCAGATCAACGTCCTGCACCGCCAGCGCAAAGTCGGCAGCGCCATTGCGGTAAAGCACGACCTGGCAATCGCTGGCCCGGGTTTCGGTCACGGCCAGCGAGGTGCGGCGACCGTCGCCCGCCGCGCGGACATGGCCGGTGTCCACCCCGTACCCCGCAAGCTGCTGCAGGCAGAACCGCCCCACCGCATCGTCCGACACGCA
>Ga0335394_10010673_pt1 | contig 10348 bp, 10 predicted proteins | sample MAT03_FD_205741 | JGI IMG/M metagenome (GOLD analysis project Ga0335394, IMG submission 205741) | Freshwater microbial communities from Lake Fryxell liftoff mats and glacier meltwater in Antarctica - MAT-03 (spades assembly) (version 2) ...
ATGCACCACATGGATGTCGCCAAACGGCTCAACGCGCCTTTTTTCCAAGCGCAGCGGGGTTTTTGTATCGACAGCATGACCTTTGGAACTATGACAAGTGGCCGGTGCCACGACTGTCACTTCTCCCAACGGCAGCAGGGCCTGATACAAAGCCGCAAGCCCTGGTGCATCGAATCCGTCGTCGTTTGTAATCAGAAATCGCACTTTGAACTACCTTTCTAAAGTATTCCACAAATTGCCGCCTACTCAATCACATCATCCACTGGCGAGAGGCTGACGACCTTTTCCAACCGTATGTAAACGGTTTTTCGATTCGGCTGAATTCCATGGACACGGGCTTCACGGACGTAAACTTCGCGGGTTGTTGTGGAATCTCGCATATCGTGGACGTCGGCGGCTTTCAGCACCAGCGTTTTGTCGTTGATGGCGTGGAGCCGTCCGAGATAGACAAATGGCGATTCTACATCGACGACAACCTGTTTTCCGATGAATTCTTCCACGTGTAAATCCTGCACTGAACAGTTTTCTGAATTCGGTGTCTGGGCTTTTAGGTATTGCTGTTCCTATTTTTACAGCTTCTGCCCTGATGACCAGTCGGTGGACGATCGTTCGCTATAATTTCTGCGGGCTGATTCTTCACTCTTTGAACATCATTCGTCGAAAAGCACCGCATGTCGTCCATTTTTCGTCCTGCCATTGATCGTATGGCTGGCTACGCTCCCGGCGAGCAACCGCAGGAAGGCGGCTGGGTTAAGCTCAATACGAACGAAAATCCGTATCCACCGTCTCCAAAAGTCGTGGAAGCCATCCAGCGCGCGGCGGAAGGACGGCTGAACGTTTATCCTGATCCGCATGCGGCTGGATTTCGCAAAGTCGCAGCCAAGTTATTCAACGTTGATCCTGACTGGATTTTGCCAGCGAACGGCAGTGATGAAAATCTTACGGTGATCACGCGATCATTTTGTGACGCTGACGATACAATCGCTTACCCCTATCCCAGCTACGTGCTCTACGAATCGCTCGCCCAGATTCAGGGCTGCAGCGTCGTGCGTTTGAATCTGAATTCGGACTGGCAATGGAATCCAGAAGATGCCGCGCGGCTAAGAAAAAGCGTTCGCGTATTTTACGTTCCAAGTCCAAATTCACCGACTGGCAATACCTGGTCGGCAGAACAACTCAGCCAACTTTTGCCTGATCACGGTGTGTTGGTTCTTGATGAAGCATACGGAGATTTTTGTCGTGTCCCTCATCGCGGCGAATTGTTGCGTGACGATCGATTTGATGGTCGCATGATCGTGACGCGCACGTTCAGCAAGTCTTATAGCCTCGCCGGGATCCGATTTGGTTTCGCAGTCGCTCATCCGGATCTGATCAGCGGCATGCAAAAAGTTAAAGACAGCTATAACTGCGACACCGTGGCGATTGCCGCTGCGACGGCCGCTCTGGAGGATCAGGATTGGATGTTGCAGAATCGAGCAAAGATTCTGGCGACTCGAGATCGCATGGCGGCCGGGTTGCCGACGTACGGTTTTCGGGTTCATCCGAGTGAAGCCAATTTCCTGTGGACGACGCATGAAACGGGAAAGCATCGCGAGTTGTACGAACAACTGAAGCAGCGAAAGATCCTGATTCGTTATATGCGATTTGCGGACGCGTTGCCCGATGGCGGAACTCTGGACGGGTTACGAATCACGATCGGGACGGATTCCGAAATTGATCGAGTGCTGGAAGTGATGGCCGATGTCGTCAAATGCGTCTCGTGACAAGTTCGGTTGTGCCGGATTTTCCGGAGCGGCTCCACGAAGGTCAGCACTGTGTCAAATGTCACAAAGACTTCCGCTCGATTCCCGGCATTCAGAGCGCAAGATTGGATTGGAAAATATCGCAGGATTTTCGACTCGTTAGTATTTGGCCTCCCCCCTCTATGACTCGAACCGCATCGATCACACGCAACACAGCTGAGACGCGAATCGAACTGACCGTCAACCTTGATGGGAGCGGCAAGTCTGACATCTCCACGGGCGTTGGTTTCTTTGATCACATGCTGACGTTGTTTGCTCGTCATGGACTGTTTGATCTGACGGTCAAGGCAAACGGCGACCTGCACGTTGATCATCATCATACCGTCGAAGATGTCGGCATCTGCCTGGGGCGCTGTCTGAATCAGGCAATTGGCGACAAACACGGCATCTGTCGCTACGGTCACTTTACGTTGCCGATGGAAGAAACGCTGGTCACATCCGCTGTTGACCTCAGCGGTCGCATGGCTTTCATCTATCGTGTTGAATTCCTGACGGAAAAAATCGGCGAATTCGATACTCAGCTGGTTCAGGAATTCTGGACAGCAGTTTCGAGCAACGCTTTGATGAATTTGCACCTGCTGCTGCACCACGGCACAAACAGCCATCACGTGGCGGAAGGCATTTTCAAATCCACCGCCCGCGCTCTGCGCATGGCTGTCACGATCGATCCGCGCCAACAAGGTGTGCCAAGTTCCAAGGGTACGTTGCAGGGTTAGCGAAAATAGCGAAGAGGTAAACAATGTCGATTCCCCCTCGATTTTCCATCCGTGCGCGTGGTGCCAGCTTTGCATATGCATTCCGAGGATTGCGGTTCATGCTGCAGTCGCAGCACAACGCATGGCTGCATGCCGTGGCGACGTTTCTGGTTTGTCTCTTTGGCGTGCGGTTTCAGATTTCGACAGTTGAGTGGTGCTTCGTGATCCTGTCAATGATGTCTGTCTGGACTGCGGAAGCGTTCAATACGGCGATTGAATGCGTCACAGATCTGGCGAGCCCGGAATATCATGCCTTGGCAGGCAAAGCCAAAGATGTCGCTGCTGCTGCGGTCTTGATTACGGCGCTTGGTGCCGCCGTCATCGCAGCGATCATCTTTATACCTTATGTGCAATTGCTGATCGCACAACGAATGTAAGCCTCAGTTCTCCATCACTTCCTGTTCTTTACTGGCCGCACGATCGTTCACGACGCCTTCATACTTCTTGGTCAGTTCCTGCACCTGATCCTTAGTGTACTTGCAGTCGTCTTCTGACATGGATTTGTCTTTTTCCGAATTGTCAGCACTCTTGTTCGCGTCACGGCGGACGTTGCGAATGGCAACGCGGGATTCTTCCGCAAGATCCTTAATACGGCTGGCCATCTGCTTGCGGCGTTCCGTCGACAATGGAGGCACGTTCAGGCGGATCACGCGGCCGTCGTTGTTGGGCACCATCCCAAGTTCGCTTGTGATGATAGCTTTGGCGATCGCCTCCAGAATGCTGGTATCAAACGGGCGGATCAGAATCTGCTGCGGCTCGGGCACGCTGATGTTCGCGATCTGCTTCAGCGGAGTCGGTGAACCGTAGTATTCGACTCGAACCGAATCCACCAGCCCGGGATTGGCCCGTCCGGTACGAATACCTTTCAAGGCATTTGCCAGAACGTTAACGGCTTTCTCCATACGCTCTTCAGCGTCCATCAGGATTTCGTCCTGTTCCATTTTCGCACTCCCACCAGATCCGCATTGAGTCAAAAATCACGACTTTCGCGACAGAATTGCCAGCCGAGGTCGTAATTGAATGTTTTATTGTGCGGGAATCGTAGTTTCCCTGCGGCGAAGGTCAAGCCGCCCAGGACACGTCGCCTGCTGGGGGCGAAGTCTGAGATTTTCGGAAGTTTCTATCGATTCATTCGCGTAATGAATCGCTGTTTTTTTGCTCCTTTTAAAACGATCTTTCGGTCGCGTTATCGGAACGTGCATTTGCTGAATTCATGATTCACACATAGCAGTTTTGTTCTGTCCAACTGCTTGCAATGTGGGATTCGATTCATGGATTCGTGGACGCTGATAGCTTTTTGACATCACGCGTTCAGGATCGCAGGAAGCCTTTGGCTTTTAGCAGCTTGATGACGGCATTTGCACATTCATCCACTGACTGCTCTCCAGACTTGAGCACCAGGTCAGGCGATTCCGGAACCTCGTAAGGCGCTGTGACGCCGGAGAATTCCGCCAGCTTGCCGGCATCGGCCTCAGCGTATTTCCCGCGAGGATCACGTTCGCGACACAGTTCAATCGGAGCGTCAACGTAAACCGTCAGGAATCTTTCCATGCCGATGACTCCAGCCACTTTGTCGCGAACAGTGGCATTCGGGGCCACAAACGCCGCGATGCAAATCAGCCCGGCGTCGTTCAAAATGTTTGCAAGGTATGCCGACCGCCGCAGGTTCTCTGATCGTTCTTCGAAGCTGTACCCAAGGTCTTTGCTGAGGCCTCGGCGAACCTGCAGTCCGTCCAGAACCGTCACCGCTCGACCACTGTCGAACAGCTTGCGTTCAACAGCTTTGGCAATCGTCGTCTTGCCGCTGTTTGTAATACCGGTCAGAAGGACTGTGACAGGCTTCTGGCCGTAGCGAGCTTCTCGTTCTTTGGCAGTGACTTCGTTGAAGTCGCCATGCTGCTTCACGTCTTCCTCGGCGGGAATATCGACTTCCCACGCAGCCAGTTTCTTCCCACTGGTGCTGCGGTCGAGAATCATGCCGGCCGCGACGGTCGCGTTGGTGATCCGATCGATCAGGATCAAAGCGCCTGTTGAGCGATTGCTCTTGTAGGAATCGAAGCAGATGGGTTCGTTCAGAGACAACCGGCAACGACCGATTTCGTTCAGATTCAACTGCGGCGAGGGACTGCTGCGAAGCGTGTTGACGTCGATTCGGTAACGCAGCGATTCAATGGCCCCGGTGATCAGCTGAGCCGAGTGTTTCACGAGGTAAGTCTTGCCGGGAACCATCGGTTCTTCGGACATCCAGACCAGCATCGCTTCGACGGCATCGGCTGTCGCGGGCACGTTACCGGGCTTGACAATCATATCGCCGCGACTGGCATCCACTTCGTCTTCGAACGTCAGAGTAATGGCCAGAGGCGCGAAGGCTTCGTCTATGTTGCCATCGAAAGTGACAATCTCTTTGACATGCGTTGTCTTCTTGCTGGGCATGATCATCACTTCATCGCCCTTGCGGATGATTCCGGAAGCGATGGTGCCGCAGAAGCCGCGGAAGTCCAGGTTCGGTCGATTGACCCACTGGACGGGCATGCGGAAGTCCTGCAGATTTCTGTCCGACCCGATATAGACGGATTCCAGCCGATTCATCAACGTGCCGCCGGTGTACCACGGCATGTGTTCACTGCGATCCACGACGTTGTCGCCATTCAGAGCTGACAGCGGGATGAAGTGAAGGTCGGGCAGATCAAGCCGTTGAGAAAACGTGCTGTAGTCGGCACAGATCTGGTCGTAAATTGCTTCATCAAAATTGACCAGGTCCATTTTGTTGATGGCAATGATCACGTGACGAATGCCCAGCAAAGACACGATAAAGCTGTGCCGTTTGGTTTGAGTCATCACGCCATGCCGGGCGTCGATCAGGATGATGGCAAGGTCCGCACAGCTGGCTCCAGTGGCCATGTTGCGAGTGTATTGTTCGTGGCCGGGCGTGTCCGCGATGATGAACTTGCGTTTGGCCGTGCTGAAGTAACGATAGGCCACGTCGATGGTGATGCCCTGTTCGCGTTCTTCCTTCAGTCCGTCTGTCGCCAACGACGGGTCGAACTTTCCGCCGACGGCCCCTTGAGTCTTCGAATCAGATTCGATCTTGGCGATTTCATCTTCGTACAGCATCTTCGAATCGAACAGCAGGCGTCCGATCAGCGTGCTTTTGCCATCATCGACGCTGCCACACGTGATGAATCGCAACAACTGCTTTTGTTCGTGTTGCTTCAGGTACGCTTCGATGTCGGTGGAGATCAGCTCGGATTTGTGCGACATGGATCTTATTGTTTATAAATGGTGAGTGGTGGGGCTGGCGTTCTGATGAGGCCTGGATGATTTAAACACAACTCGGATTTTCGGGAAGTTAGTGTACTGGTGCTCTGCCAAGCATCGATTGAGTAGAAGCCGGACTCGTGAGAGTTCGGAAACTTCTGGAGTCTCACGACTTCAGTTACACATCTTCTGAGCCTTGATCGCGCACTAGAAGTATCCGCGTTCCTTTTTCTTCTGCATGCCTGAGCCGCCTTCGTCCTTGTCGATAACTCGGCCCTGGCGCTCGCTTGTTCGGGTGAGCAGCATTTCCTGAATGATTTCCGGAAGCGTGGTCGCTTCTGATTCCACAGCGCCGGACAGCGGGTAGCAGCCGAGTGTTCGGAAACGCACCATCTTTTCCATGGGCACTTCTCCGGGAAGAAGTTTCAAACGATCGTCGTCCAGCATGATCAGCACACCATCGCGTTCCACGACTTTGCGTTTGGCGGCTCGATACAAGGGCACGATCGGAATGTTTTCCAGGTGGATGTACTGCCAGACGTCCAGCTCTGTCCAGTTGCTGAGCGGAAAGACGCGGATGCTTTCGCCCTTATTCACGCGGGTGTTGTAGATGTTCCACAATTCCGGGCGTTGGTTCTTGGGGTCCCAGCGATGTTTCTTGTCGCGGAATGAAAAGACGCGTTCTTTGGCGCGGCTTTTTTCCTCGTCGCGACGAGCTCCACCGAACGCTGCATCAAAGCCGTACTTGTCTAAAGCGGCTTTGAGTGAATCGGTTTTCATCACCTCGGTGTGCTTTTCACTGTTCTCAAAAGGATCAATGTTAAGCTTCAAGCCTTCTTCGTTGATGTTAACGAGAAGCTCCAGACCCAATACCTCGCGGATAAAATGATCACGGAAGGCGATCATGTCTTTGAATTTCCACGTCGTATCAACGTGGAGCATGGGGAACGGAGGCTTGGCCGGATAAAACGCCTTCAGGGCCAACTGCAGCATGACCGCCGAGTCTTTGCCGATGGAGTACAGCATCACGGGATTTTTGAATTCCGAAACAACCTCGCGGATGATGTGAATGCTCTCGGCTTCGAGTTGTTTCAGGTGTGTCAGGTTGTAATCGCTCATGGTCTTTCCGGAGCCGACGTTCTGTTAGTAAAGTTATGGCGAGTGTAAGTCCAACACTGACGTTCACTTAGTTCCGGACCGAGGTGTTCGCGATCGATTCGGCTGGTGTCATTGTTTTTTTCGACGGGTTGAACACAACATATTTCCACATATTTCTCGAAGGATTATGGCAGGAAGGTCAGTTGCCATCTACCTCTCTTTTTCGTGTCAGAATTGGTCAATTCTCGATCATTCTGGGTAAAGGCCGAGTCCACTGCAGCAGAAAAAATGTCCGTTTTGAAGTTTTGTCGGTTTCGGAAGCCACCGACGCGATGTTTGATGGACATGATTCCACTGTCCATCCCTTTGGCCACGGCGTTGGTGATTTGTTGATTGCAGGAGCTCACGACATTCTGCAAGCTTTGTTTGATCGAGCCTGCTTCAGTGTTCATCGCAAGTTTCGCCGGCGCTGCGCCTGCCGGACGAACTACGCAGCTTCTCGGAATTTCAGGGAGGGCTTTTCAATCGTCACGATCGTGTTTGGGGGCACACTGCGACTGAGCGTCACGCTGGAACCGATCAATGAGCCAGCGCCGACAATCGTTGTCCCGCCGAGAATTGACGCATTGCTGTAAACGGTGACTCGATCTTCCAGCGTCGGATGACGTTTTGTTCCGCGAATCAATTTTCCGTCGTCGTCACGAGAAAAGGACCATGCTCCCAGAGTCACGCCTTGATACAGGGTGACGTGTGATCCAATTTCACATGTTTCTCCGATCACGACACCGGTCCCATGATCGATGAAGAAGGATCCGCCGATTTTTGCTCCTGGGTGGATATCGATTCCTGTTTCGCGGTGAGCCCACTCGGTCATAATCCGCGGCAGATAGGGAATACCCAGCGTCAACAGTTCGTGTGCGATTCGATAGATCGTGATCGCTTCAATACCTGGATAGCAGAGCAGGATTTCTTCCTGAGTCTTCGCGGCGGGGTCTCCATTCAAGGCGGCTTCGACATCGCTGGCGAGTGTGTGTCGAAGTTCCGGAAGACGACTTAGAAATGCAGATGACAGATCCATGGCCTCAGCGCGATTCACGGAACCAGCATCGGAATTCTGGTCTTCGTTATGAATACGCAATTGCACCTGTCTCGCATGTTCCAGAGCTCTGGTGATTTCGCGTCGGAGTCTTTTTTCAAGCGGTGCCAGCTGCAGTCGAATCCCCGTGACTCCCGGCAGCGGTGTTACGAATTCATGCGAATGAATTCCAGGGAACAACACGTTCCGCAGCTCCCGAACAACAGACATTACGGCACTGACAGATGGCAGCGGCGTGCCTGGGTTGGTGCCAGAACAACAGCTCTGCTGATCCGCCAGCAGGATTGCAATCTGCTGCAGTGACCGCAGCTCAACGGCGACATCGCGCATGGAGGTGTCTCGAAAGTGAATAAGTGGTGTACTACCGATTGGTGACCTGGCTTCATCCATCGACATTCACGCGGTGCGTTCTGTATTCCGGGCACAATAGCTGTATCTCCTTTACGCGACTCATGTGTTTCAGGCGATGCAGCCAATGGAAAACTCAAATTCGGAAAACTGGCTTCTATCCTGCCAAAGCTATTTCTTTGGAATTGTTTCACATGGACCGGCAGGCCTTGCCGAACAAGCGATGTGGGAACGGCGGCCCGGAAATTGAGATTTGCCTGCGACAAAAGTGGAGTGAAGTCGCAGCAGAATAAACTTTGTCTAAAGGTTGCCTGTGTCCGAAGCATCGACTTTGCTTATGTCAGAAGAGAACCTGCGAACTTCGGAGACCATGCGTCGCACTCGACGACTTGAAGTGCTTCAGGATCAGTTGCAGCGAGCCAACCGTCGAGCGGCCGGGCCGTTCAGTCATCCGTTTGCGGTTCGCGGGACCCTCGCAAAACTGAGCGAACAAATTCGCGATGTTTCCCGTGTGTCGGATGCTGTGATGTTGAATGCCGAATCTGCCAGTGATCAGCGAGTTAATGAGATCTGCAGTGATCTCAAGAGCCTGTTGCAGACTCAGCAACGCTGGACGGATCGCCTGGAAAATCAGATCTGGCGGCTGGAGTCTCAGACATCTTTGATGCGAAGGCTGCAGAAACTGCTCCAGGATCGCACCCCAGGTAACGATCGAATGTGGGAACTGTGTGAAACTATCGCCAGGGAAACGCAGGCTCTGCCGACGGGACTTTTGCTGCTTCCGGAACCTGGCCATCGTGTTCTGGTTTCAAATGAATCCGTGACGTCACGCGTGTCGTGGTCAATCGAACAGGCGCGTCTGGCCGTCTTTGCCGCCGTCACGGTGCTTCCGAATGTGCGCGGCGCTGATATTGTCGCACGGACTCTGCACGCGGCTTCAGCGCACCTGCTGGAATTTGCTGGACGAGATCTTGATACGTCCGTGTTTTCAGAATCACTTTGGACCCAACGAAATGTGATTGCAAATCCAAATCAACAGCAGTCGCGGCTGATTGAGCAGGCGGGCAATGTGCTGTCGGCGACAGATTCGTTGTCGCTGACCGCTGAGGATTTTATTGTGCCGCCGGCGATCGAGGACTTTTATCATGGACTATTGGCGACCATCGCTTCCACTTCACTTACGGACGAGGATCTCACGATGGCGCATGCGATTTGCAATGCGCTGGGCGTGTCGGTTGCAAAGGCGAACTCGCAGCCTGGTGTCTATGATGCAGCAATGGGCGAGGCAGCTGTGGCCGATGATGCCGCAATTGTACTCACGCATAAACTACGATGGCATGACGGTGAGCCGAGCAATATTGCAAAGTCTGCCGGGGAATCGCGTTCACGTATTCGTCGGCCCCATTTCGCAGCCACTGGTGGTGCGGGGGCCGCGCTGACGGTGTTTGCGAGAGAAGATTAGTTGGACAGCGCAACTTTCGTGGTTCATCTGTTGAAAATCCTGGTCATCGACTGAGCCGAAGGCGCTAGCCTCGGGTTTCTGTACACACAATGTTTTTACTGCGAAAAACCCGACGCTAGCGCGTTCGGCTCACAAAGAATGTCGATGTTCAATTTGAAGGCGGGGTTCTTTTAATCTTCAAATTTACCCTCACAGGCATCGGCAGTATCTGCCGGTTCCTGTGTCGTCTTGAGGGCGGTTCGTTTGGTTCGTACCGGACCGCCCGCACAATCGTTGCGAAAGAACCGATAACTCCCATCATGCACGACGACGATTCTCAATCACCAGCGAGCGACTACTGGAGCGACGCACGCACGCCGCTCGCCAGCCTGCTGTTTTTGATTCCCTGGATTCTTGTGTATGAATTCGGCGTCCTTGTCATGGGGCAGGACCAGCCAGATGTGGTTCGCAACGGTGCAGACTTCTGGATGCGTTCTGCGCTGTCACAATTGGGATTCGGAAATATCTTTTTGCTGCCAGCAATCGTGGT
>Ga0335394_10010674_pt1 | contig 10347 bp, 8 predicted proteins | sample MAT03_FD_205741 | JGI IMG/M metagenome (GOLD analysis project Ga0335394, IMG submission 205741) | Freshwater microbial communities from Lake Fryxell liftoff mats and glacier meltwater in Antarctica - MAT-03 (spades assembly) (version 2) ...
CTTTTAGCCAAAAAATATTGCTCCTTGAACGCGCCAACCGTGCGCAAACCACTAAAATGTTTGTTGGAGAACGGCTGCACTTCCGTTTGGCCGGGGAAGAGGATTATTGGTACGACCGGACGATCACTGACATCCTGCCTGAGTCCAATGTATTGTTGCTCGATAATTTTCCTGTAAAATTGAAGGACATCGCAAACCTGCGGGTGCGTCGCAAGCCACTCTCACGCATTACTGGCAACCTGCTTTTCACTTTTGGAGCAACCTTGGCTTTGGCGACCACGGTGGGCCGGTTTGCCTATAACGACCGCGATTTGCAGCTCGGAAAATTGTACACAGCATCGGCCATTACGCTTGGAACTGGTTATTTTTTGTCCTCCAGGCGTACTTTGAAAATGGATGAAAAGTTCAGGCTGCGCATTGTCGAAATCAAGTTTTAGCCCTGGACTACCTTCACAAAAAGTGGCTGGCCATTGACCTTCCTTGCCCGATCGAAGTCAGCGAGCACCTGTTTGCCGACTTGCAGCAACGTTATATGGAACGCAAGCGGCGTTTTAAGACTTGTTGAAAATCCAACTGAATACCTTGAATGGCAACATCAGTACACAAGTCAAAATTGCTGCAGGAATAGCCGCTACAAGCAACAAACCGAGAAATAAAATACGACCCAATGATGAACGGGCGGGTAAGTATTGGCGTACAGAGGGGCGGGCATGCTGTGCGGGATTTCGCATAAAATGGAGGATTAATAATGAAAGACTGGCTTGGTCGCAAAACAAAGCCTCAAAGACATGGCATAGGTACGAATGTTTATTTGTAAACAAACGGCCTATATTACAGAAATGTTTTCTATCGGCAAAAACTTCATAAACAAACCCTTTAAACAAAAAAAATCTGCATTCCCGGCGCTCGGGAATGCAGATTTAAATAGTGCTTATTTTTTGCAGACGAATTTCACAACTCATCGCGGAAGGGATTACCCATCCTTATCCGATCTGCTTTGGAACGCGGCACCAATAAATTAGTCATTTGATGCCGCGTTCCTTTATACCGACATGGGGTCAATTTTTTCAGCCACCACGTCGTATTTTTTCATAAATTCCTTCACTGCCTTGTCGTTAATCTTTCCTTGCCGGTGCAATTGGCGCACGGTTGCAAAGGCGATGTACTTGGGCGAAATCTCAAAGTAGTCGCGCAGGTTGATGCGGCTTTCGGAAAGGCCGAAACCGTCTGTACCGAGTGTGACGAAGTCTTTGGGCATCCAGGGGGAGAGTTGACCGGCGGTCAGTTTGATCCAGTCGTTGGCACTTACAAACACCCCTTCCTCGCCCTTAAGGGCTTGCTGGATATAAGGCACCTTTTCCTTTTCGCCTGGGTGAAGCATATTCCAGCGATCGCAGGCCACGGCATCCCGGTAGAGTTCCGTCCAGGAAGTAGCGCTCCATATATCGGTGCTAATGCCTTCTTTTTCAAGGATTTCGGCTGCTTCCAACACTTGTTTGATGATGACCCCGGAACCGATCAGATGCGCTTTTGCATTGCCTTTGCTCTTCGACGTTTGGAACCGGTAGATGCCCCGTTTGATGCCTTCTTCCACCCCTTTCGGCATTTCAGGCATGAGCAGATTTTCGTTGTACAACGTGATGTAATAGAGTTTTGTCTCGTTGTTGACATACATGCGTTGAAGTCCGTCATGAACGATCACCGCCAGTTCGTAAGCGAATGCCGGGTCATAATTGATCACACTCGGCATGGTTTGCGCCAGCAACAGCGAGTGGCCGTCCTGGTGTTGCAAACCCTCGCCATTGAGCGTGGTACGGCCTGCGGTGCCTCCCAGCAAAAAGCCTTTGGCCATCATATCGGCTGCGGCCCACACCATGTCGCCCACACGTTGGAAGCCGAACATGGAGTAGTAGATGTAAAACGGCACCATCGGGATGCCATGCAGGGCATAGGCCGTGCCGGTAGCGGTGAAACTCGCCGTCGCGCCGTCCTCGTTGATGCCTTCCTGCAACACCTGACCGGTTTTCGATTCTTTGTACTTGATGACCGAAATGCCAATTTCGAGTGCGGTATAAAGTTGTCCTTTTTGATTCCAGATCTGTGCGGAGTTGAACAGTGGCTCCATACCGAATGTCTGTGCTTCATCCGGGACAATCGGAACTATGTATTTTCCAACTTCCTGATTTTTAATTAGTTGCCCCATGATATCTATCATAGCGCCGGTAGACGAGACCGTTTTACCTGATTCGCTGCCTTTCAGTTGTCTTTCGAAAATCTCCAGCCCAGGCAGTTTGAATGCCTCATATTGATCCGATCTTTCCGGCAGGTAACCGCCCAAAGCCTTGCGCCGCTCGTGGAGGTATTTGGTTTCCGGTGCATCTGATCCGGGAAAGTAGAACTTCGCGGCTTTTGCTTCGTCGTCGGAGAGCGGAATATTGTAGCGATTTTTGGTCTCTACGCGGCTGTCAACGCTGAGGTCTTTGGTCTGGTGGGCTTTATTTTTGCCTTCCGCAGCCTTGCCCATCCCGTAACCCTTTACCGTTTTGATGATAATCGCGACGGGCCGTTTGGATTCCACGGCACGCTGGTATGCGGCAAATACTTTTTGGGTGTCGTGCCCGCCACGCCGCAAACTTTTCAGTTGGTCGTCGGTGTAATCGGTCAGCAGTGCAGTAATGCGGTCGGACAGGTCATCGCTGCCGATCAGCAATTTACGCGTGAGTGCTCCATCGCTGGCGGAAGCCATTTCCTGAAAGTTGCCATCCACCAAACCTTCCAAACGCGTCAGCAACACCCCTTCTTCATCTTTTTCAAACAACGGATCCCAGTCGCTGCTCCAAATGACCTTGATCACTTCCCAACTGGCTCCCATGAAATGCCGCTCTACCTCCTGAATAATTTTACCGTTGCCGCGCACGGGGCCATCCAGGCGTTGCAGGTTGCAGTGGATCACAAAGATCACGTTGTCGAGGTTTTCCCGGCTGGCCAGGCCAATGGTCCCATAGATCTCCGGCTCGTCAATCTCACCGTCGCCGATGAAATGCCAGACTTTGCCACCGTTCTGAGGCTTCAATCCCCTGTTTTCCAGGTATTTAATAAATCTCGCCTGGTATACGGCGGTCATGGGGCCTAAGCCCATGCTCACCGTCGGCGCCTGCCAGAACTTCGGCATCCGGCGTGGGTGCGGATAACTCGTCACGCCCCCCAGCGTCTCCTGCCTGAAATCGGCAATGGCTTTTTCAGACAAGCGGCCTTCCCAGACTGCCCGGGCGTAAATACCCGGCGAAGCGTGTCCCTGGATCATCAGCAGGTCGCCACCGTAATCTGCTGTGCGTTTGCGCAGGAAATGGTGAAACATCACCTCCCACATCGTTGCGCAGGCCGCATAGGTAGCAATGTGTCCGCCGAGCGCCAGGTCTTTGTCCTGGGCCTGGAGCACCATCGCCTGTGCATTCCAGCGGATGATGTTTTCGATACGTTGTTCGATTTCCAGGTCCCCCGGATAAGCGGGTTGATCTTCGGAAGCGATGCTGTTGAGGTAGGGGGTATTGAGCGCGGGGCCGCTGTTTGCAACCCCTTTGCGGGCCAGCAAATAGCGGAGACTCTGGAAAAGTTCTTCCGAGCGAGCCTTCCCCTGACTTTCAAGAACTTCCTCCAGGGCTTCGAGCCATTCTTCCTGTTCAGATTTCCAGTCGTCGAGTATGCGAATATCTCCCATGATATGAGAATGAGTAGCGGTGAGTGGTTGGTGCGCCGTGGCGCCGTGGCGAAAACCTGATTTTTGGAAGGCGCGGCAAAAGTAGTTGTTCAGCGTGTAAACCGACTTGCCTGGGCACAAAAAAGAGAACGGCTGCCTTTCGGCAGCCGCTTCTCACCCAAAAAACAATCTTCTTATCTTTCAATGTCGGTTCGACATTATTTACTGTACAGGTGCACCCATTTACCATTGCGGGCGAATTTGCCTGCTTCTTCATTGGTATTCGCAGCAGGCGAACTCAAACGGGCGATTTTTTCAAAAGCATCGCGAACTTCGCGTTCGGAAACCTGGGCTGAACCATTTGCTACCGCTGCCTCCGTCACAAAACCGTGCAAAAGTGCTGAATATTCCCGAACAAACAAATTATTATGTCCAAAAATATCAACACCTAACACCTTATTGCCGCAAACTGCCACCACTCCGACCACATTGGGCTGCTGCGCTAGTTTATCGCCGAGAAAACGCAGGTAAACATCGCGCTTGGCCTTGCTGTCGCTGGCGGTTTCGAGGGCCGTGTATGTGGAAGTTTTGGAGGAAGCACCGTTAGCGGACGTGACGCTGGCTACGGCGTCCCATACTTGTTGCTGATTGCCGGTGCGTTGTACGGCCTGGCGCACTTGCGGACTGGCGACATTGTAGTATCCCCGGAAAGCGTAGATGGCTTTTTCGTTGGGCGTAGCAGTGCTGTCAGTGTACTGCCAGCGGCCATGTTCGACACAAAACACGTCCATGTTGCGGACCGTATGTGGTGGCACGACCTGGTCGTAAGCAATCACCCGATCCTGATTGCCGCCTGTCACGACATCGCCCGACATTATAAATATGGTGTCCTGACTCTTGTTCTGCACCGTAATAATGTTGTAGGTGCGTTCATTGGAGCGACCAAACTGTTTTTGCTCGGTGATGCGGAAGCCGGGTATTTTCATGCCTTCGGCCAAAGTTTTCAGCGATTGCAGGCTGCTTTGGCTTTCCAGCAGCGAAGCATCGGCGACCACAGGATACAAGCGGAGATTCTCATATTGCCAGTCCGGGTTGGATTCGGTGAGGAGGGTCAGGCCGCCCGTCGTACTGCCGGAAGTGGATTTCTGATCGCTTTGGCAGGCAAAAAACAAGGCGGAAAAAGCGGAGAGGAGGAGCAATTTTTTCATATAACAAAGAGGTTTCAAAAAGCGGCGCAAGTCACGCGCACTCAAAAGTACGAACGTCTGGCCGCTCCATAAAGTTTTTCTGATACAAACAAAAACAGGTGTTTCGGGCGGTTGGCCCGAAACACCTGTTAGATGTGCGTTTGTTAGAAAAAATCAGCACATCAGAGCCGACCCATCGCTCCAGCCAAAGCGGTGAACACAAACGGGAAACCGACCCAGACCCACTCGGGCTTGACCCACAGGATGACCAATGTGAGTACCAGGCTGATCAGAAACATCATCCAGTCGCGGCCCCGGTTCTCTGTGTATTCTTCGTTCTTTTTCATATGCAAATATGTTTTTATCGCGGCAAAGGTAGAACGTGTTGTTGTTTGTTTGTTCTTCAATCTTCGTTATTTTTGGCAGTAAAAAGTTATTCCTTTGCGGCCTAAAAAAAAATTATGATCCAGGTTTTTGTCACCGGCGGCACTTTTGACAAGGAATACAACTACATCACAGGTGAATTGTATTTCAAGGATACCCATCTCAAAGAAATGTTCGAGCGCGGTCGTTCGGAAGTCGAGATTGACATCAAAACGCTGATGATGATGGATTCGCTCGAAATGCGCGAAGAAGACCTGGCCATCATCACCTACAACTGTTCCAAAACGCCTGCCCAACGTATCCTGCTCACCCATGGCACGGACCGTATGGTGGAAACCGCCACGATGCTTGCGGAAGCAGGCATCGAAAACAAAACCATTGTGCTGACCGGCGCCATGGTTCCCTATGCTTTTGGCACTTCGTCGGACGGTTTTTTTAACCTGGGCAGCGCTTTGGCCTTCGTGCAGGTCTTACCGCCCGGTATCTATGTGGTCATGAACGGCCGCTATTTCGACTGGAACCGGGTGCGCAAAAATCGCCAAACCGGAACGTTTGAACAAATCGCCCCGATTGAGCGGGTTTCTAAAAATATGGAAGAGGGGATTTGAGGCTTTATTTCAAAAATTCCAGCCGCCCGTCAAAAATGATGGCATACGATCCGGCTGCTATCACGATGGCCAGCACACTCAGCGCCATGATGTAAAAATAGCGGCGTGGCACCTTCGATCGCTCGATCCATTCAGACATCAAAGCGATCAGCAACACTGCCGATACGATAGCGCCAAGGATCAACGTTAGTAGCGTCGCCACATAATCATTGAGCAACCACAGGCCCAGCCAAAGCAGCACTTCCAGCAGGAAAATTTCCATCAACGACAAGCGAATATTCATGCGCGACATTTTTCATTATTAAGTCTTCTCTTCCCTCTATGAATTTCAAAAACTGCCTGTGCCTCCTACTTTCGATCACTGTTTCGACTTCGATTTTCGCACAGGAAGGCCCTGCCAACAACGAACAAGAATTTGAGAAACAATACCAGCAGCGCATCAAACAGGAAAAACTCAATGGAGTTTACATTCCCAAAAACCTGGACGATGCCTTGCTTCAGTTGGACAAACTCATCAATGCCCCTTCACAGGCAAAATTAAAAAATATCCCGGAAGACAGCCTGTGTGTGCGGCTCCATACCCGGCTCGGCCAGTGGATGATCCTGAACTGGGGTTTTTATGGCGGATCCCGCCTCTCTCACTATCTGCGCAGCGCCGGCATCACCTATCCCGATGACATGGCCGATTTCCTTTTATTGGCTTATCATCGCAAACTGAACGGCAAGCCGGTGATCATCAAGGACCTCGCTACCTACTTCCGGGACAAGCGGAAAAAAGAGTTTGAAAAGGAGAAAAAAGAACGAAAAGTCCTCAAGGAAGAAAAGCGCATCAAGCCGAAGGAGGAAAAAAATTGAAAATTGAGCATGGAGCATTGAGGGTGGAAGTGAAGCAGAGCGGGGTAATTAAGATACAATCATGCCGAAGCGCAACCGCGCAACGGGGATCAGGCGCCGAGCGCCTGATCCCCGTTTCTTTTGCAAACAACACCAAGAGTTTAAAATCCCATTACTTTTGCCGCCTCGTTCAGACCATTGATACCGAACCAGACGCATTTATACCCAAAGGTCAATAGTCAACGGTCAACAGTCAAAGGTCAAAGGTCAACAGTCAACAGTCAAAGGTCAACAGTCAACCGTCACCCGTCAAAAACCAACGGTCAATATCTCATTTATGGCAAAAAAACTGCTCATCGTGGAATCGCCCGCCAAAGCGAAAACCATCGAAAAATACCTCGGCGAAGACTTCATGGTGAAGTCGTCCTACGGTCACATCCGCGACCTTGAAAAAGGCAACGACCTTGGCGTAGATGTCGAAAACAACTACCGCCCCAACTACATCGTCCCGCCGGATAAGTACCGGACAGTCAAGGAGTTGAAAGATGCCGCCTCGAAGGTCAGCGAAGTCTGGCTCGCGACCGACGAAGACCGCGAGGGGGAAGCCATCAGCTGGCACTTGTGCGAGGTGCTCGGGTTGAATGAGCATACCACCAAGCGGATCGTGTTCCATGAAATCACCAAACCAGCCATTCAGCGCGCGGTTCAAAACCCGCGTCTGCTTGATCTTAATGTAGTCAATGCCCAGCAAGCCCGCCGCGTGCTCGATCGCCTCGTGGGCTGGGAACTTTCGGGACTGCTGTGGAAAAAAGTAAAGGGCCAACTTTCCGCCGGTCGTGTGCAATCTGTCACCGTGAAACTCGTGGTGGAGCGCGAACGGGACATTCAGAATTTTAAAATCGCCCCTTATTTCAAGATCGTCGGACAATTTTTAGCGAAAAACGCACAGGGCAAAATCGTGCCCTTCAAAGCGGAAAGCCCAATCCGTTTCGACGATGCTACCGGCGCAGAGGGATTCCTGAAAAAATGCGTCGGCGCCAATTTTACCGTCAGCAATGTCGAAGTAAAACCTACGCGCCGCAAACCTGCCGCGCCGTTCACGACATCCACCCTTCAACAGGAAGCCAGCCGCAAACTCGGATTTTCGGTGAACCGCACCATGTCGGTCGCGCAAAAACTGTACGAAGAAGGCTTCATTACTTATATGCGTACCGACTCGACCAACATGTCGGAGTCGGCCATCCAGGCGATGGGCATCGAGATCGTCAAACAATTCGGCCCCAAATACCACCACGAGCGGCGTTTCAAAACCAAAAACGAATCCGCACAGGAAGCGCACGAAGCCATCCGCCCCACCTATGTCGAACGGTTCAATGTGAGCGGCAACCGCGACGAGCAACGGCTTTACGAACTGATTTGGAAGCGGGCGATGGCCTCCCAAATGGCGGATGCCGAGTTGGAAAAAACAGTCGTGGATGTCGAGATTAGCACCCAGCCGGGTTCCAAACTGGTAGCCGAGGGGGAAGTACTGAAGTTCGACGGCTTTTTGAAACTGTACCTGGAAAGCACCGATGATGAGGAGGAAGAAACACAGGGCATGTTGCCACCGCTCGCAAAAGGACAACGGCTCGACCTTGACCTCATGACTGCCACCGAGCGCTACACCCGCCCGCCCGCCCGCTACACGGAGGCGAGCCTGGTGAAAAAAATGGAAGAACTCGGCATTGGCCGCCCGTCCACGTATGCGCCCACGATTTCAAAAATCATGGAAGTCAACCGGGGCTATGTCACGAAAGAAAGCCGCGAAGGCGAAGAACGCACGTTCCAGATTTTTACCCTGCAAAACAACGCGATCACCAAAACAGCCGGCAAGGAAATCACCGGCACGACCAAAAACGTGCTCTATCCATCGGATATGGGCATGATCGTCTGTGACTTTCTGGACGAGCATTTTGTCAAAATCATGGATTATCACTTCACTGCCAAAGTGGAGCAGGAATTCGACGACATCGCAGAAGGCAAGATCGAGTGGCCGAAGATGATTGATGGTTTCTACCGGCCTTTCCATGCAGATATAGAAAGAACTTTGGCGGAGGCCGACCGCGCCAGCGGCGAACGTATCCTCGGCGTTGATCCGGAGACGGGGCGCACGGTGCTGGTCCGCATGAGCAGCCTCGGCAAACCCGTTATCCAGATCGGCACAGGAGAAGAACTCGACAAAAAAGAAAAGCCGCGCTACGCCAACCTCCGGCCCGGCATGTCGCTGGAAACTGTCACGATGGCCGACGCGCTCAGTTGCCTGCAACTCCCCCGTATCCTCGGCGACTACGAGGGTGAAATCCTGGAGGTGAATACCGGACGATACGGGCCTTATGTCAAGTTTGGCACTACGTTCATTTCCCTCCCGAGGGGCGAAGATCCCTTCGATACCACTTTTGAACGAGCGGTGGAATTGGTACAGGCGCGTCAGGAAGCCGACCGGCCACTGGGTCATTACGAAAACGTGCCCTTCACGAAAGGTAAAGGCAAGTTCGGACCCTTCATTAAATGGGCCGATCTGTTTATCAATATCCCGGCACGTTTCAATTTCGACACCATCACCGATAAACAGGCCATCGAATTGATTGAGCAAAAGATCGAAAAAGAAGCCAACCGCTATATCCAGCACTGGCCGGAAGAAAAGATCGCGATCGAGAACGGTCGCTGGGGGCCCTTCATCAAATTCAGCAAAGAAAACATCAAACTGCCTCCGGTAGACGGTGGCAAAATGACCAACGACCAGGCCCGGACGTTGACGCTGGCCGATGTAAAAGCCATCATCGAAAAAGAAATGCCCGGTGCATTCGACGCGAAAAAACCGGCAGCGAAAGGTGGAAAGGCTTCAAAGCCAAAAGCGAAAAAATAGCGGCTTTTCGGAAGTGCAAGATTTGACAACTTTTTTAAAGTTGTCAAATCTGTGTGTGCTACCACCAAAACAGTGTCATGAACAAACTCGCGCTTGTCTTCGTCTTCCTTGCTGCTTGTAGTCGCCCGCCCCAAACGACCGACGATCCGACCATTTGGAAAAAGATCAAAATTGACTTCAACAAACTAGACAACGACGGCCTCTCCGGGCCGGCCGGCGGCAAAGTGGCGGTCAATTATGAATTTTGTATCCCGGCTGAAGCGCGTTACTGGCAGGCAGTGCAAAAGATTGATTCAAGCGCCCAAAAGCACGAAGGGAGCGCCGGGCGCTCCAACTGTGGGAAAAGCAGCTGGTTGGTCATTGGCTCTACCCACCAGAAAAATCACCGGCGCGTACTGTACGACCTGGCTGCTTTGACTTATGTTCAAAAAATCGAACAGACTTTTTGGGAGTAAAATGATACATACCACTCCTGTCAAAGTACAACAATGGGTTGTCGTGACCTCTATTGTACTGTTCGCAGTCAAATTGCTGGCTTATTTTCTGACCAATTCTGTCGCCGTATTGACCGATGCGCTGGAAAGCACGGTCAATGTAGTGACCAGTTTTACCGGTTTATACAGCCTTCGTATTGCTGCCAAACCACGCGACCGCGAGCATCCCTACGGACATGGAAAAGCAGAACTGCTCTCTGCTTCTTTTGAAGGGATTTTGATCCTGGTGGCAGGGCTC
>Ga0335394_10010675_pt1 | contig 10346 bp, 7 predicted proteins | sample MAT03_FD_205741 | JGI IMG/M metagenome (GOLD analysis project Ga0335394, IMG submission 205741) | Freshwater microbial communities from Lake Fryxell liftoff mats and glacier meltwater in Antarctica - MAT-03 (spades assembly) (version 2) ...
CCCTTCACTATCATAATTTAGTGCACAAGATTTTTGAATGGCTCAAACCACCAATTCCCAGATGCCATTTTTTCACAAACTAAAACACAGCCTTATGTTCCAATCTAAAACTTACCTGCTCCTTGCCGTTTTCGCCCTTTGCATCGCTGGTGCCACAAGCGCCCAAAACACAAAAAAAATTCACTTCGCCGACCAAGCCTTGCTGGGTATGCACGTCGGGTACGCCCGCGACTATGTAGGCGGATGGTATGTTCAGTTTGAAGAGTCGCGCTATTACGGCCCGCGCGCCGGGCTTTCCATCAACAATTGGCTTTTCGCGGGGATTCAGGCACGCTTCATCAGCGCCCGCAACTTTGAAACGCCGTGGCAAAATTTTTACATGGCAGGGGTTTGGGGACGGGGATATGTCCTGCGTCCAGGCTTGGAAAAAAACTCCGAGCGCTTTGGCCTTTTTTTCGAATCGGGCTTTATGGTCGGCAATTTTTCCTTCGACAATAAAAACTTCATTGAGTACTATATCCGCCGCTCCGGGCAATGGTATATTCCAATTATCGCGGGTATGGAGTACCGTTTGGTAAAAAATCTGACACTTGAAGGATGCGCTCAATTGTTCTACAACAGCGGAAAAAGTTGGGATCAACACGGCATCGCGTATTTGAGCCTTGGGTTGAATTGGTACTTGCGGTAGGAGGGTTTCATGGTTTCAGGTTTACGCGATCTGTTGTCAATTTTGAAATACTATTTCAAGGCCACGAACGAATCGCTGAAACCTGAAACCTGAAACCTGAAACCTTGAAACCTCAAGAATTTGTCACAAATAAAATCGCCCGTCGTTCTTGCGAACACCGGGCGATAGTTTTCGTCATAGCACGAAAAAAAAATCTTCAATGCGATTCCCGCGAAAGCATACATTGCTGTAAAACAATCTCGAAAACTTCATGAAGAAGTGGGGGGTAAAAGCGGCATTGCGCCGCAAAAAAGGTTTAGAAGAAAGATGGATGATTATAAAACGCAAGAATGATAAAGTGCTTGTTTCTTGCCCCTTTCAGGAATTTTACTTGGATTAAAGAAAAGGGGGGTAAATGCAGGGTCACAAATCGGTTTTTATGATTGCATTGCAAAGGTAGCCTACAGAAAAACTGGGGCTATCCGGGCAAATCCGGGTTTATATATCAGGGGAAACCCTGAGTTTTCAGGGCAATGGGATGGTGACCAATGTGCTAGCGCCTTGTCCCTTTGCGGATTGCAAATTGATTTCACCCTTCAAAAACTGCACGCGGTGTGCGATATTATCCGTACCCATGCCCTTTTTTATGGTGTCAGCGGCATACCCGATGCCATCATCTTCCACCAACAATTCCAATTGGTTGTCGGAGCAGGTGATTTGTACCAGTATTTCCTTGGCTTTGGCGTGTTTGAGGCTGTTTTGCAACAGCTCCTGTACAATTCGATAGCAGTTGAGCGCCAAGTTATGATCCAGATTTGAAAAGTCGCCAAACTGTTGAAAGTTGATCTTTGGCATTCCATCAGCGCGGAAATGACTGGTGAGATCGCGCAGGGCGGTGGCCAGGCCGAATTGCAGCAAGGTGTTCGGCTGCATGTTGCGGGCAATATGTCGGGTTTCAGCTACGGTGTCGTCAATCAATGTCTTTATTTTCAACCATTCGGCGTTTTGCTCCGAGCCGCCGTTTTTTTCCGACAATTTTTCCACTTGCATTTTGGTTGCTGCGAGCAATCCGCCCACGCTGTCGTGCAAATCCTGGGCAATGCGCCGCCGTTCGCTTTCCTGTCCCACGAGCATGCTTTTCATGGTATCAATTTTGAGCTGGTCTTCCAGTTCGCGAATATGCTGGAGGTTTAGGGCTGCGGTTTGCGCAGCGATGACTTTATTGGTGCGCAGGCGGTGTCGGTAGTCTCTTAATATAAAGAAGAAAGACAAGCCAACGGCGAACAAGGCGACAATCAAGGTATAAAGCCACCCCTCTTGCATTTCTGCCGTAGACCTCACTTCCATATTTTTCTCCTGTAGAGATTCAATAACTTTCCGCTGTTTCTCGGTGCCGTAGCGCACGACAAGTTCTTGCAAGGAGCTGAGCCGCCCCATATCAAGCAAGGTATCGCCCAATTGCGCATAGCGAATGGCGTAATAATTGGCCTTGCGCAAGCTGTCCATGGCCGAGTAGGTTTCAGAAAGTCCGTGATAAATATCGCGACGGATGAATTGTGTCGGGCCTGATTGTTCGGCTAAATGGTAATATTCCAGGGCTGTTTTATAATCGCGGTCGAGGCGGCAGTTTTCGGCGTAAGAGAACTGCGTCCTGTTTATGAGGTCGTCCAGCTCTTTTCGTTCCGCCATTTTTAAAGCCCTAAAAGAAATACTTTTGGCGCCACGATACTGCAGTCTTTTTTGGAGTTTGCCTATTTCATCCTCCATCATCATGATCTCTATCGCCGTATCCTGGAGTATTTTATTGTTTTCCAGGTACATTTCCCTGTATTTCCTTGCCTCTGCCGTATCCCTATTGCTCAAGCAGGCCCTGTTCAAACGGGTCAAGATATGCGTGGCGGGATATAAGCTTCCTTTGCGATTGAAATACGCAAGTGCTTCATGGTAAATTCGAAATGCCTGGTCAAACAAGCCGCGCTCCACCAGACGATCCGCCAAATCGCTGCTCACGCGCATGTAAGCAGATGTATCGTTGGCTTTTAAAAACCGATCGGCGCTCCGATCAAGGTATAGAAATGCATTGTCACTGTTGCCCGTCTTTTTCTCGTCGTAATGGGCCCAATGGTACCAAGCCAGTGCCTGGTTTCTCAGCGCTTCTGTTGTCTGGCCGGAGTTGTTGTCCAGTATCGAAATTATTTGCTGGTAACTCAAGTGCTTGTCGAACTCTGGCTGGGCGGCCAAGTTCCCTGAAAATAGCAAGAGCATTAAGAGGCCGATGATGGTCTCTTTGAGCAGGGATTGGTAGGGTAGGAGGTTCACAGTGTTTAGTTTAGCGACCTCCCCCTGGCCCCCTCCGAAGGGGGCCAGGGGGCAGGTCAATCCAACAGTTTCCAATGCAGCGCTGTCTTCACCATACCCGCAGTATTGCGGGCGCCAAGTTTGGCCAGCAAAGCCGCGCGATGGCTCTCCACCGTTTTTTCTGACAAAAAAAGTATCTGTGCGATTTCAGGCGTGGTTTTTTCATCCATAATATGCCGCAGCACCTCCAGTTCGCGGCGACTGACCTTGGGCGCTTCCTTGGCTGCATTCGCGCCCGTTCTGTTTTCCATCAATCCGCGCATGATGACATCTGTGACCTCCTTGCTGAAATAGGTTTTGCCCGCTGCCAGACTGCGAATAGCAGTGCATAGCTCGGCTTTCCCCGTATTTTTCAGCAAATAACCCTGTGCGCCCATGCCCAGCATGGCGGAGATATAACTTTCATCGCTGAACATGGAAAGTGCCATAATCTTTAAATCAGGCATTTCTTCGCGCAACTGCTTGCACACCTCCAGCCCCGATTGGTCGGGCAGGTTGATATCGAGCAACAGCACCTCGGGCGGGCTCATGCGCACCTTCCGCAAAGTTTCCTCCGCAGTGCCCGCTTTCCCGACCAAATTAAAATCTTGTTCTCCAGACAACAAACTCTCCAGCCCTTCGGCAAACATGGCATGGTCGTCAGCTATAAATATTCGGATCATATTATCGGTTGTGTTAGAGCATGTTGGGGATTTTGGGCTCTGCGGGAAAATCCCCAACATGCTCGTAGGATGCAAAGTTGTAAATAATTAATCCAAAACCCGTCTTATCGTCACATTTTTAAAGACTCTGCTAACTTTGCGGCCAGTGATGTGCTTGCTTCTTGCCTGTATCATAAGGCCAAAGCAGTCAGTCGTCTCAAAAACACGAAGTAACCCGCCTACCGTCCACCGTCCACCGTCAACCGTCCACCGTAAAATGGAATACAGAATCGAAAAAGATACCATGGGCAAAGTGCAAGTGCCAGCCCATGTCTACTGGGGAGCTCAAACGCAGCGATCCATCGAAAATTTTAAAATTGCTCGAGAAACCAACCGGATGCCCATTGAAATCATCCGCGCTTTCGCTTATTTGAAAAAAGCGGCTGCCCTCACCAACTTTGAAGCAGGTGTGCTGCCCAAGGAAAAATGCGACCTCATCGCGCAGGTATGCGAGGAAATTCTGGCCGGCAAACTGGACGACCAGTTCCCGCTCGTCGTTTGGCAAACCGGCTCCGGCACCCAAAGCAACATGAACAGCAACGAGGTGATTGCCTACCGCGCCCACGTCATCAACGGCGGCCAACTCAGCGACGAGCAGAAATTTGTGCATCCCAACGACGACGTGAACAAGTCCCAATCGTCCAACGATACCTTCCCCACTGCCATGCACATCTCGGCCTACAAAATGCTGCTGGAAGTCACCATTCCGGGCATTGAGAAGCTGCGCGATACGCTGCAAGCCAAGTCGGAAGCCTTCATGGATGTTGTGAAAATCGGCCGCACCCACTTTATGGATGCCACGCCGCTGACCCTGGGCCAGGAATTTTCCGGCTACGTGTCTCAGCTCAACCACGGCCTGCGCGCCATCCGCAATACCCTGGAGCATCTGTCGGAATTGGCCCTGGGCGGCACCGCCGTTGGCACGGGCATTAACACCCCCAAAGGTTATTCTGAAAATGTCGCGCGGCACATCGCGGCGCTGACGGGACTGCCCTTTATCACCGCCCCCAACAAATTTGAATCGCTGGCCGCCCACGACGGCATCGTAGAAGCCCACGGTGCCTTGAAAACGGTAGCCGTCAGCCTCATGAAAATCGGCAACGACATCCGCATGTTGTCTTCCGGCCCGCGTTCCGGCATCGGCGAAATCCACATCCCCGACAACGAGCCAGGCTCCTCTATCATGCCCGGCAAGGTAAACCCCACCCAATGCGAGGCCCTCACGATGGTATCCGCCCAGGTCATGGGCAACGACGTAGCCATCAACATCGGCGGCTCCAACGGCCATTTTGAGCTCAACGTATTCAAACCAGTGATGATCTACAATTTCCTGCACTCGGCCCGGCTTATCGGCGAGGCATGTGTTTCCTTCAACGATAAGTGCGCCATCGGCATTGAGCCGCTGCGCGACAACATTGCCAAGCACGTCAACAATTCCCTGATGTTGGTGACGGCGCTCAACACCAAAATCGGCTACTACAATGCTGCGGCGATTGCGCAGAACGCCCATAAAAAAGGCATTACGCTCAAGGAGTCGGCGCTGGAATTTGAGCTGCAAGGGCTTGATTTCAAACACATGACATCGGAGCAGTTTGATGCTTGGGTGCGGCCGGAAGACATGGTGGGTTTTTAAGGGGTTTCTGGTTTCAGGGGGTTTCAGGTTTCAGGTTGTGCAATTGTTTGGCTTTTTGGGTTTTTTGAGCGAAGTAGGTGCTTCGCTTAAAAACCTCGTAGGTCTGAAACCTCAGAACCTTCCAAAAAAACAAGGTTTTTTTGGAAGGTTCTGAGGTTTCAGACCTACGAGGTTTCTCGAACAAGCCCCCCAACACCCACCCCAAGCGCGACTTCCCGAAAGTTTCAAGACTTTCGGGAAGTTCAAGCAACGAACGAAATACAAAGCGAAAAAACAATTCCCTCGCCTCAAGCAACCAAAGAAATTCAAAGCGAAAAAACAATCCCCTTCACCTGATCCCCTCCAAACAAAAAAAGCCGTCCCGGTTCCCCGGAACGACTCATGTCTCTTTGGTTTTAATATCTTAATTTACTTCAGTCAGCCTACCGCACGACAACCAATTTCTCGGTCGTCACGGCATTGCCAGCCTGAATGCGCACGAAATAAAATCCTTCCGCAAGGTTGCTGGTGTTGATTGTGTATGACTGCTCGCCAGCGAATGCTTTTTCATTCACTTGTTGGCCAACAAACTGACCATTGAGGCTGTAGACATCAACAACGAGGTCAGTTGATTGAACCAGTGTCAATTGCAGCGTAGCTTGGTCGTTTGTTACTGTTGGGAACAGCTTCATGGTGCTGATAAACTGCGAAATTTCCTTGGTTTCTACCAAGCAAGCAGTATTCAAGTCTTTGTATTTCGCCCAGCCGCAGCTCCAGTCAGAAGCAGCGCCACCGCCACCAAAGGCACCGATGTAGGTTACTTTGTCGAAGAATGGCTTGTTGATACGCGCAGATGTAAAGGCAGCTGCGCCCAAAGCAGAGGAAGTGACAGTAGGTTGCGCATTTGGCACATCCAGGTTGTACACATTTTGCAAGTTGGCACCAGTTGGGCTGACATTGGTTGCATTGCCCCAGCCTGCGGTACCAAACCAGGTGGTAATGTTGAAACCATTGGTTGCGTTGGTGCTCAGCAGGGTAGTCGGGCCGTGGATTTGAGTGTTTTTCACTTCCAAAAGGCCGTTTGTAGCGTTCGTAGCGCAGGCATCGCCATCAATTAAAAGACCAACCTGGTAAGTGCCAATCAGGAGGCTATTGAAAATGCTGGTCTCTGTATTGCGGCGCAGGTGGGCAGCTCTTCTGTAGTTAGCGTTGATACCGCTACCAGTTGGGCCAACAACAGTTACGTTGGAGAATGTAGGCCTCGTTTTTGGCGTGGTCGCGTCGCCAGCAGCGTTGTTGTCGGATTCGAAACCGTTGGATCCGCTCACGTCAGCGATTTGTGGATCGCGTACAGAGAAAGCATATTGGATGTTGCCAGAAAAACCGTTGTCCGTATCAAAATCGTCGTCGAGTGCGCGGTAAGCGATCAAGTGTTTGCAGTTTACAGAACCACCAAACCACTCAAAAGCGTCGTCGCCAGCGTAGGAAACCTGAACATAGTCGACAGTAGTGCCAGCGCCCACAGCGCCAAAAGTAATGCCGTTGATCTCGTTGTTTGGCTGGAAAGCGATGCCTGGGTATTCTACCCGTACATAGCGCAGGATACCGGAATTATCGTTGTCAACAGCACCGCCTGGCTGGTCGCCACCGCCATAGAGTCCTTTAACTGGGTCGATGCCGCCTTCAATCAAGCCAAGTCCTGGTGTGCCGTTGTACACCTGGTTGGTGGCTGCTCTGCCTAGGATAATCAAGCCGCCCCATGAGCCGTAACCTGGGTTCGGGTCGTTGGTGGTGAAGAGGATCGGGTTGTCTTTTGTGCCGTCAGCAATAAGTTTGGCGCAACGTGTTACGATCAGGGCACCTTTAGAACCTTTGTCGCCCTTAATAACCGTACCGGGCTGGATGGTCAAAGTGGCGCAATTGGTAACATAAATAAAGCCTTGCAGGGTGTATTCCTTGTCAGCAGTCCAGGTAGTATTGCTAGTGATATCTGTAGAGATGGTCACCTGCGTTGGGCTAGGAGAAGGGATACAGCCTGGCGTTGTCCATGCTGCCCAAGGGCAAGACCAGTCGCCGCTAGGGCCAAAAGCACCTGCATAGCTAACTGGAGTAAAGAATGCATCGCCGATGCGTGCATCAGAATCAAATTTACCGGCTGTCAATACTGGCGAACCTGCTAGTGGGCGTGGGTTCGGCAAATTGAGGTTGAATGGATCGGTCAATTGTGCGTCTGCGGAGTTGGTGCCAACAGAAATTGCATTGGCCGTTGCATACGCTGTGATATCAAATCCAGCTGCATTGGTGATCAATGGGGTAGTCATGCCGTGGAAAAAGCTGTTTTTTACCACCAACGCACCAGATTGGGCATTTAGCGCAGTAGCATCACCGTCGATAAACAAGCCAAAAGGATAAGAACCCACGGCTACAGAGTTGTAAATTGCGTTCTCGGTGCTGCGGCGCAAATGCGCAGCCCGCCTGTAGTTGGCATTTATGGTGCCGGATGGCCCAACAATGGTCACATTGGAAAAAGTAGCTTTTGATTTTGGAGTAGTTCCGTCGCCAGCCGCATTGTTGTCAGCTTCCCAGCCATTCGAGCCGCTTACGTCGGCGATCTGTGGATCGCGCACAGACAAAGCAAACTGGATTTTTCCAGCAAAGCCATTGTCTGTATCAAAATCATCGTCGATCGTACGGTAAGCAATGAGGTGCTTGCAATTTACAGTGCCACCGAACCATTCGAAGGCATCATCGCCACAGTAGGAGACTTGCACAAAATCAACGATTGTGCCGCTGCCGACACCGCCAAAAGTAATGCCATTGATCTCATTGTTTGGCTGGAAAGCAATGCCAGAATACTCAACGCGCACGTAGCGGAAGATGCCTGAATTATCAGTGTTAACTGCGCCGCCAGGCAGGTCACCACCGCCATAAAGTCCTTTAGCCGGATCAATGCCACCTTCAATAAGGCCAAGGCCTGCAATGCCGTTGTACACCTGATTGGTGGCAGCTTTACCCAAAATGATGAGTCCGCCCCAATCGCCGTAGGTTGGAGATGCTTCATTGCTGGTAAACACGATCGGCTCGCTGGCAGATCCATTGGCATTGATTTTACCACCACGGGTAACGATCAAAGAGCCTTTGGTGCTTTTGTCGCCTTTGATGACCGTACCTGCCTCAATGGTGAGGGTCGCGCCATCTAAAACATACACAAAGCCACTCAGCAAGTATGTGTTATTTTTCGTCCAGGTTGTGTTCATGGAAATGTCACCCGAAACAATCACCTGCGCGCTGGCGCTGGCGAATATCGTTACGAGGAAAGCAAAAAGTACAAGAATCTTTTTCATAAAAAAGGAATGTTTAATTGGAATGATTTGCGCTGCAAAGGTCGGGAGACGGGCGCGGGCAGGGGGAAAGTCAGGGTTAAGTGTGGATTAAGTTTATGTTATCTCCAGATTAACAAAAAAAGTGCCCGGACAACTTACGTCGTCCGGGCGGTTGTGTAGTTAAGTTCCTAACCTTAATACTACTTTTTTTAGTTGTTAGCCAAATCGTTGTTCGTTGATAGTTGTTCGTTGTTCGTTCACATCCACTCGATTTGGCTTGGCTAATTTCGTTTCATTTGGCTAAGTTTTACACTAAAGCCAAAAGCTCGGAAACGAACAACTATCAACGAACAACGATCAACTAAAAACGGTAACCAAAGCTCAGCCCGATTGTGCTGCCAAGCTTCAGCCGTTGCATCACATTATCTTCATTTGCCTCGTATTTATGGCTGGCGTTGTTGTCTTGGTAGTACATGAATTCTGGGCGCAGGATATCGCTCCAGGTCAGTTTTATTTCGGCGCGTGCGCCAAGTTTTTTGCTGATAGACAGGTCTAATAAATTGCGGTGCCGCTCATAGATGTCGCCATAGCCTACGGTGCCTACTTGGGCGATACGGTCGCCGATCACGTTGAAAATCAAAGTGGTGCTCAGGCCGAATTTAGGCAGGGTATAGGTCAGGCCGGCATTGATAATATATGGCGATTGACCTTGCAAGGCACGGGTGGAGTCATAGTAAGACACCCCTTTTGAAAGGTCGATGTTGGAGCGGATAAAGGAGGCGTTGCTGAAGAAAAGCAGGTTTTCGGCACCCAGAAAGTCGAAGTTCTTCCTAATTTCAAACTCTACGCCGTAGTTGTTGGCGCTGGCCACGTTGTTGAAAGAAAACGTGCGTGTTCCGGCACCTTGTGCGGCAAAAGTAAATTCAATCGGATTTTTGAACCTTTTGTAGAACAAACTGACACTGAACAACTGGTTTTTTCCAGGGTAAACCTCATAACGCAGGTCGGCATTGTAAATAGAACCTTGGGTGAGGGCCGGGTTTCCAACCACATTGGCATTCAAGTAGAAATCAAAAAAGGAGAATGGCGCCAGTTCCCGGAATTCTGCACGGCACACTGTTTTAGAAGCCGAAAAGCGCAGTTGTTGTTTTTCCGTCAGACTGTACGTCAGGTTGAGTGAGGGCAATAACGCAGTGATAGTGGTGTCAATACGTTGTGCCGCACCGCCAAATTGGGCAGATTGCACCTGCTGGCGGAAATTTTCCACCCTGGCACCCCAGGCAATTCTAAGGCGGTCAGCGAGTTTATTTTCCAGCAAAACATAACCTGCCAACAAGTGTGACTGGCCATCGTAGCTATCGCTTGGGTTGGTGATTTCATCCATGATAAAACCAGTATCGCCTATATGATCCCGGGTAAATATTTGATCCTGTGGTAAATTGAGCAAGGAAAAGTCGAAACGGGAGGTATTGCCTACGATGTAACCCATCACGCGCGCATCAAAATTGCGGTCGCGCTTCTGGTACAAGCCGCCCACCTTGACAGATTGTTTTTGCTTGCCGATCAGGAAAGGGATTGTCAGGTCAGCATTTCCGTTGTAAGTGTTTTCCTGTAAAAAAGAATAAAAACGGCCGCTGCGGTAAGGGTCTGCCGATCCAAACGGCACATAAGACTGGAATGGGATA
>Ga0335394_10010678_pt1 | contig 10343 bp, 7 predicted proteins | sample MAT03_FD_205741 | JGI IMG/M metagenome (GOLD analysis project Ga0335394, IMG submission 205741) | Freshwater microbial communities from Lake Fryxell liftoff mats and glacier meltwater in Antarctica - MAT-03 (spades assembly) (version 2) ...
TTCATCCACGTGGACCACGGCGGCTTGGGTGATGGCGCGGATGATGGCGCTCTCCACCGGGGCCAGAGCGTCATGCGCACACTGGTTGGTCTGGGTGAGGGTGCCCAGGCTCAAGGGTTGGCCGATGAGCCCGAGCACATGGCTGGCCAGATGCGGCACCTGGACCCACGCCGGGATGAGAAAACGGGTGTCGTTGGTGATGCGTTGCAGTTGGCGCGAGCGCGCCGTCTCGGACCAGCCGATGAATCGGTCCCGGGCGGCGCACCTCCATGCCGCCGACCCGAACGGGGCGCACGCCAGCGGACGGCCGTGACGGTCGCGTACCAGGTACTTCAAGTTCATCCCGACCGTGCTGGTGTAACTCAGGTAGTGATGCTCGTGGAGCAACGACTCGAAAAGGGCCAGATCCCCGGTCACAGCACGCGAGAGATCCGGTAACGGCTCCAATCCGGCTTCGCCGCGATCAGGGTCCGAATCTCGGTCAACTCCCCGGGACCCACGTCGCGGCCCTGCAAGACAATGCCTTCGTGCTTCACGCATGCCGACGCTGCCGGAGGGAAGAACTAGAGTTCAGTCCGAAATGGAGGAACGGGAACGCATCCTTACCTTCCAGTGCTGTAACGGACCAGGTCACGAGCCTGCAACGGATGAACCGCCTGCAGGAGGCTGGCGTGCTCGCCACCCGGTGGCGTTGGACCGGTTCGTCCTTGGCGTCTGGGACAGCGCCTCCGCCTTCATCCATTTCGTCGAACTCTTTTTGACCTCCTCCACAAGGTCGCCCTGGGAAATCGTCCGGCCCAACACAGTAAGGTTGCCAGAGTCGGACGCAGTCTTGCCCGGTTGGGATCGCCTGCCTACCCTCCGCACGGGATGAGCACTCCCGATGAACTAAACGACGCCCCACCTCCCGTTCCGGCTCCGCCCGAACTGATCGCCCAAGGGGCGACGTTGGTGCGCCAACATCCGGAGTGCTTCTGGTTTCGACATCCCGAGGCACGCATTCAGAACCTGGAGGACCTGCGGTTGGTGGTGCATCACCTTCGCGAATACGGCGACCACCGTGCCTGGTGGGCCGCCCAAGACCTGCATCGATGCCTCTCACCGCTCTCCAAAAAGGCGTACAAGCCGTCCTGGCGGGCAACCGCAGCGAGGAAAGCCATTTCGCCGTCGGAATTGTGCTGAACGCCGCGGCGGAGACACCGCGCTTCTCGAACGATTTCGACATCTTTCACGAACTCGCGGAAGAAGTGACCCGTGCCAGCCAGCGGGACGTCGCCAGCCTGCGGCATGCCGGCTTTCAGGTGGAGACACATTCACGCCAGGGGGAATGGGAGAAAGACACGACGTTCAAGAAGGCCAAGGTATTGGCCGCAGGCGAGACCTTGGAGATCGATTGGGCGGCGGATTCGGCCTTCCGGTTCTTCCCGATCGAGCGTGACCCGATTCTCGGCTATTGCCTGCACCTGTTCGATATCGCGACCAACAAGGCACTCACCCTATCCGCCAGAACAGAAACCCGGGATTACGTCGTTATCGTTCAGCTTCAGAAGAAGTACTCTCTCGCGGCAACCTGCTGGGCCGCCTGCGGCAAGGATCCGGGCTTCACGCCTCTTTCTCTGCTCAAAATGATGTGCCGGTTCGCCCGCGTCGATCCTGCCAAGTTGGAAGAAATCCAAGCCCGCGCCCTCGATCCCATCGCGCTCAAGACCGCCTGGATTGCGATGAGCGACGAAGCCGAAGCCAAGATGATCCTCATCGCGGACGAGCAACCCGATCTCCCCATCGGCGTTGCTTTCGTGGACACCAATGGCCGGCCGGGCTGGATCGGCGACGACCCGTCCCTTCGCATTCACGCCCCCTCTATCCGCGGCTGCTGGCCCACCGTCCATGGCTTGGATCCGTGGTGACTTCGTGACCTTCGTGGTCATCGCCGAAGCGGACGGCATCCGGCAGTACGTGCAGATGGAAGCCTTCGCGTCGCGTTCGCCGCCACCCTCGTCCTGATGGGGGCGCTGGCCGTGTCCGGTTGGCTGTTTTTGGCGAGGACGGCATCTTCCATGTTTGGGACCTCGCGCGCCGGAAACGCATCGCCAACTACTCTTCGCCTTAGCGGAACCTTCCGGCGACGGAACGTCGAAATCGGAAATCCCGAGTTTGCCTCCCGCGCCGGAGTGCCTAGGATCTGGGCAACTCCTCGTCGGGCAGCCACCGAATCCTCGGGATCGTGAGTGGGCCGGCGAGACAATGCCCTGACGCCCAGATCTCGCCATGAATGTCCGGTTGACCAACCTTCTCTTGCTTGGGCTCTGCGGCGTGTCCGCGTCCCTTGGCGCGGCGGAAACCCCCATCCCCGAGAAGGTCCAGTTCAACCGGGATGTCCGGCCGATTCTCTCCGACAACTGCTTTCTGTGCCACGGTCCCGACGCCAATCATCGCAAGGGGAAACTGCGACTCGACCTGCGTGATGAAGCACTGAAGAAGGAGGCGTTTGTTCCCGGGAAACCCGACGAGAGCGCATTGATCCAGCGCATCCTCACCTCAAGCGAGGACGACCTGATGCCGCCTCGTGATTCGCACAAGCAGCTTACCGGGCGTCAGAAGGAGATTCTGAAACGCTGGGTCGCCCAAGGGGGTTCCTACCAGCTGCACTGGTCCTACGAAAAGCCCGGGAAGCCGGCCGTTCCTTACGGCGAACAGGGCGTCGACTTTCTGGTGCGACGCCGATTGGCCGAAGTCGGCCTGAAACCCTCACCTGAAGCGGATCGTCGGACCTTGGTTCGGCGGTTGTCCTACGATCTCCTCGGCCTGCCTCCAACTCCCGCCGAGGTCGCCGCCTTCGAAAAGGATCCCTCCCCTGACGCCTACGATCGTCTGGTCGAGCGGCTTCTGAAGAGCCCGCATTACGGCGAGCGCATGGCCCTCGGCTGGCTCGACGTGGTGCGTTACGCGGACACGATTGGGTACCACAGCGATAACCCGCGCAATGTCTGGCCCTACCGCGACTGGGTGATTCGGAGCTTCAACGAGAACAAGCGTTTCGACCGGTTTACGATCGAGCAGATCGCCGGCGACCTCCTGCCAGACGCCAGCCTGGAAACCCGCGTGGGTTCCGCCTTCAACCGCCTGCTGCTCAGCACCGAGGAAGGCGGCGCGCAACCCAAGGATTACGAATCCCGGATGCTCACCGACCGTGTCCGGGCGGTGGGAGCAGCCTGGCTGGGACAAACCACCGGCTGCGCCCAGTGTCACGATCACAAATTCGACCCATTCACCATGCGGGATTTCTATGCCATGGGCGCGTTTTTTGCCGACGTCCAGGAAGGCATCCTCGGCCGCCGGGAAGACGGCATGATTGTCGCGCCCGCCGCACAGGAAAAAAAACTCGCCGAACTGGATGCGGCTTCCGCTGAAGCCAGAAAACGTTACGAAGTGGTCCTGCCGCGGATCGATGCCGCCCAGGAGCAATGGGAGGCCGACGTGAAGGAATACGGGATCACACTGGCCGAACTGCGGCCGGACTCGAAGGCCACCGAGGCTGAGAAGAAAACCGCCCAGCAAATCACGGGACTTCTGGCGAACCCGAAACGTTCGGCGCCGGAAAAGCAAACCGTTCAGAATTACTTCCGCAACCGGATCAACAAACTTCATCTCGCCGAGCGCGATGCCGTGGGAGTCGCGGAGCGGGAACGGAAGGACTACTACGACGCACTTCCGAAATGCCTGGTCACGGTCAGCACCTCGAACAAGCGCACCGTCCGCATCCTTCCGCGCGGCAACTGGATGGATGAAACCGGCGAAATAATCCAAGCCGCCCTGCCCCACTATCTGCCGCAACCCCGAATCGAAGGACGCGAACCCAACCGGCTCGACCTCGCCCAGTGGCTGGTGTCGCGGGACAACCCGCTCACGGCGCGCACGACGATGAACCGGCTATGGAAACAGCTCTTCGGGACCGGGCTCAGCAAAGTGCTCGATGACTTGGGCGCCCAGGGCGAACCGCCCGTCAACCCGGCCTTGCTCGACTGGCTCGCGGGCGAGTTCATGGACAGCGGTTGGGACCTGAAGCACATGGTTCGCACCCTCGTCACCAGTGCCACTTACCGGCAGGTCTCCACCGCCACTTCCGAGCAACTGGCGGCGGATCCGTACAATCGAGAGCTCGCCCGCCAGAGCGCCTTTCGGTACGACGCCGAATGGGTCCGGGATTCAGCCCTGGCCGTCTCGGGTCTTCTGGTGCCGAGGGTCGGCGGACCCAGCGTCAAGCCGTACCAACCCGAAGGCTACTGGGAAAATCTCAACTTCCCCACCCGCGATTACGTGCCGGATGCGGGCGAGAACCAGTACCGTCGCGGGCTCTACACGTGGTGGCAGCGGTCCTTCCTGCATCCGAGCCTGCTCGCCTTCGATGCTCCCAATCGGGAGGAGTGCACCGCCGAACGCAATCGCTCGAACATCCCGCAGCAAGCCCTGGTCCTGCTGAACGATCCAACGTACGTCGAAGCGGCCCGGGCCTTGGCGATTCGTATTCTCTCCGAATGCCAAGGAACATCCGAGCAACGCTTCGCCTGGGCTTGGGATCGGGTGCTCCAACGCGACCCGCGCCACGAGGAATCCACCATCGCGCGGGACCTGCTCGCCGGCCACCTCGAGGCGTATCGCGCCAACCCGAAGTCGGCGGAGGCTCTGCTCAAGACCGGTTTCGCTCCCACGCCTGAAGGCTTGGACCCGGCTGAACTGGCCGCTTGGACCCACGTTGCACGGGTCCTGCTCAATCTTCACGAAACCATCACCCGTTCCTGAGGCTCACCGGTTATGAATCATTCGCCTTACTCTCCCCTTAGTCGGCGCGCCTTCCTCGGCCGGACGGCGCAGGGCCTCGGCAGCCTGGCCCTTGCCTCACTGCTGCGCTCATCCCCCGCGCAGGCCGCCAGCGTCCAAGGCGTGCTCGAGACGACCCACCTTCCCCAGAAGGCGACCCGGGTGATCTGGCTCACCATGGCGGGAGGCCCGTCCCAACTGGAGACCTTTGATCCCAAGCCCAAGCTGGCGGAGATGCACGGCAAGCCCATGCCGGAAACCCTCACCCAGGGCCAGCAACTCGCCCAGCTTCAGGGTCAGAAACTCGTCTGCTTCGGGCCCCAACACCCCTTCTCGAAGTTCGGCAAGAACGCGACCGAGATCTGTTCGCTGTTCCCCCACATCGGTTCCGCCATCGACGACATCTGCCTCATCCGATCGATGACCACCGACGCCATCAATCACGACCCAGCCCACATGTTCATGAACACCGGCTCGCAGATAGCCGGCCGCCCCAGCATGGGCGCATGGGTGACCTACGGCTTGGGCACCGACGCCGAGGATCTGCCCGGGTTCGTGGTCCTGACCTCACTCGGACGGGGCGGCCAGAACCAACCCATCGCCGCCCGCCAATGGAGCAGTGGCTTTCTCCCCAGCCGCTTCCAAGGAGTCCAACTTCGGGCCAAGGGCGATCCGGTGCTGTACCTCAACAATCCCCCAGGCATCGCCCGGGAACAGCAGGGCCGGGATGTCCAGGCGATCAATGCCCTGAACCGCATCCAGCATGGCCTGGTGGACGATCCCGAGATCGCCACCCGGATCACCCAGTACGAGATGGCGTTCCAAATGCAGGCCAGCGTTCCCGCCCTGATGGATGTTCAAGCCGAAGGCGCGAAAACGTTGGAATTGTACGGTTGCCAACCCGGCGATGGCTCCTTTGCTTCGAACTGCCTGCTCGCCCGGCGCCTCGCCGAGCGCGGTGTGCGCTTCATCCAGCTTTACCACAAAGACTGGGACCACCACGGCGGCGTCAAGGAAGGCATCGAATTCAAGGCTCAGGAAATTGATCGCGCCTGCATGGCGTTGATCACTGACCTCAAACAGCGCGGGATGTTCGAAAACACCCTCATCGTGTGGGCTGGTGAATTCGGACGGACCCCGATGTCGCAAGGCGGCGACGGCCGGGACCATCACAACAAAGCGATGTCCGTCTGGCTGGCGGGCGGTGGCATCCGAGGAGGCATGGTCTACGGTGCCACCGACGAACTTGGCTACGCCGCGGTCGAGGATGTCACCACCGTGCATGATCTGCACGCCACCATGTTGCACCAACTCGGCATCCAGCACGACGCCTTCAGCGTGAAGTTCCAGGGTCTCGACGCGAAGTTGACGGGCGTCGAGAGCCCCAAGGTCATCAAAAAAATCCTGGCTTGAGCCAGGACTAGCGGCGGAAGCGGCGCCAAGCCAGGAATCCGATGAGACCCACGCCCGTCAGCAGCGCCGTATCGGTCGGCTCCGGCACCGCGGCGGAGAAACCCACCCGGACCACCGTAAAAACGTTGTCCGAGATGCCGGCGGTTGGGTCTACAAACGCATTATCGCTCTGACTGCGGATCGACCGATAGAATGGCGAAGCCTCTCCCACCGCATCAAGAACCACTGAATTCCCTGCGCTGGAATCCGGATGTCTGATCATCAGCACCAGATCGCCTCCCCGGTACGTGTACGGCACGTCAAAGGCGATCGACGCACCCCAGGGATTCGGAGAGGCGCCACCCGGATAGGTCGACGCCGCAATGGTCAGCGGGCCGTCGAACACGGTCACCGGCGAAAGCATGTTGTCGGCGAACGTCAGGCTCATCGACGCGATCGAGTTAGCCGCTTCCGCCAGGATGATCTTGTACTGGTTGTAGGAATAAGACGCCGCGGGTGCCTCGGAACCACCGCCGTTCTGCCGGAACGAGATGCTGTCCAAGATGCTGCCTACCGGGATATCGCCCATTTGGGAGGCTGCCACCTGCAATTGAAGCGTTCTCGCAGTGGTCTGCAGGGCGCTCGCTAGGACGCTGGATCCTTCGGCGTTGGCCGCCGAGTTGGGGAGCACCACCACGGCACCCTGGAGACCGGGTGCCGATAACACGGCAACGAGAGTCAAGAGGGTCGGATGGAGTCGAGGGTGGTTGGTAATCATGAATTAGGGGGCCGGTGGGCGGGGGTGGCCCAAAAACCTCCGAGCCTGGTATCAAGTTCACTGCAGCCTGTCAATGAGCCATGAATACTTTGCACAGCTAATTTAACTAGACCTCATCGCTTAGAGGCGCCGAATCAACCAAGAGCCTGTGGCTAAACAGTCAGCTAGAAAACCCACCCGCGATCCCCCACTACAAGAGGTCCCCTAAGCTGAGACTTTCCCCCGGGTCTTTGGTCAGCAACACTTCCGGCCATCGCGCACCCATGACACACCCTGCCCTTCTTGCGATTGCCGCACTGATCCTCAACGCCCTGCCTGGCGTCCACGCCCAGGAACCGCTGCCTCGGGCACTTCCCAAGGAAGTCGGTTTCAACCCGGAGCGGCTAGAACGTGTCCATGCGCTGGTCCGGGGGGAAGTTGATGCCGGCAAACATGCCGGCGCCGTGGTTCTCATCGCCCGCCACGGTAAAATGGTGGACCTGAAGGCCTACGGCCGTCGCGACCTGGATTCCGGAGCGCCCATGGAGACCAACACCATCGTCCGGATCTACTCCATGTCGAAGGTCGTGACCGCGGTCGCTGCCTTGCAGCTCTTCGAGCAAAACCGGTTCAACCTGGATTCACTCGTCACCCAGTGGATTCCCGAATTGAAGGGCGTGCAGGTCTTCACCGGGGGCACCGCGGAGGCCCCTCAACTCGTCCCTGCCCAGAGCCCCATCACGGTGCGCATGCTGCTCAACCACACCGCAGGGTTCACCTACGATTTTTTCTCCGGCTCACCCGTCCACGATCTCTACAAGAAACAGGACCTCTGGAATTCGACGTCGCTGGACCAATTCATGGCCAAAGTGGCCAAGCTTCCCCTCCTGGCGGAGCCTGGAACCGCCTTCCATTACAGCATCAGCGACGACATTCTGGGCGCACTGATCCAACGGGTCAGCGGTTTGACCTTCGAGGAGTACATCGCGCGAAACATCACGATCCCTCTGAAAATGAACGACACGGGGTTCGATGTTCCTCCGGACAAAAAGGGGCGCCTCGCCCAGGTTCACGAGATCCGCGACGGCAAACTCCGCACCACACCCTCCACGCTCGGCGCCTTTGCCGAGGCCGGCCGAGGCATCCCCTGTGGCGGCGCGGGACTGTTCTCCACCATCGGCGACTACGCCCGATTCGCCCAGTGCCTGCTTAACGGCGGTGAACTCGAAGGTATGCGGATTCTCGGTCGCAAAACTGTCGAATTGGCCCGCCTGAACTCGTTGCCCACCGGGGTCAACGCGTTTGGCCCTGCCGACGGCTGGGGACTCTTCAGTGCCGTTCGAATCGATGCTGCACGAGCTGGGGAACCCGTCAGTCCAGGCACCTTCTACTGGAGCGGTGCGGCGACCACCCATTTCTTCGTGGACCCGCACGAGCAACTCGTGGCGCTGGTGTTCTGCCAGCATTTCCCGTTCGACCAGCACGGGCTTTTCACTCGCTTCCGCACCGCGGTGGGTCAGGCGCTGGAATAAACGATCCGCTCACCGGCGCGGTCGCTGACTGTCCCGACATCTACTCCTCGCTTACCCATCCCGGACTGCCCCCACCGTGACGATGGGGGAGCGTGACGGCCGCTTGCCCGACTCCCCCTCTCCCCGGGGCGTGCGTCACCCGTTCAGGGCGAGACCCACCGGGAGCGTATCCCCCAGGGCCCGAGCTTCATCCGACCGCTCCAGGACCGTCACCTCGCGCACCATCTTCGCCCAGGATGCCGGTCCACCCGCCGTCTGCAGCACCTCCAAAACTTGCTCCCGCCCTGCGTCGCTGACGTCCAACGCCCGATCCCCGGTTCTCCGCGCGATCTGCGCCATCGCAAACGCCGCACCGTCCACACCGCGCACCTGCGCCTGGCTCAACCACGCCAGCCACGTCTCCGCCGCTGCCGCTGGCAGAGCCTGGTGCGGACTTCCATACAGCGGAACCCGGGCCCCCATCCGCCCCAGCGCCCACGCCCACGGCCCTCCGCCACCCGCCGGGTCATTCAATTGGGCCCCGATCCAGTTCCCCAGTTCCCCTTTCACCGCGGGCTCCACATGCTCCAGCGACGCGCCCAATCGCACCATCTCGTGCAGACCCTCGGGTTGAACCCCCTTCGGTCGACCCAGGTGCTTTGGGTAGTTTGGCGTGAGCGCCCATGCCAAATGCGGCCGCAGGAAGCCCCAGATCTCGCCCTGCCGTTCCGCCGACAACCCGCCCGCGATCCGGCGCCAAGCCACCCAAAACTCGGTCCAAACCGGACGTTCCTTGCCGAAGTGAACCGCTTCCGAGAACAGCCCGGCCATCTGCTCGCATCGCCAGTCGTCGACCGGGTATCCAAATCCTGGCCGCAACGCGTAACCGCAGAGCTGAAAGAAAACCCGCTCATGCTCGGCGGACCGCCGTCGTCGGGTCGCGCCCGCCCAGGCCATGCCCCACAACTCGCGCAGCACGGGCAGCCGCCACTCCGACCGCGGCCCCAGTGGACGTTCCAAGCCCACCAGCAACTGCTTGGCCGCCTTCGAAGCCGTGGCACCATCGCCACCCGGCGTACGTCCCCTTGGCGGGAACACGCCTTCTACCGCTTGACGCGCGTCGCCCCAACGGGCCGGCATCGCCTCGACTTCCCCGGGCGCCTCGGCGGCCGTCGATGTCTGTCCCCGCAGTTCAAACTCCAGGCGCCACCGTTCGTCCGAGTCATTGGAGACACACCAAAGTTCCAAGGTGCCAATCTCGGTCAGCGTGGCCCGCAAATGAACGGTCGCCGTCCCGGCTTTCCCGCCGGCACTCCGCAGCACCGCATGCAGGGGTGATAGCGGGGTCCAGTCCTCGTCGACCGCCACTACGGCGCCTGCCGCTTCAATCCGGTCTGAGGTGCTGGTGAACAAGGGAAACTGAACCGGGCGACCCAGCATGAGTCGGAAGGTCCGACCTCCCAGCTCGGTCGTGGTTCCTTCCTCCATCCCGCGCGGAATCACGGACAGGGCCGAACGCGCACCCCCACCGCCCGCGTCCAATCCGACATACACCGCGTGCGACGCTCCACCAGTGACCCGTCGTGCCAGACCACGCCGGGCCAGCCCGTGGCAGGCCGCGCCGCGCGCCACGGCGAGGTCCACGGAGTCGCTGGCCAGATTCCGGATTGGCGGCGCCTCGGGCCACCAGCCGGAAACCACTTCCAACAGGCGCCCTGCCAAGCGCGCCGACCGAAAAACGCCGCCATTCAGAAGAATCGCGTCCGGCCGCGGCATTCCACTTCCGCCTCCGTCCGATCCTTCCAACAAACCGGTAAGCGCGGCCCATCCTGCCGCGCGATGCGCCGCCAGGAACCCAGCCAGAT
>Ga0335394_10010684_pt1 | contig 10340 bp, 11 predicted proteins | sample MAT03_FD_205741 | JGI IMG/M metagenome (GOLD analysis project Ga0335394, IMG submission 205741) | Freshwater microbial communities from Lake Fryxell liftoff mats and glacier meltwater in Antarctica - MAT-03 (spades assembly) (version 2) ...
ACTTCGACAGCCGCGTCCGCCCGCGGACGCTCGACCCGCTCTTGAACTCCCGCGGCGACAGCCCGCAGTACGCCGCCGCCGACTGGGCGCTCGGCACCCGCTCGACCGGCGGCAGCTCGGCCAGGACCGTCGAGGCGGTCTGCGACCCGACCCCCGGGATGGACGCCAGCAGCCCGGCGTCGGCGGCCAGCCCCGGGGTCGCCGCGATGAGCGCGTCGGCCGCCTTCTGCATCGCGTCCGCCTCCTTGCCGAGGAGCTTCACGACGCGGGCCACGGACTTCCGCGCGGCCGGGGTCAGGAGCGGGGATTCGAGCCGGGCCTTCTCCTGGGCGGCGAGCCCCCGGAGGTCGTCCCGCCGGCGGACGAACGCCTGCAACTCCCGCACTTCCGGGGTCGGCGGGGTCCAGGCCGGCGGCGCCTCGTCGCGGGTGTAGGCGGCGATCAGCCGGGCGTCGGCCTTGTCCGTCTTGTTCCGCCGGCCGCGCATCACCCCGGCGTACTTGACCCGGGTCGGGTTGATGACACTGACCGCCCGGCCGGCGGCGTGGAGGTGGCAGGCGAGGGCGTCCTCGTACCCGCCGGTGGCCTCCATCCCGAACCGGGCGTCGGACCCGGCCCCGTGGCCGTCGGCCCAGGCGAGGAGGGCGGCGAACCCGTCCGGGGTGTTGGGGAAGGCCTTCTCCCGGGCCTTCCCGTCGGGGGTCAGGAGGCAGGCGTCGAAGGTGGCCTTGGAGATGTCGATCCCGATCACGGCGGTGGCGGTCGCGGCGGCGGTGCCCACGGTGTCCCTCCCCTCATGCTCACGGATGCGGGGTCGGCTCGGTGGGAGCGGCCCGCGTGGTAGCGTCCGAGGTCGAGGAGCACCGGCGGCCGGTCCGCCACCTGGTTCGCGAGGTCGGGTGCCTCATGCGCTGCATGCGGTTGACCCGACCGCCGGGCTGTCGCCTCAACGACCCCGGCATGGTAACATGTGAGGCGCTGCACCTGACGGCGGGCTCAAAGCCGCCCGCCGCAGGTGAGCTTTTTGTTCGGCAAGAGAGGCGCACCCGCCGCTGGGCCGATTCCTGTTCGTGTCCCGGCGGGCTGGCTGCTAGGATGTCGGTGGAGGTGTCGCCATGCCGCTCTTGCCGTCCGTCATCCACACCGACCCCGACATCATGGGCGGCGTCCCCGTGTTCGTCGGCACCCGCGTCCCGGTCCGTACCCTGCTGGACTACTTGGCCGCCGGCGACACGCTGGCCGAGTTCCTGGATCACTTCCCGACGGTCTCCCGCGAGCAGGCCGTCGCCGCGCTCGGCTCCGCCACCGACCTGCTGGTGAGCCATACGCGTTCTGCTTGACGAGTGCGTCCCCCGGCCACTCCGCCGGGAGTTCCCCGGCCACGACGTGCGGACGATCCAGGAGATGGGTTGCGCCGGCAAGAAGAACGGCGAGCTGCTGGCGCTGATGGCCGCCGCCGGGTTGGAGGTGCTGCGGAGTGCCGCTTGTCGGAGGATGCGGCCCGCGGTACGATCCAGCCATGAGACCCAGGGTGTACGTCGAGACGACGATCCCCAGCTACCTGACCGCGTGGCCGAGCCGGGATCTGCTCCGGGCGGCCCACCAACAGGTCACCAGGGAGTGGTGGGACCGGCGGGCCGCGTTCGACCTGTACATTTCGCCCCAGGTTCTGGTCGAGTGCGAGGCGGGGGATCCGACCGCCGCGACCGAACGACTGGCCGCCGTGGCCGGGCTGCCGCTGTTGGACCAGACCGCGGACGTGGTCGCCCTGGCCGAGGCACTGGTGCGGGAGGTGCCCATCCCCCGAAGGCGGCGGCCGACGCCGTCCACATCGCGACGGCCGCGGTCCACGGGATGCGGTACCTACTGACGTGGAATTGCGCCCACATCGCCAACGCGACCCTGCGGCCGCGGATCGAGGCGACGTGCCGGGCGGCCGGGTGCGAGCCGCCACTGATCTGCACGCCGCAGGAGCTGCCAGCACCGGAGGGGGAGCCGTGACCGAGGACGAGGTGGTGCGGGAAGTCCGGGCGGCCCGCGAGGCGTTCGCCGCGGCCCACGGGTACGACATCCGGGCGATGGTCGCGGCCCTCCACGAGCGGGGGGTCGCCAGCGGCCGGGAGTTGGTCCGGTTGGCACCGCGGCCGGCGGTCGCGGCCGTACCGGGGGTCGCGCCGAGGGCGGTGCCACGGTGAGGCGCGACCGCGGCCCGGGGGCGGGCGGCGGCCGGGCGCGGGTCCGACAACGACCCCCCGGTCCGACCCCACCCCGCCGCGGAGCCGCCCCTGGCCGACGACGTCTCGCCGCTCATCGTCGGCGGCCAGGGCACGTACCGCGACGGCCACTACTACACCGAGTACCCCGACCGCGACCTCGCCGTCCAGCACGGCGTCAGCATCAAGACCGTCGTCGACCTCCACCACTTCACCCACGTCGTCCTCTCCGGCGGCTTCACCCAGCCGCAGACGCCGGACCTGTCCGAGGCCCACAGCTTCGAGAACATCTGGCAGGAGACCCAGACCCGCCCGAACGTGCCGGTCGTGCTCGACGAGGTCGCCCTCGACTCGGCCGAGAACGTCATCCTCGGGCTCATGGCCCTCCGCCTCCGGGAGCCGCAGGTCCGCATCAAGCGGATCGGGTTCTACAGCCTGTGGCAGTTCAAGAAGCAGCGGATGACCAAGCTGGCGAAGGAGCTCGGGGTCGAGAACCAGTTCTACTTCTCCGCCCTCGCCCTGGCCGAGCTGGCCAACGCCGGGCGGCTCGCGCAGGAGGGCGAGGAGAAGCAGCTCGCGGTCATGGCGGCCAACCACGACTACCTCCTCCGCGGCAAGGAGTGGGAGGCGAAGCGCGTCGGCCGGTACAACGGGGCGGCGCCGTACCGGGACCGCGACGCCGGGCTGCGCGCCGCGTTCCCGGCCGTGTTCGCGGCCCTCGACGGCCTCCGGTCGGTCACCCTCGGCGAGGTGCTGGCGCAGGCCGGCGCCGACCCCGCGCGGGACGTCCACGAGGTCGTGGGCGAGCTCCGGCGGAAGAAGCTCGACGAGTTCCGGGAGGCGTTCGCCGCCGAGGTGCTGAACCCGCGCTGACCGCCGCGTAGGATACCCCGCGGGGGGCGCCTCATGCGGCGGGTGCGAGTCGGCAACGGCTGCGGGTTCTGGGGCGACAGCCCCGACGCCCCCGTCCGCCTCGCCGACGCCGGCCGACTCGACTACCTCACCCTCGAGTACCTCGCCGAACTCACCATGTCGATCCTCGCCGTGCAGCGGCAGAAGGACGCCGCGGCCGGGTTCGCCACCGACTTCCCCCACGTCCTCGGCCGCCTCGCCCGCGCCCTCGCCGAACAACCGCAGCTCAAGATCATCACCAACGCCGGCGGCATGAACCCCCACGGCTGCGCCGCGAAGGCGAAGGACGTGCTCGCCCAGGCGGGGCTCGGGTCGCGCCGCGTCGGCGTCGTCAGCGGCGACGACCTGATGCCGCGGCTCGACGAGTTGATCGCCGCCGGCCACACGTTGAACCACCTCGACACCGGCGAACCGCTCGCCGCCGTGCGCGACCGCGTCGTCAGCGCCAACGCCTACCTCGGGGCCGCACCCATCGTCGAAGCGCTGCGGCTCGGCGCCGACGTGGTCGTGACGGGGCGCGTGGCGGATGCGTCGCTCACGGTCGCCCCGGCGGCGCACGAGTTCGGCTGGGACTTCGCCGACCTCGACCGCCTCGCCGCGGCGACCGTCGCCGGGCACCTCATCGAGTGCGGGGCGCAGGCCACCGGCGGCCTGTGGGTCGACGCCGACGACGCGACGCACCTCGAAACGGTCGGCTACCCGATCGCCGACCTCGCCGCGGACGGCACCTTCACCGTGACGAAGCCGGACGGCACCGGCGGCGTCGTGAACGTGGCGGCGCTGGCGGAACAGCTGCTGTACGAGGTCGCCGACCCGGCGCGATACTTCACGCCGGACGTGGTCGCCGACTTCACCACGGTGCAGCTGCGGCAGGCCGGGCCGGGCGTCGTCGCGGTGACCGGCGGCACCGGCCGCGGCGTGACGGACACGTACAAGGTGTCGGCGGCGTACCGCGACGGGTACATGGCCGCGGGGACGCTCACGATCGCCGGCCCGCACGCCGCCGCGAAGGCGCGCCGCTCCGGCGACATCATGCTGGACCGATTGCGGCAGGCCGGCTTCACCTTCGCGCACAGCCTGGTCGAAACGATCGGCGCCGGGGCGTGCGTGCCGGGGGTGGTGACGGCGGCGGGCGACCCACCGGAGGTGGTGCTGCGGGTGGCGGTGCGCGACCCGCGGCGGGCGGCGGTGGAGCGGTTCGCGCGGGAGTTCGCGCCGCTGGTCACGTCGGGGTACGCCGGCACCACCGGCTACACGACCGGCCGGCCGCCGGTGCGCGAGGTGTTCGCGTACTGGCCGGCGCTGGTGGCCAAGAGCGCCGTGGAAGCGAAGGCGGAGGTGCTGTCGTGACGCGGGTGCCGCTCTCGGCGCTGGCCCACGGCCGCAGTGGCGACAAGGGGAACCACGCCAACGTGGCGGTGATCGCGTACACCGACGCCGGGTTCGCGTGGCTGCGCGAGCACCTGACGGCCGAGCGCGTGGCGGCGTACTTCGCGCCGCTGGGGGCGACGAAGGTGGAGCGGTTCGAGGCGGCGAACGTGCGCGGGCTGAACTTCGTGCTGTCCGACGCGCTCGCCGGCGGCGCCAGCACGTCGCTGCGGACCGACACGCAGGGGAAGACGTTCGCGCTGGCGCTGCTGCGGATGGAAGTTGACGCGCCGAGCGGGGTCGCGTCAGCGCCCCGTGCGAACCCGTCGCTTTGAGTCATGCGAGCGCACGGGGCGCTGACGCGACCCCGCTCGTGGAGCGAATATGACGCCGCTCGTCCGCTACACCCATGAAGGCCCCACGGCGGTGCTCACCATCGACCGCCCCGACCGGCGCAACGCCCTCAGCCGCGCCCTCATCGCGCAGCTATCCAGCGCCGTCGCCCGCGCCGCCGACGACGCCGACGTTCGCGCCGTCATCCTCACCGGCAGCGGCCCCGCGTTCTGCGCCGGCATGGACCTCGACGAACTTCGAGCCACCCTCGGCGACGAGCAGGACAAGGTGTGGGACGACGCCGCCCGGCTGTCGGCGCTGTACGAGCAGCTGTACGCGCTGCCGAAGCCGACGGTCGCGGCGGTGAACGGGGCGGCGGTCGCCGGCGGGGCGGGGCTCGTGACGGCGTGCGACCTGGCGGTCGCGGTGCCGGCGGCGAAGTTCGGCTACCCCGAGGTGCGCCGCGGCCTCGTCGCCGCGATGGTGCTGCCGCACCTGTTGCGGCACGTCGGCGAGCGCACGGCGCGCTGGCTGCTCCTCACCGGCGAGCTGATCGACGCCGCGGCCGCGGAGCGCGCCGGGTTGATTAACGCGGTGGTGCCGGCCGAGGCGCTGCTGGACACGGCGCGGGCGTGGTGCCGGTCGCTGGCCGAGGGCGGGCCGAAGGCGCTGGCGACGACGAAGGAGCTGTTGCGCCGCTGCTCGCGGCAGGCGGTCGGCGTGGACGAACTGTCCCGCGCCAGCGCCGAGCCGCGGCTGACCGACGAGTGCCGCGGCGGGCTGTCGGCGTTCTTCGACAAGCGACCCGTGCCGTGGGCGCCGCAATGACCCGACCGGTCGTCGGCATCGGCGAACTGCTGTGGGACGTGTTCCCCGACGGCCGCCGCGTCGCCGGCGGGGCGCCGTTCAACTTCGCGTTCCACTGCCGCCAGCTCGGCCACGCCGGCACCGTCGTGTCGCGCGTCGGCGACGACGACCTCGGCCGCGAGCTGCGCGACGAGGTGCGCCGCCTCGGCATGAGCGACGAGTTCATCCAGACCGACCCGGAGCGCCCGACCGGAACGGTGCAGGTGACGCTCGACGCGGCCGGCGTCCCCGCGTACCGCATCACCGAGGGCGTGGCCTGGGACGCGCTCGCGTGGACGCCGGCGGTCGCGGCGCTGGCCGGGGAGGCGGGGGCCGTCTGCCACGGGACGCTGGCGCAGCGCGCGGATGAGAGCTGTGTCACGATCCAGACCATGCTGCACGAATGCCGCTCGGCCCACCGCGTCTTCGACGTGAATCTGCGGCAGCATTACTACACCGTACCGCGCATTACCTGGTCGCTGTACCCGGCCCACACGGTGAAGCTGAACGTGGAGGAGTTGGCGGCGCTCGCCGACCTACTCGGCTGGCCGAGCACGTCCGAGGCCGGACGGGTCGCGGAGTTGCTCCGCTCCTGGGCCGCGGAAACGCGGGTGGTCATTCTGACCCGCGGAGCCGACGGCTGCAGCGTCTACCCGGCGGGTGGTGAACCGTTGACCATGCCCGCGCCGCCGGCGAGCGTGGTGGACACGGTCGGCGCCGGCGACGCCTTCACCGCCGCGATGGTGTGCCTCCACCTGGAAGGCCGGCAGATGCGCGACTGCCTGCGGTTCGCGCTGCACTACGCGGCCCGGGTTTGCGAGCACCGCGGGGCGACGCCCCACATCGACCGCGCGGAGGTCGAGCGCGCCGCGCTCGGGACGCCGTGATCCCCCTCCCGAACCCCGACTGGCGGCCGCCGGCGCTCGAAACCGCCCGCCTCGTCCTCCGCCCGTTCGAGGACGCCGACGCCGAACCGCTGTTCCCGCTCGCCGCGAACCCCGCCGTCACCGGGTTCACCCTCTGGGACCACCACCAGACGCTCGACGACACCCGCGTGTTCGTCGGCAACTACGCCCGCAGCCGCTACGCCGAGGGGGTGCCGGAACCGCTCGCGGTGTGCCTGACGGCCGACCCGCGGCGGTGGCCGGTCGGCGCCGTCGGCGTGTTCTGGGCGTCGCGGTCGAACCGGACGATGGAACTCGGGTACTGGCTCGGCGAGCCGTTCTGGGGCGCCGGCTACGCCGCCGAGGCGTGCCGGGCGGTCGTGGCGCACGCCTTCGCGGCGTTCCCGGTGGAACGCATCCAGGCGCGGGTGATCGTCGGGAACGACGCCAGCGCGCGGGTGCTGGAGAAGCTGCGGTTCCGCGAGGAGGGGACGCTGCGCGGGAGCTTGTACCGGCGCGGCCGGCAGGAAGACGTGCGGGTGTTCGCGGCGCTTCGGGGGGAGTGGGGCTGAAAGCCCGGCGAGCCGTGGGCCGTCAGGCTCCGGGTGAGGCACCTGAGGCGCCTCACCCGGGGCCTGACGGCCCACGGCTCGCCGGGCCGTTCGCTCCGACTCAGCGCACGTTCGGGCAGCGGCCGTTCGGGCAGCTGCTGAACCCGCCGGTGGTCGCCGGGGTGTAGTACCCGCCGGTCACCACGGTGCCGCAGCGGCCGTTGGCGCACCCGCTCACCACCACCGGGGCCACGACCGCGGTGCCGGCCCGCTCGGTCGCGGTCACGGCCACGTCGGCGGCGGCGTACCGCGTCAGGTAGCCGGTCAGGTCGACGGCCGGGACGGCGCCGCCGTGCTTCAGCGCCTGAACGTTGCCGCAGCGGGAGCTGATGACCAGCCCCTCCTCGACGCCGAACGCGGTCGCCAGGCGCTTGCCGTCGGCGGTGTCGGTGTTCACGTACAGGGCGACGTAGTTCGCCGCCAGGAGCCGGCCGGCCTCGGTCGGCATGTTGCCGCCGACGACCCGGCTGTACCCCCCCTCGCCGCGGCCGATGAACACGGCCAGCGGCTTCCGCTGGGCGACGGCCGTCTCCGACGCGCGGGCGTAGCTGCTCTCCCAGGCCGGGACGGACGGCGCCTCGGCCAGGGCCGCGCTGAGGACGACGGCGGCGAAAGTGGTGCTGAACATCAAGCTGAGCCTCCTGGGTACGCCACTGGGCGGCCGCACCGACGCTGGTGCGGGTCCGTGTCCTGCCGACATGGCGTTCGTGTTGTGGAGCCCCATTCTAGACGAAGTCGCCGCCCGGACAACCGAATTAGACAACAAATCCGCTAACTCCGTTGCAATCCGGCGATTCGGTTCATCCGATCCGGCCACACCCCGGCAATGCTGGCCGTTGTAGCCGCGCGAATTCCCCGAAAAGCTGGGGGAACTGGCGACTCTGGGCATCGTGCCGGTGCCCCCTTCGGGGGTTGACAGCCCGCGGCCCCGTCGGGTACGCCCCGCCGCATGGACCGGTGCGTGCGGAGGGCGGTCGGGGCGCTGCTGCTGGTGGGGCTGACCGGCTGCGCCACGCAGCCGCGGCGGCCGGTGCCGTTCACCCCGCCGCACGCCCAGGCCCTCGCCCCCGCCGACCACCCGTGCGGCCTCGCCGGCGACGCCGTCATGGCCATGTCGCCGGTGCCGGGCTGTCTCGCCCCGTTCGACCCCGCCGCGTCCGACAACTGCCCGATGCGCCGCCCGCGGCACGTCCTGGCGCTGTCCAGCGGGGGCGGCTACGGCGCCTACGCGGCCGGGTTCATCGACGGCTGGACGCGCTCCGGCACCCGCCCCGAGTTCGACGTGGTGACGGGCGTCAGCACCGGCGCCCTGATGGCCCCGTTCGCCTTCCTCGGCGCCGAGTACGACGCCCACATGGGGCACCTGTACACCACCATCCAGGCCCGGGACGTGTTCCGCGTCCGCGCCTGGGTGAGCATCCCGTTCAAGGACGCCGTCGCCACCTCGGCCCCGCTCAAGCGGCTGATCGAGAAGGAGATCACCCCGACGCTGATGACCCGCATCGCGGAGGAGCACCGCAAGGGCCGCCGCCTGTACGTCGGCACCACCAACCTGGACACCCGCCGGCTGGTGGTGTGGGACCTGGGGGCCATCGCCTGCCGGCCGTGCCCCGAGGGGTGCGAGCTGTTCCGCGACGTGCTCCTGGCGTCGTGTTCGGTGCCGGGGATGATGCCGCCGGTGCGGTTCCGCATCCAGGTGGACGGCGAGCCGGCGACGGAGCTCCACGCCGACGGGGCGATCTCGGCACAGCTGTTCGTGCCGTCGCACGTGTTCGCGGCGGCGGCGGCGGGTGCCGCGTCCGACCCGCCGGCCGGGGGCGGGGCCGACCCGAACCCGCCGGGGGGGAACCTGTACGCGGTGGTGTCGGGGAAGCTGTACCCGGACGCGGGGGCGGTGCGGCCGCGGGTGCTGCCGGTGCTGGGGGCGTCGGTGGAGGGGCTGGTGTACGCCCACTGCCGCGGCGAGCTGGCGAACCTGTACAGCCTGTCGCGCGCCAGCGGCATGAAGTACCACCTGACGGCGCTGGCGCAGGGCTACCAGGGGCAGGGAACGTCGGTGGACTTCGACCGGAAGGCGATGCAGGCGATGTTCGCGGAGGGGGGCCGGCACGGCGGGGCGGGGCCGGCGTGGTTCCACGGCCCGCCGGCGCTGAGCCCCGGCGATGGCGACTTCATCCGCAGCGGGTTGCGCTTCCGCCGCCCGCCGGAGCCGCCGGCGGCCGTGGCGCCGTGACGGCGGGTTCGCCTTGTTAGGCCGGGGCGCAAGCCCCGTCGGGATTGCGAGCCGCACGGGGCTTGCGCCCCGGCCTAACGGCTGCTACACCGCCGCCGAACCGACACTACCGCCCCCCGTCACGGGTGACCCGCCAGACGACGCCGGAACCGGGGAACGGCCGCGGCGTCGGCCCCTGCCCGCTCGTCACGAACGCCACCGCCCCGATGTCCACCACGTACAGGGCGTCGCCGGCCGGCGAGAACTTTACGTCCACCGGCCGCTTCGGCCCCGCCGTCAGCACGTACTCCATGTCCGCCGGCCCGAGCGCGGCCGGCTTGCACCGGAAGAACGTCTCGGCCGCCCCCGTCGCCGGGTCGATCCGCTTCACCCAGTAGCCGGCCCGCTTCTGCGCCGCCGCCGTCGCCGGGGCGTAGTCCCCGGACGCGGCCAGGAACATCGACCCGCCGGGGCCGAAGTTGCGGCCGAAGGCGATGCTGGTGACGCTCGCGTGCGGCTCGAACGTCATGAGCGGCTTCTCCACCTTCGGGTGGTTCTGGAGCAGGAACTCCGGGGCCGGCCCGCCCTTCGGCCGGAACTTCGGGTCCGTCACCGGCTCGCCCGAGACGAAGTCCGGCCACCCGTAGAACGCCCCCTCCTTGACCACCCACAGGTTGTCCGGGCAGTTGGCGATCGGCCGGACGCCGCGCTCGTCGGCGCCGTTGTCGGAGGCGTACAGCTTGCCGTCCGGCCCCCACGCCACGCCGAACGGGTTCCGCAGCCCCCAGGCGTAGCACTCCAGGTTCTTGCCGTCCAAGTCCACCCGCAGGATCACCCCCGTCGCCCGCGCCGTTCCCTTCAGCGCGGCGCCCGCCGGGGCCGTCTTGCCGAACGCCTGGAAGGCCGAAGTCTTCACCGTCCGGGCCACGTTCTTCGAGAGCGCGGCGAGCGGGTCGGCCGA
>Ga0335394_10010685_pt1 | contig 10340 bp, 7 predicted proteins | sample MAT03_FD_205741 | JGI IMG/M metagenome (GOLD analysis project Ga0335394, IMG submission 205741) | Freshwater microbial communities from Lake Fryxell liftoff mats and glacier meltwater in Antarctica - MAT-03 (spades assembly) (version 2) ...
TCTGTGTGCGAATACGGACGCCGGTTGTGAAGTTCCATGACGCCATTTCCTGCGGTGTGACTTTCCAGGTGGGATACAAAACGCAGGTCGTTTCGCCTAGCTCGTTTGGACCAATACCCAAAATGAATTCGCCCGTGTAAATCACTTTACCCTGACCATTGTCGGCGAAGACATGGATGGGAGGTGCCGCCATCTTTTCCTGTCCGTCAGCCCCGATCACTCGGTTCAATTCCAAACCTTTGGTGGAAGAACCCAAGCCAGTCACAAACAGTTTCCCGCCCTGATTTTGCACAGGGGCGGGATTCGCTGCCGGAAATGTCCATTCAAATCCCCAACCCAGCTTCAATGCACCGAGGTTAACTTCAGCAGTCTTGAGGTCTATTGCAGATTTTTCAAACTCAACAACAGCCTTTTCGCTCTTCTCAGTCGCTGACCGCAGTTTTTCTGCGACTTCGCCACGGCGATACCCCAGTTTGGCGGCTAACCAAAATTCGACAAGTAGTCCGATAATGACAAGCGAACCACAAACAATCCCAAGCCTGCTCATCAAAATGACTCCGGCGGAATCTAAAAAAACATGTTCGATTCGCAAACTGACAGCAGCGAAATCGACGCAACACAAGACCGTATCTGGAAATCGGCGTAACCCCAGTGCAATCTTCGCCACGACCGCACGGAGGCAGCAACGCGGCGAGATTCAATTTTGAGCAAACGCCAAAGCATCGTCAGTCTACCTGACAGATAGACTTTTCGCATCCTGCCAATTCGAACAAGTCATGCTATTCGACCGAAAATTGCTCGGCCAAGTACATTTTCGATCGATACAACTGAAAGAGTCGGAAAGATCTTCCATTCATCCCGAATTGGTTCAACCGCTTCAAGACGAAGGAACTGCCAAACGCCATCCTGAGGCAATCCTGAATTGTCCCCCAAAGTCCATGTCGATCGAGCTGAGTTTGTTGAATTGAGGCTAATCGGCATGCCCGTAGCAAAAACTCCCGCCGCACCAAGAATTAAGAGTCGAAGGCGCCATCCAGAAACTGATCTCACCTCATTCCTTAACTACGCCTACGACTCGCCTGAACTCCACTATTCATGTTCATGGCCAACCGGCCGGTAACCCATAAAACTTCTGATAATCCTCCTGCAGACCGGTACTAGCGACGGGGTCAAAGGTAGTTCAATCGGCCCTGCTGGAGGGTGAGCAGCGGCAACGTCAGCAATCGGTTATTTGCGAGTCAGTACTGCGGGACAGGTTGAATCAGGAATTTCGCTGAATGCACAGCGTGCCAAAGTTGCGGCATGGTGTTTGGCGAACGACATTGAACTGAGCGGGATCTTTGTGGACGCAGACCTGAGCGGCAAACGTGCCGACAATCGCCAGCAACTTCAAGCTGCGTAGGATGATGTCTGCCGGACACGAGGCGTGCTGGTTGTCTTCCCTTAGCCACGCCTTGCCAGATCAACCAAGGACACAATTCACATCAGCGAGCGTCTGAGCAAATCGAGTGCAGACAGTGATGCGAATCATGCAACGGAGAGCCGTTTGACACGTCGCAGGACCGGAAAGTCACCGAAACACATGCAATATTTGGATACTGAGCGGTCTAACCTACGGTGGTATTATCATGGTGGAAGAGCGGTGCTGTGTTTGTCGGAGTCCTAAGGTCGCAGCTCGGAAGGAACGAAAGACGTACGGCCCGCAAGGCCGCCCGTCGCTCTTCTAAATTGTCGCTATAGACCGCTCAGACCGTAAGCGTCTGCTAATTGCGCTTGCGACTACGTGCGAAGACGGCACCAATCGTTCCTAGGCCCAACATGACGATGGAGGCAGGTTCGGGGACGGGGACGGATGCCGTATTCAACAGTTGTACTCGGAGATCATCAATAGCGATCGCCTGAAGGTTGCCGAATACTGGGGCAGGGCTGCCTATTGGAGTACTATAAGCGGCGACGCGAAGGTCATCAAATCCGAGGGCATCAGCCCATCCCACTAAGCGACCCTTCGGGACCAAGAACTCAGTTCCCGAGCCGGTCAACAGGCCATTACGACGAGTCTCCCAGCGTAAATTTGTAATCGTATCGCTAAATCCTGACCCTAAGAGAAAATTCGATGTTTTGAACTTCGCTCCGTCAGTACCCTTTATGTCCACGAAACTAAAGTTTCCGCCGCTTCCGTAGTGAAAACCAGTACTTCTCAGGTCACCGGGGGAAAACGGGGTGTTACCCTGAAAGTTAATATCAGCAACCGTGACAGACAACTGATTTTCTGAGTATGAAGAAAGGCTAATACCGTTACTCGTCAAGGAATTAAATGTGGCGATGCGGTCAGCGGGTGTCGCGTTCGGTGAAATAGTGAACATCACGCTTGCACCTGCCTGGCCCGCCATGACGACGGATAGCATCACGCATACCAGATATATAATTCGAATCTTCATAATTAAACCCTTCGTTCGAAATTGAAACTTTACTCACGTCGTGCACAGCGGGTCGCTCGCCAAAACACATTGCCTCGGCGATCCCGTGGTGCTATTGAACACCATCAACTCACGACATGAGGTGCGGCATTCAGAACTAAAATTCAAAACGGAACATTCTGCTGTATTGGATAAGTAGAATGTCCCCTTGTTGTCCTTCCCTAATTGTTTTTATTGTGTCTCCTAGAAATGGCTGGTCTGGCAGGAGCGAATGGCCCCACTGGAATCCACGGGACGGCTACAGAGCAATCTGTTCGTGGCTCTGCGAGTTTTAGGCCGTGGTGACCAAGGCGAAATGCACGGAGGGCTGACTCCTTGCCGCTCGCCCCGGACGTCTGCTTTCGGCCAGCGGTCTACAGGGTCGATGGTGCCTATGATTCCATCCTGGCCGACATTCGACGACGGCGATAACCTGCGATGACTGCTCCTATTCCGCCTACCAACAAGAGTGCGACTGAGGAGGGCTCGGGAACTGCCGCCACATCGCTGGTCACTTGAAAATGAAATTCACTGCTCGCCAGAGCCGATTCAGAATACTGGGCGAAAGACGTCAGGACGTATTGATGACCAGCAACAATTTCGCCGGTCAGATTGCCTGTATGATATGGCCCTGGAATCGATGTTTGCCCAAACACCACAAGGCCAGGCGAGAAAATATCGCCATTGGTGCTGTAGTCAAACAACGACGGATGTGCCCCTACCTGCGGATGCAGTGTCAAGTCTTCGAGGTAGTTCACAAAATTGATGTAGACACCGGGCGTTGAACTGGTGTCGATTGAGCCAGAAAACTTGTAACTCCCATTGTCAACGGCGGTGAAGCGAATTGTGCTGAAAGGTGAGATGTAATAGAACTCGCCAGCCCCAATCGGTCCCGTGTGTGCGACCGAATAGTCGACATCGAACGTCATGGTTCCACCGGCTTGAACTAAACTGTGGTTCATGGTCAGACTGACATTGCCGACCTCTGCGACGATTGTCCCGCTCGAATTGAGCAACGGCCTAACGACGATATCGGCTTCGTCATAAGGGTCAAAAATCTGGAAAACATAGGCCTCAACAACGCTACTATTCAAAATAACTCCGGCATTGGCACGCTGAGCTGTGGCTATCAGCAACATCGCGCACGTCAGCCATTGAATGGATCTCATGTTGTTCTTAACCATGTTCGTGATTCTCGTAACGGATAAATTGAAGGAATCGGGACAGCAGTCCGTCGTGAAGAACGCTCCATGCTACCTCGGTAAATCGCACGTCAGGCGAAAATTGCAGCACCCTGCCTGATTGGAATACCCCAGCGCTGTTCAGAATGCCCTAGAAGGCAATAAACCTTATCCCAGAAGGCGCAACGGGAATTCTTTGCAGATTTTTGACCGTCACGGATTTATTGGGTTTTGACCGTACACAGAAACCGGAGACTGACGTCTCACTGCTCGCCGGTGGGCGTTGTCGCAGGCGGCAGGATCAGCTTTTTTGCCTCGCGGCGAAACTCAATCAACTCGGCGTCGCTCGCGGCGTTCTTGTCCATCCATTCAATGGCCTTCTGCAGCCACTCACGGGCGATCACCTGTTCGCCGCGTTGCCAATGGGCCATGGCGAGGAAGAAAGCATCATGGCTGTCGGCAAAGCCGTGCATTGTGATGGATTCATTCAACGAAACGATGGCGTTGTCCCACTGGCCAGCCTGGTAGAGAACCACTCCGAGGGTGTTGCGGTACGTCGGTTGCGATGGTTCTTCAGCGACAGCAGCTGCGGCGGAAACAAGGGCGGTCGTGGTATCCCGCAGCTCCTGCGAACCAACGGCCAGTGTCCAGGCCAGATTGTTCTGGGCCAGTGCATTACGCGGATCCAGTTCGACGGCTTGTTTCAGCAGATCGAGGTACTCCTTCGTCTTTCCTTCGCGACTGAGTCGCCTCGCTGCATCCGTGGCTTCGCGTGACTGAATCAGGTTGGCATACGTTCCCATGTCGACTGTGAATTTCAGCGAATCTGCGGACTGGGTGACTTCAACCGCCGATGGAAGCGGCGGATAATCCCAGTCCAGATTCAGCTCCACGAGCTGTTTGCGAATCGCCTGCAGGTCGAAGATGTGCAACGCACCGGTTTCGGCCCCGAATGTGATCAATCGTTTTCCATCGCGAGTAAACAGCAGTGGCAGCAACTGCGTCGTCTCTGGTGCTGTCAGGACGGCCACTTCACGCCCCGTTTCCGGTATCAGCAACCGCACCAGGCTGCGATCGTCAGAAAGAGCTACCAGCTGACTATCAGAGGAAAAGCATACCTGAGAACGGAACTGGCTGAGGACACGGGATTCAGACCATTCGCCCACACGCCAAATTCTTGTCACACCACCATTTGTGATGAGCCATCGTGCGTCTGGACTGAGAAACACATTACCTTGCGGAATTGAAAGATCAGCAATCCCGCGACGTGCCTCAAGATCCCAGACAACAGCACCCGTATCCGCATCGCTATGACTTCCTGTGATTCCAATTTTGCCATCGGGAGTGACGACACATGTACGTACATCCCAATGACCGGGGAGCAGTGCTTCCTGTTTTCGAGTCTGCTGATTCCACAAGACAGCATGATCCATACCGGGCACCAAAATTGTGGAACCATCAGCACTACTGGCCCACTTATTCTCCTGACGAAGGTCCAGCAATCGTTCGGGTGGTCCAATACTCGCAGTTTCCGCAGCGTCATCGATTTTCAGAGGCCATTCTATCAGGCCTGACTGACCGTAAGTCCACAGCGATTCCGTGTCACTCGAACTGATAAATCGAAACGGACCGTTGCCCGAAATCGGTAACCGGCAAACCACTTCGTCTCGGATCAAATCAACGAGGCAAACCCCTCCCGTAACACGAACGGCCATCAGGGTGCCCGTCTTGTTCAGACATGGCACAGAGTGGCTAGCATGGAAGTCTGAATCCACTCCCGGATGCGATGGAATGGTGCAAAATTCCTGACCAGAGCGGTAGTTGAAGCACCGAACTTCGGAACCGGCACAGTCAGCAGCCAGATGAGTACCGGTGTCATTGAACTGCAGCTTGACACCGTTCGCCAGAACCGACAATAACTGTTGCCCCGACCGAGTATCCCACATGCGAATTGTCTGATCCCAGTCATTACTGACGAGCCGATCACCATCCGGTGAGAAGCGCACAACGACTCCACCGTTCCGATGACCGCATATCGGATCGACCGTCAGTTCAGTGGAAGTCGAATTCCAAATACCGATCTTGAGATTTCCTGTACCCATGGCAAATTTTCTGCCCGATGGATGCCAGCTCGGCCAGCCATACAGGCCCTCATTCACTTGCCTTTCGCTCAGAATCGCGCCATTTTCCAGATCGACTACTTTCCAGTGATCTCGATCAGCGGCAACCAGTTGGGGAAATCGAGGATTCCAAGCGACTTCAGGGCTGTGCAATCCGGTTTCTAATGATTGTATCTCAGCAAAACCGTTGCAGTCCAGAATTCGAATTTTTCCATTGGCCGAGGCAACGGCAACACGCTGACTGTCCTGCCGAAATTCAAAGTTGATTGCTTCTGGTCCGAGATCAATCATCGGTTTTCCATTAGCCACACTCCAAATGTGAAGTCGGTTTGAACCGTCAACCAGTTTCGGATAGACCAGAAACTGAGAGTCGGGACTAAACGTTTGTGAGTGATAGTCGAAGCTGGACTCGACATAGTCCATCCGCATCCGTTCTGTGCCTGTTGCCATCTCACGCACCACGAACTGCCCGGACTGGCCATCGTCAAACCCCAGCATCGTCAAGCGATTGTCCAGGACGAATTGACCCACACGGCTGGTATGCGGAATCCTCCGGTCGACTTCCAGATCCGGCAGACAAAGTGCCGCTGTGGCCTCGGTTCGCAATTCGTCAAGAGAACGCATTTTCGGCACTGGAATCTGCAGGGCGCTTTTTACAGCTCGCAATGCACCAAACCTCTGCCCCGCCTGCCGGCTGCGGTGTCTTGCGTTGGCCCCGTTCAGATACGCGATCCATAGCTTTTCCTGCACCTCGACGTTGGCTTCCAGGGCAGCGGATTCGGCGGCTGCGGTTTTGGTGAGTTCGGTTCGAAGTTGCCTCGCAGTGACACCAAGGACGGTTGTCGCCCCGATGATTGTGAGCAGAATCGAACATGCCGCCGTCGAAGCGATCCAATGTCGACGATACCAGCGTGCCAGCTTCATAATTCTGCCGACAGGTCGGGCAAGAATTGGGTCGCCGCGCAGAAATCGGCTCAGCTCCTGCGCCACGACCAGCGCGGACTCGTATCGCCGCGAAATCGACTTCTCCAGACACTTCAAACAGATCGTTTCCAGATCACGGGGAATCGAAGGATTCAGCAACCTTGGAGCCAGCGGAAGCTCTTCCACAACCAGACGCAGTGTCTCGATCGACGTGGCTGCCTGAAAGGGTGGCCGTCCGGTGAGAGTTGCATACAGAACGGCTCCCAGCGAATAAACATCTGAGGCTTTTCCAACGTCGTCCAGTTTTCCCAAAGCCTGCTCGGGGGGCATGTACGATGGCGTACCAAGAATCTGGCCGGTCGTCGTCAGTTCATTGTCACTGCTGACCTGCTTCGCCAGACCAAAGTCACTCACGCGAGGCTGGCCAGACTGATCAATCAGAATATTGCCGGGTTTGATGTCACGATGGATGACACCCTTGTCATGAGCGTATGCGACGGCCTCGGCCACCGTCTGCATCAGTTTCGCGGCAGCTCGCGCCGGCATCGGGCCACTGGCAAGTTTCGCGGACAGCGTTTCCCCATCGACAAAGGCCATCGTGAAGTAATGCAGGCCCTCGTATTCACCGACTTCGAACACCGGCACAATGGCCGGATGATCCAGCTGGGCGGCCGCTTCCGCTTCGACCCGTAATCGCTGAATCTCGGTGCCGCTCGAGAACTTTCCAGCTCGGATCATCTTCAGCGCGACCTGCCGATTCAGACGAACCTGACGAGCCCGATAGACCACTCCCATGCCGCCGCGAGCGATCTCTTCATGAAGTTCATAGTCACCAAAGTAACGAAGTTTCGTACCCGGTTCCGGATACTCATCGGGAAGAATTGTCGATGGATAAATGGCAGTGACCGAGTTGCCAGGGACATCTGTCCCGACTTGAAAGTCCTTCCCGGAGGCAGTAGACGATTTTTCAATCGTCTTGTCTGCGTTCGGATCTTCCGGAGCTGCCATAACGGCCCGCAGAAGACAGGCCGGACAGAGTCCCGCAGGGGCATTCTGAGGGAATGTCAGTCCGCAGTCAGGGCAAATCTTGCGACTCGATTTTGCGAGTTCAGTCATTCGTGAGTGCTTAGTTGGACGTCGCCACTTTTTCCGAAATAGTAACCCGAAGCGTGAGCGAGGGAACGAGTTAGGTACTATCCCTCGCTCATGCTTCGGGTTGCAAAAACGCTCGGTTTCCGCCAAAACTGGCGCTGTCCAATTAGAAAAAGAATCGTGGCACTGCGAAGTACACGAATAATGACAAAGCGCAACAGGAATTTCTAAAGGAAACCTGCGAAATCCTGAATCTCTAAAAATCGGCTGAACATAGCCACCTGATTTCGGCGGTCCCGCACGCTTATCTACAAATCACGCGAAACAGGTGTAAGATCTCGTCGTCCACATCCTGGCTGGAGGCGACCGTTCGCAGAATTTCTTCTCGCAGGAGTTCACGGTATCTGGTTCGCAGACGACTGACGGCCATCCGAACCGCAGGTTCCGTCATTCCAAGTGTCTTGCTGACTTCGACATAACCATCCAATCGTTCCGCTCCCGTCAGGTATCCCTTCAGTACTTCAAACGACAATTTTTTCTGCGAGGCACCTTGTTCGACTTCCAGCCTTGCCATAGTCTGATTCAGCAGCGTCAGAGCCCACTCACGATCAAACAACTCCTCTGCACTCAGGCTGCCATCGTCGGCAAGTTCGAAACTGCCGGACGAAAAATCCAGTGGAAAGACCTGTACGTCACCGCCGCGTTTGATTGCGCGGCCTTCGCGAAACTCATTGGCCAGATGCCACTCAAACGCCTGAATCAAAAACGACCGAAAGCGTCCACGAGCGGGATCCGCCAGTTTCAACGACTTCCCGGCCAGCAGTCGTTCAAAAAAAGATTGAGTCAGATCCTGCGCGAGATGGACATCCTTCACTTTCCGACGAACGTAATGATGTAGCGCCGGCCAGTAAGCCGAACACAAACTCTCCAGCGCAGTTCTCTGTGATGCATGTTTCGAATCCCCGGCAGCAAGTACTTCGCTCCAGGGAGTTGAATCAAACATGCCTCCTGCCCGACGACCAACGGCACCTGTCTCAGTGTTTTCTCCCGGAACGGATGCGGACATTTTGAATCCCAAAATCCATGTGTACCACGGAATGTCTATTTGTTGTCCATTGAGATACATCCGAATTGGCTCAAATCAAGTCGCTGATCGGGGCTGTTGCCTATAATGGAGTGAAAATCCAATCCCCCTGACGAGGCTGAATTCAATTTCAATTCTCAGGTCGACTGCCTGAATTGCATCGAGTCACAGCTCTTGATCGGCACCAGTATATCATACCATCGACAAATCGGATCGTGGTTTGAGACAACGTGTGAAGGCGCCACAGGCAGGAATGGCCAAACTCGGAATGCGTTGAGTCGTTCGCTACTTAGGCGAGGGAATTACCACGGGTCAGCGCAGGTCTTGAATAACGTCTATGGCAGATTCGAAAAAAGATTTTCGAATTCGAATGTTTTCCAGTGTATCGGCAGGGATATTGGATTTTTTGAGGCATGGGTTTCAGTGTTCGATGGAGGGTTGAATCGGGACTATCGACTGAGTATTCTGGCATCGGCTGGCGAAACGGAGTGTGGCACAGTTCCAACTCAAAACCGTGGGGACGCCTGTCTGCCGACAGGCAGGCAACCACACGAGGGATAGCCAATTGTTTCGGTGCGTCGATGACGCTCTGTCGGCGTTCTGGTGTGCAAACGCCAGGACGCCATTTTTCGTTAACCGATCGTCGATTCTCGCCAGAGTTGGTCTGTGCGAACGAGAGTGTTGAGGATTTCGAGCTCGCAGAATCTGCGGCTCACGCGACGGTTCGGGTTTGAAATGAAACGACTTGCGATCACGCTGACCCACGGTCTCGAACACCAAGGTCTCATCGATCTACAAGTCGCTGCTGCACCGGGAAGGCCATCCCGTGCAGCTTTCTTCCGTAAAGAAGACTCTGTGGCCACTGACCTGTCAAGCATCGGCCTTGGTGATATTAGGTCTCTTTTTTGGGTCTACCTCTGGGGCGTGTTGTGGTTTCAAGGCCAAGGCGAACGGCACTGCTCCTGGTCCATGGGCCATCACCAAACGGCACGCCGCGTTTGACGCTGAGGCGAAGCGAGATCAACTCGGCCTCCGTCTCCATCTTATTCACCCAGGAACGCCAGTTTCGCGGCCAAGGTGGATCATCGGGAATCGCCAGCCAGCGGCGTTCCTCAGCACGCTGGCGGCGTGCATAAGCGGAGCTCCATTGCCAGTGATTGGGCATTGCCACCATCGCATAAACCGGCAGCGGCACGATTTCCCACGTTTCTTCCACAACACGCATGAACGCGGCGTAGTCTTCCGGTTTTTCAAAAATCGCCAGCCGAGCCACCACTCGATTGAGAACGTGGAAGACTTCACCTGCCGGACAAATGCGTTTCGTGCGTGCCATCACCGAAGTCTAACCCGAACTTGAACTGCCATTCAAATAAAGATCCGCAGCAGAACCCAGTGTTTTTCAATGAAAAGTCGTCATGAATCCTTGAAGAGAAAATACGATCTCTGGCTACGCATGGGTTGAAAGAAGTTCGAGGGCGCGGCG
>Ga0335394_10010687_pt1 | contig 10339 bp, 12 predicted proteins | sample MAT03_FD_205741 | JGI IMG/M metagenome (GOLD analysis project Ga0335394, IMG submission 205741) | Freshwater microbial communities from Lake Fryxell liftoff mats and glacier meltwater in Antarctica - MAT-03 (spades assembly) (version 2) ...
GCCGTCACTGCGATGATCGATTTGGCGCTGCGCTCCAACAACGGGCCGGTTGCCCTGGCGGCGATCAGCCAGCGCCAGCAGATTTCGCTGTCTTACCTGGAGCAACTGTTCGGCAAGCTGCGCCGCCACGAACTGGTCGAATCCACCCGCGGCCCGGGCGGCGGCTATTCGCTGGGCCGCAAGAGTGACGAGATCACCGTCGCCGACATCATCGTGGCGGTCGACGAGCCGATCGACGCCACCGGTTGTGCCGGCAAGGAAAATTGCATGGGCGAGGACGCTGGCCGCTGCATGACGCACGACCTGTGGGCCAGCCTGAACCAGAAGATGATCGAGTATCTCGACTCCATTTCGCTGAAGAAGCTGGTGGAAGACCAGCTGGCCAAGGGCGTGTCGATCGAGGAGGCGCCGATCAAGCGTGCCATCTCCAGCGTGCCGGTGGTCAAGCCCATCAAGATCACCGCGCCGAATTCGGTCTTCGCCCTCGGCAACGCGATGTTCAAGTGAACGCGTCGCAGCCATCCGCCAACCACCCAATCCCCGCCGTCTGCCACTCACCATGACCCCGCACTTCCCCATCTACCTCGATTACGGCTCCACCACGCCAGTGGACCCGCGCGTCGTCGACGCCATGGTTCCCTGGTTGCGCGAGCACTTCGGCAACCCGGCCAGCCGCAGCCATGCCTGGGGCTGGGAAGCCGAGGCGGTGGTCGAGAAAAGCCGCGAGCAGGTGGCTGCGCTGATCAACGCCGACCCGCGTGAAATCGTCTGGACCAGCGGTGCCACCGAGAGCATCAACCTGGCCATCAAGGGTGCGGCGCAGTTCTACAAGGGCCGCGGCAAGCACATCGTCACCGTCAAGACCGAGCACAAGGCGGTGCTCGACACGGTGCGCGAGCTGGAGCGCCAGGGCTTCGACGCCACCTACCTCGATGTCGAACCCAACGGGCTGCTGGACCTGGACAAGCTGAAGGACGCGCTGCGGCCCGACACCATCCTGGTGGCGGTGATGCTGGTCAACAACGAGATCGGCGTGATCCAGGACATCACCGCCATCGGCAACCTGTGCCGAGAGCGCGGCATCATCTTCCATGTCGACGCGGCCCAGGCCACCGGCAAGGTGGTGATCGACATGGCCACGCTGCCGGTCGACCTGATGAGCCTGGCATCGCACAAGACATACGGCCCCAAGGGCATCGGCGCCCTGTATGTACGGCGCAAGCCGCGCGTGCGGCTGGAGGCGCAGATGCACGGTGGTGGCCACGAGCGCGGCATGCGCTCGGGCACGCTGCCTACGCACCAGTGCGTGGGTATGGGCGTAGCCTTCGACATCGCGCGCCAGGAGATGGGTGCCGAGAGCGAGCGCATCCGCGCACTGCACACCAAGCTGGTCAGCGGCCTGACCGACATCGAGCAGGTGTTCATCAACGGTGACATGCTGCACCGCGTGCCGCACAACCTGAACATCTCGTTCAACTACGTCGAGGGCGAGTCGCTGATCATGGGCGTGAAGGGCATCGCGGTGTCTTCGGGCTCGGCCTGCACCTCGGCCAGCCTGGAGCCCAGCTATGTGCTGCGCGCCCTGGGCCGCAGCGACGAGCTGGCCCACAGCAGCCTGCGCATGACCATCGGCCGCTTCACGACCGAGGAAGAAATCGACTACGCCGTCAGCACCTTGAAGGACCGCGTGGCCAGGCTGCGTGACTTGTCGCCCCTGTGGGACATGTACCGCGACGGCATCGACATCAGCAGCATCCAGTGGGCTGCACACTGAATTTGGAGGATTGACATGGCATACAGCGACAAGGTCATCGACCACTACGAGAACCCGCGCAATGTGGGCGGTTTCGACAAGGCTGACGAAGACGTCGGCACCGGCATGGTGGGCGCACCGGCCTGCGGCGACGTGATGAAGCTGCAGATCAAGGTGAATCCGGTCACCGGCTTGATCGAGGACGCGCGCTTCAAGACTTATGGCTGTGGCTCGGCGATCGCCAGCAGCAGCCTGGTCACTGAATGGGTCAAGGGCAAGACCCTGGACCAGGCGCTGGAGATCAAGAACACCAACATCGCCGAAGAACTGGCGCTGCCACCTGTGAAGATCCACTGCTCGATCCTGGCCGAGGACGCGATCAAGGCCGCCGTCAGCGACTACAAGGCCAAGCATGGCGAAGCAGCCACGCAAGGCGGCGGCGCGCAGGTGGCCTGACGCCATGGCCATCACCCTGTCAGAAGCTGCGGTACGGCATGTGTCGCGCTACATCAGCAAGCGTGGCAAGGGCGTGGGCGTGCGCCTGGGCGTGCGGACCACCGGCTGCTCAGGCCTGGCCTACAAGCTGGAGTACGCCGACGACGTGGCGCCCGAAGACCACATCTTCGAGGCCCATGGCATCAAGGTGCTGATCGACCCCAAGAGCCTGCCCTACCTCGATGGCACCGAGCTGGATTTCGTGCGCGAGGGGCTGAACGAGGGCTTCAAGTTCCACAACCCGCGCGAAAAAGACCGCTGCGGCTGCGGAGAATCCTTCAGGGTGTGATCCCTGGGGCCGCCGGGCCTGGTGCCCGGCTGGTTTCAAGCTTGCAAGCTTTTCAAGGCGCGGAGGCGGCATCCCGCGCCTTTGTCTTGTCTGGAATGTGATGCATGCAGTGACTGCCGAGATCCTGGTCCGCCACGAGCGGCCTGACCAACCCGAGGTGCTGGCCCTGCTGGCCGCGCTGGACGCGTACCTGGCCAGCCTGTATGCGCCGGAGGACAACCACATCCTCAGCGTGGCGCAGTTGCTGGCCGACGACGTCGATTTCGTGGTGGCACGCAGCGATGGCGCTGCGGTGGGTTGCGGTGCAGTGCGGCGCATGCCGGCCGGGGCCGACCCCGGCGGCCAGGCCTGCGGCGAGATCAAGCGCATGTTCGTGCAGCCGGACTGGCGCGGCCAGCGCATCGCCGAGCAACTGCTGGCCGCGCTGGAGTCGACGCTGCGCGCTGCCGGCATCGGCCAGGCACTGCTGGAGACCGGCCGCGACCAGACCGAAGCGGTGCGCCTGTACCGCCGCTGCGGCTATGCCTTGCGTGGCCCGTTCGGTGGATACCCCGACAACGGGTTGTCGCTGTTCATGGCCAAGGCCCTGTGATGCAGCTCAGCGACGACGACTTCACGCTGTTCGGCCTGCCGCAGCAACATGCGGTGGATGCAGCGGCGCTGGCAGCCCGGTGGCGCGCGCTGCAGTCACAGGTCCACCCCGACCGCTTCGCCAGCGAGGGCGCTGCCGCCCAGCGTTTGGCCATGCAGTGGGCCGTGCGGGTGAACGCCGCCTACCAGCGCCTGAAAGACCCGCTGCAGCGCGGCGCCTACCTGTGCGAGCTGCGTGGCGTGCCGATCCAGGCCGAGAACAACACCGCCATGCCCGGCGCCTTCCTGATGCAGCAGATGGCCTGGCGCGAAGCGCTCGACGACGCGGCCGACGCCGCTGCCGTCGACATGCTGGACGACACCGTCGCCGTCCAGGAAGCCACCATGCTGGCACAGCTGACCGAGGCGCTGGATGTGCGCGGCGACACCGCCGCCGCCGCGCAGCAGGTGCGCGCGCTGATGTTCGTGGCCCGCTTCCGTGGCGACATCGCCCGCCGGCTCAGCGCGCTGGACCGCTGAACCCCGACACCGACCCCGACCACGCTTCGCCGAACCCACCACACCAAGAACATGGCCCTGCTGCAGATCTCCGAACCCGGCCAGACGCCCGACCCGCACGCCCGCCGCATCGCGGTCGGCATCGACCTGGGCACCACCCACAGCCTGGTGGCCGCCGTGCGCCACGGCGTGGCCGAATGCCTGCCCGACGCCGAGGGCCGCGCCATCCTGCCGTCGGTGGTGCGCTACCTCGACGACAACCGCCGCCAGATCGGCTTCGACGCCCGCGCTGCACAAGCCGACGACCCAGAGAACGCCATCGCCAGCGTCAAGCGCTTCATGGGCCGGCGCCTGGCCGACATCGCCGACCACGGCCGCTTGCCCTACCGGTTTGTCGACCAGCCTGGCATGGTCGCGCTGGACACCCGCGCCGGCATCAAGACACCGGTGGAGGTGTCGGCAGAGATCCTGGCGACGCTGCGCTACCGCGCCGAGGACACCTTCAACGACGACCTGTTCGGCGTGGTGATCACCGTGCCGGCCTACTTCGACGACGCCCAGCGCCAGGCCACGAAGGATGCCGCCCAGCTGGCCGGCCTGAATGTGCTGCGCCTGATCAACGAGCCCACCGCCGCCGCCGTGGCCTATGGGCTGGACAACGCCAGCGAAGGGCTCTATGCCGTCTACGACCTGGGCGGCGGCACCTTCGACATCAGCCTGCTGCGCCTGCAGAAGGGTGTGTTCGAGGTGGTGGCCACCGGTGGCGACGCCGCGCTGGGCGGCGACGATTTCGACCAGGCCCTGGCCGACTGGGCACTGGCGCAGGCCCACCGCGCCGCCGACACCGCACACGACAAGCGCGCCGTGCTGGTGGCCGCCCGCGCCGCCAAAGAGGCGCTGACCACGGCCGACAACGCCGTGCTGGCCGCCATGCTGAGCGGTGAGCCGCTGGCCGTGCCGGTCAGCCGCGCGCAGTTCGACACCATCACCCGGCCGCTGGTCGAGCGCACGCTGCTGGCGGTGCGGCAGGTGCTGCGCGACGCCAAGCTCAAGCGCGACGACGTGGCCGGCGTGGTGATGGTGGGCGGCTCGACCCGCATGCCGGCGGTGCAGGCGGCGGTGGGCGCGCTGTTCGGCCGCCCGCCGCTGACCAACCTGAACCCCGACGAGGTGGTGGCCGTGGGCGCGGCGATCCAGGCCAATGCCCTGGCCGGCAATGCGCGCGATGGCGAACTGCTGCTGCTGGACGTGGTGCCGCTGAGCCTGGGCCTCGAGACCATGGGCGGCCTGGTGGAACGGGTGATCGAGCGCAACACCACCATCCCGGTGGCCAAGGCGCAGGACTTCACCACCTTCAAGGATGGCCAGACCGCGATGGCCATCCACGTGTTGCAGGGCGAGCGCGAACTGGTGGCCGACAACCGCAGCCTGGCCCGATTCGAGCTGCGCGGCATCCCGCCGATGGTGGCCGGTGCGGCGCGCATCCGCGTCACCTTCCAGGTCGATGCCGACGGCCTGCTCAGCGTGGCCGCGCGCGAGCAGGGCTCGGGTGTGGAGGCGTCGGTGGTGGTCAAGCCCAGCTACGGCCTGGCCGACGAGCAGATCGCCAGCATGTTGAAAGACGGCTTTGCCAGCGCCGAGGCCGACATGGTGGCCCGCGCGCTGCGCGAGAGCCGGGTCGAGGCCGAGCGCATGACCCTGGCCACCCGGGCCGCTCTGGTGGCCGACGGCAACCTGCTCGACGACGCCGAGACGCTGGCGATCGAGGCGCTGCTGGCCGACCTGGGCCGCATCGCCGCCGGCGACGACCATGCCGCCATCGACACGGCGGTCGAGCAGTTGGCCGAGGGCACCGAAGACTTCGCCGCGCGGCGCATGAACCGCGGCATCCAGCAGGCGCTGACCGGCCGCAAGTTGGCCGACATCTGAACCGTGCAACCCTGAACCTGCGACAGCCACGCCCACCATGCCCGTCATCAAGATCCTGCCCCATGCCGACCTGTGCCCGCAGGGCGCCGAGTTGAATGTGCCGCGCGGCACCTCGATCTGCGAGGCGCTGCTGGACAACGGCATCGCGCTGGAGCATGCCTGCGACATGAGCTGCGCCTGCACCACCTGCCATGTGATCGTGCGCCAGGGCTTCCGCTCGCTGAACGCGATGGAAGAGGGCGAAGAAGACCTGCTCGACCGCGCCTGGGGCCTGGAGCCTGATTCGCGCCTGGGCTGCCAGGCCATCCTGGCCGATGCCGACCTGGTGGTCGAGATTCCGAAGTACACGATCAACCACGCCCGCGAGAACCACTGACCCGGCGGCTGCAGCGCTGCAGCCGCTGCGGGCTCAGCGCGTCTCGTTCTGCGAGAACACCAGGGTCATGGTCGGCGGGATGCGGCCGTTGTCCAGCGGCAGCTGGCGGGTCTTGTCGATGGCCCGCAGCACCGTTTCGTCCCAGGCCGGGTTGCCGCTGGGCTTGATGATGCGCCGGCCGACGATGCTGCCATCGGGCGCGCAGCGCACTTCCACCTCGGTGACCGGGTTGCCGCGTTCCTTGTCGGGCTGCACGATGTTGGGCAGGATCGCCGCCTTGATGCGGCCGCCGTAGCCGGCCGATAGCGCCGCATCGGCCTGGGCCGTGCCGGTGGCTGCCGCCGCGCCGGTGGCGCCCGCCTGGCCCATCATGCGTTTGAGGTTCTCCTCGCGCTGTCTGGCAATCTGCTCGGTCTGGGCCTTGGCCTCGGCGGCTTGTTGCGCGGCTTGTTGTGCGGCCTGCTTGGCCGCCAGGTCCTTGCGCTGCTGTGCATCGCGCGCCTTGTCGGCCTTGGCCTGCTCGGCCCGTTGCGCGTCTTTGAGCCGCTTCGTCTCCTGCTCCTCGGCCACGCGCCTGGCCTCCAGACGCTGCTTCAGACGCAGGGCTTCCTGCTGCTCCTTCTCGCGCTGGCGGGCACGCTCGGCATCGGCTGCGGCGGCGGCCTGCTGGCGGCGCTGGTCCTGGGCTTTTTCCAGCGCGATTTCGGCGTCACGCGTTGACTGGCGTTCGGCGGCGGTGGGGGCGGGTGGCGGTGCGGGGGCCGGCGTGGGTGCAGGCGCCGGTGTCGGTGCTGGTGTTGGCGCAGGCGCAGGCGCAGGCGCAGGCGCAGGTACAGGTACAGGTACAGGTGCAGGTGCAGGCGGCGGCGTGGGCTCGACCGCAGCCGGCGCGGCCACTTGCGGCACCGCCGACCACAGCTCGGCGCTGACCACCGCGTCGGTAATCGGCAGGCGCCAGTCGAGGCCCAGCGCCAGCGCGGCCACCAGCCCGCCGTGGGCCAGCAGCGCCAGCGCAGCGCCGACACCCAGCCGGCTGTCCTGCCGGGGCAGCAGGGCGTCGTGGCGGGCGGCCAGGGCCGACATCAGCCGCCCTGCTTGACCGACAGCCCGACCCGCTGCACGCCGCTGCGCTGCAGCACGTCCATGGCGCGCACCACGGCCTCGTACTTCACTGTCTTCTCCGCCGAGATCACCACCGGCACTTGTGGCTGGCCGGCCTGCAGCGCCTTCACGTCGGCGGCCAGGCTGCGCAGGCTGGTCGGCCTGGGCTCGGCGCCGTCCAGGCGCAGGCGCAGCTTCTCGTCGGCGCCGACGATCACTTCCACCACGCTGCTGGGCCGCTGCGCGGCCTTGCCCACGCTGGGCAGGTCGACGATGCCGGTGGTGATCATCGGTGCGGTGACCATGAAGATGATCAAAAGCACCAGCATCACGTCGATGAAGGGCACCATGTTCATCTCGGCGATGGCACGGCGGCTGCGCCGCCCACCACCCCGGCTGACAACGCCCGGCATGGCCGGCGCCTAGCGCACGCCCGCCGCCGCCGGCGTCGGCACGGCGTTGCGCTGCAGGATGTTGGAGAACTCCTCGATGAAGCTCTCCAGCTGGATGGCGATGCGGTCGATGTCGCGGGCGAAGCGGTTGTAGGCCACCACCGCCGGGATGGCGGCAAACAGGCCGATGGCGGTGGCCACCAGCGCCTCGGCGATGCCCGGCGCCACGGTGGCCAGCGTCACCTGCTGCGCAGTGGCCAGGCCGACGAAGGCATGCATGATCCCCCACACCGTGCCGAACAGCCCCACGTACGGGCTGACCGAGCCCACGCTGGCCAGGAAGCCCACGTTGCCCTCGATCGTGTCGAGCTCGCGCTGCAGGCTGGCCCGCATCGCGCGGCGGGCGCCGTCGAGCTGGGCGCTGGCTTCCTGGCGGCGCTCGCGCAGCTTCAGGAACTCACGCATGCCGCTGGCGAAGATGCGCTCCATCGGCGCGCTGTCGGGCTTGCTGCTGGCGGCGTTGTAGAGGTCGTTCAGGTTCTTGCCCGACCAGAACTCGCGCTCGAAGTCCTCATTGCCCTGGCGCAGGCTGCGCAGGCTGAACACCTTGCCGAAGATCACCGTCCAGCTGGCCAGTGACGTCAGCAGCAGCCCGGCCATCACCAGCTGCACCACCAGGGTGGCCTGCAGCACCAGGGTGACGATCGAGAAATCCTGGTTCATCGTTGCACACCCAGTTGCCGCTGCAGGCGATGCAGCGCTTCGTCCAGTGTCGCCTGGCTGCTGGCGAACGACAGGCGCAGCCAGCGCTGCGGATCATGCCGGCCGAAGTCGCGCCCCGGCGTCAGCGCCACATGGGCGGTCTCCATCAGCCGGAAGGCGAATTCCCAACTGTCGGGGTGGTGGGCGCTGCAATCGGCATAGGCATAGAACGCGCCGTCGGGCAGCACCGGCACCTGCAGGCCCAGCTTGGTCAGCGCCGGCACCACGCGGTCGCGCCGGGCGCGGAACTCGGCACGCCGGCGTTCGTATTCGGCAATGGAATCGGCATGGAAGCAGGCCAGTGCGGCATGCTGGGCGATGGTGCTGGCGCAGATGAACAGGTTCTGGGCCAGCCGTTCCATCGCCGGCACCAGCGCCGGCGGCAGCACCAGCCAGCCCAGGCGCCAGCCGGTCATGCTGAAGTACTTGCTGAAGCTGTTGACCGAGATGATGTGCTCGCCCAGCTGCAAGGCGCTGTGGCCGAAGGTGCCGTCGTAGCTCAGCCCCAGGTAGATCTCGTCGACCACCGTCACGCCGCCATGGCCGCGCACCACCGCGTCGATGCGGCGCAACTCGTCCGGGTGGATCGAGGTGCCGGTGGGGTTGGACGGGCTGGCCAGCAGCACGCCCCGGGTGGCGGGGCCCCAGGCCTGCGCCACGGCTGCGGCGTCCAGCTGGAAGCGCTGCGCCGCGCTGGTGGGCAGCAGGCGCGCCTGCGCATCGGCGGCCGCCACGAAGTGCCGGTTGCAGGGGTAGCTGGGGTCGGGCATCAGCACCTCGTCGCCGGCCTCGAACAGCGCCAGGCAGGCCAGTTGCAGCGCAGCCGACGCCCCGGCGGTGACCATGATGCGGTCGGCCGCGATCTGCAGGCCGAAGCGCTGCGCATACCAGCCGCTGATGGCCTCGCGCAGCGCCGGCAGGCCCAGCGCGTCGGTGTACTGGCTGCGGCCGTCGCGGATGGCGCGCTCGGCGGCCTCTTGCACCAGCGGCGGCGCGGTGAAGTCGGGCTCGCCGATGTTCAGGAACAGCATGCGCTCGCCGCCACGCGCCGGGTCGCAGGCCGGGCTGGCGGCGATGCGCTGCGCTGCCTTGGCGCACTCCATCACGTAGAACGGCTCGATGCGGTCGAGCCTGCCTGCGAGCTTCATGCCAGCCCCTCGGCTGCCGGGTACGGCAGCCGATCCCCCGCAGGGATGCGTGCCGGCTTGGGGCGGCCCGGCGCTCGGCCCGCAAGCTTCATGCGCCGCGCCGCGCCGCCTGGCGCGCCGCCACTTCCACCTGGCGCAGATCGCCCGCGCACTTGTCGAGCACGCCGTTGACGTACTTGTGGCCGTCGGTGCCGCCGAAGGCCTTGGCCAGTTCCACCGCCTCGTTGATGACCACGCGGTAGGGGATGTCGATGCAGTGCGTCAGCTCGTAGACGCCGATCATCAGCACCGCATGCTCCACCGGCGACAGGTCCTTGGTGCGGCGGTCGACATGGCGTGTCAGCGCTTCGTCCAGCGTGGCGGCTTCGGCGATGCTGCCGTGCAGCAGGGCGTCGAAGTGCAGGCGGTCGAACTTGTCGAAGCCGTCATGCTCGGCCAGATGGGCTTCGATCTCGGCGCCGTCGGCACCGCTGAGCAGCCACTGGTAAAGGCCCTGCAGTGCCAGCTCGCGGGCGCGGCGGCGGGTGGAGGTGCCCTGCGGCTTGCGGCCGGGCTTCTTGGCAGCGGGCGGCGGGCTGGGTGCGGCAGTGGAATCGGAAGAGTCGGTCACGGTGCGTCGTCAGCCAGGTCGTTCAGCAGGTTGGCCATCTCCACCGCCACGCGGGCGGCGTCGCGGCCCTTGTCGGCGGCACGGGCCCATGCCTGGGCTTCGTTCTCGACCGTGAGGATGGCGTTGGCCACCGGCACGCCGGCGTCCAGCGACACCCGGGTGACGCCGGCGCCGCTCTCGTTGGCCACCAGCTCGAAGTGGTAGGTCTCGCCGCGGATGATGCAGCCCAGCGCGATCAGCGCGTCGAACTGCTCGGTGTCGGCCAGCGCCTGCAGCGCCAGCGGCACTTCCAGCGCGCCCGGCACGGTGACATGGCGGATGCCGTCGGCCGGCACGCCCAGCGCGGCCAGTTCGGCCAGACAGGCCTCCGCTAGCTTGCCGGTGATGTCGGCGTT
>Ga0335394_10010690_pt1 | contig 10338 bp, 9 predicted proteins | sample MAT03_FD_205741 | JGI IMG/M metagenome (GOLD analysis project Ga0335394, IMG submission 205741) | Freshwater microbial communities from Lake Fryxell liftoff mats and glacier meltwater in Antarctica - MAT-03 (spades assembly) (version 2) ...
AGCAAAAGTGACTCGATCTCCCAGCTAACCTAATCCGTTGAATTTCTGTACTACAAACTCGGCAGGGTTCTCCAGCGCGGTTATAAACCCAGGCTACACTACCATAGTTGCCGTTAGTACCTTTAACACTCAAGAAATTACTAAAAGTCGTACCACCAGCCTCAATACTGGTTTCTAACACTTTAATTATGGCTGTTCGCAAATGCTCAATTTGCTTTAGCTGCAAATCTATACACAAGGTTTCGGGTAAAATTCCACTCTTAAACAGTGCTTCGTCGGCATAGATATTACCTAATCCCGCCACCACTGACTGATCGAGTAGCGCAGTTTTAATCGGACGGCGGCGGTTTTGGAGTTTAAGAGCTAGATACTCGACAGTGAAATCGGGTGAAAATGGGTCTGCTGCCAGTTTTTCTAAACCAGTAATAATACTTTCTACACCGACACCAGGCGGAACCCACCACATTTTACCGAAGGTACGCTGATCAACAAAGCGTAATTCCTGCTGATCTCCAAAGAATAATCTTATCCGTGTGTGTTTGTGTAATGGTTCATCTCGATGCAGCCATAGTAGTTGACCGGTCATTCGCAGATGAACCCCTAGCCAACTGCCTGAGGAGGGGGATGAGGGAGATAGAGGGGTGAGTGTGGCTAGGAGATATTTACCACGACGATGCCAAGTAGCGATCGCATTTTTTTTAATTCCATCAATAAACTCACCTACAGAAAACGGGTAGGCGATGGTGCGATCGAGCAACACATCTCCACCCGTAATTTCTTGGTTGAGGGTCAATTGATTTAGACCCTTTCGGACTGTTTCGACTTCAGGCAGTTCAGGCATTCAAGCTGATTAAGCAAGCAATTTTGATGTACTTGGAGGTCAATTCAATGAAAAAGAGATGAGGTAGTATTTTAGACACATATAAGTGCTTTGCCGTACTACCAAAAAGAAACCGTAAATACCCGCAGAGGCGGCTTCTCGTAGATTAGGGTAGGCTAACGTGAAGGATGAATAAACTGAAAGTTTCAGACTTCATACTTCCCTTCATCATCGCATCAAAACAACCCCCTTGTAGCTTTGCTGCTTATTTTTTAGGTGGTTTAGCCTTTGGTGCTTCAACCTCTACTAATTCATCCTGGGCAAAGTTGTTGGTATTGATACCAGAATAATTTACCTTTTCAAAGCGGACAATTACTGGGTATTTGATACCGTTTTGGCTTTGATCGATAGAAGCCACAGTTCCTAAATCCTGAAACCAGTAGGATTCAGGGCGGAGAACACGTACTTTAGAACCACGTTGAACCATGATTATTTTCCCTTTTAGTTATCAATCGCCAATCTAGAGGGCTAATTGATTTCACTCTACAACCTGAAGGTCGCACCAAGAGTCTTTGTTAAGTTATTTGTCTGAATTTGTTATTGGGCATTGGACATGAGGCATTGGGCATTGAATATTAGTTATTCTTTCTCCCTTATCTTGCTCATTTTCCAACTGCCATAGCACATCCCGAATTTAAAACGGTATTAGACCATACTTGACAAGGCACACGTTATAGCGTACCTTCTTTTCCAAATGGTCATTTTGTACAAGGTTATGTTTTACTCAATACGAACACACTTCCCTCGTTACCTCTGCTAATCCGCAGATGGTTGTCTATATAAGTGATATCTAACCAGCCTTGCTGTTGATCACTCTTGATTGCAACATCGATCGCTGGAAATTTTCTACCTGCTTCAATTTGTTGGATAAAAGTTACCGGAGAATTGTATTCTATTAAACGTTGTAAGCCGATAATAGACCGCTCAAATTTCACTTGGACACGCCGTTCTGAAACTGGCTCAAATTTAGCAGCAACGCTGACTAATCCTTCCAAATAAGGTAAGCCATAAATCTCAGCTATGTTGTAAACACTGGTAGTCTCTACTCGGATACACTGATAGATTTGACCTAGTTTGCACAAAGGTAAACGATCTAAGTTTAAAAGAGCCTTGCTGGTGGTGTATAGTAATCGCCAATTGCCATCTAGCAAATTGTTAGCTTCTACCGGACGGGGTGTTGGATTAAAGTCTTCTAAATTAGCGATCGCAGCTAAGATAGCCTGTTTCTGTAGTTCAGTCGCCAGTAAACCGCGATTTGTACCAGCGATCGCATCCATAAGAGCCGATTTTCCCATCATCGCCTGTCACCTCAAAAATCACTCACTTTCCATCAGCATAAACAAGATATCCATGACATATATTATGTAGAAGAATAAAAATTACTAATAATTTCCTGGTGTAGGTGATATGCCTATTAAATAAAAAACTTCTATCTTAATGCGGATTTCTCGATTAAAGGGTTGAAAAGATAACTAAATAAGTCCATGTCAAGTGATAGACTCTAAATGTCACACTTACGTAACTATTTTCTTGTCCTAACTCGATATGTTGAACTCTTCATTACGTGAAGAACCTCGTAACCAACTAGCCGATGTTATTATCCTCCTAAAGCAAGAATCTTCTTTGTTGAACTGGCTGCAAGCCAATAATCGGATCATAGCGCGTGACATTCACGAACCGGATTTTCAAGATGACGAAGAAGGAATAGACTCTTTAATGGGTGTAGAAGTTGGAATTGGCGACTACGATATTGATGACGATATGGGAAACGCTGAGGATTAGCCTTTTCAGGCTAGGGACTTGGTAGTATCCCTAGTTCCTGGGATTCAGTTTTAAAAGTGTGGAGTGAAGGGAAACTTTTGTGGACGCTAAATTATCTCCTGAGCAAGGATTAAATATTTCTGGAATCGCTCTAGCCTCTTTATTAGCCGTTGGTCTGGGTACAACAGCATTTTTCTTGGATTCGATGGCCAATAGGTTCCCGTGGCAAGTTATGTCGTTAACCTTGCCCCTATTGTTGTGTGCGCTGAGTTCGGGTGTTGTAGGCTATTGGGTAATACCCTTACTTCAAACACTCAAAACTGGACAAATAATCCGTGAAGATGGGCCTCAAGCCCATTTAAAAAAGGCAGGTACCCCAACAATGGGAGGTATATTTTTTGTACCAGTAGCTGTGATATTAGCCTGTATATTTTCTAACTTTGCTACAGAGGTACTTGCAGTTTCGGCATTGACAATCAGCTACGGATTGATTGGCTGGCTCGACGATTGGCAAATTCTACGCCGTAAGTCAAATAAAGGCATATCTCCCCAAACGAAACTGGCTTTGCAGGTAGGTTTTGCGGCTGTATTTTGTCTATGGCTGATGTTTAATCAACCTTCTAATATTACAAATATTGCTTTACCTTGGGTAAGTTTTACATTACCTTTGGGATTTCTATTTTGGCCACTAGCAGGTTTTGTGCTAGTTGCAGAAAGTAATGCGACTAATTTAACAGATGGGATTGATGGTTTGGCAGCCGGAACAGTAGCGATCGCACTTTTGGCATTAGGTGCACTGATCGCGCCTACCGCTCCAGGGTTGATGGTTTTCTGTGCTGCTTTAAGTGGTGGATGCTTAGGTTTCTTAGCCCATAACCGTAACCCAGCTCGCGTTTTCATGGGAGATACTGGTTCTTTAGCACTGGGAGGAGCTTTAGCGGCTGTGGCGCTATTGACAAACACCTTAGTAGCGCTGTTTATTCTCAGTGGTATCTTCTTTGTAGAAACCCTTTCTGTGATGGCACAGGTAAGTTATTACAAAGCTACGAAAGGGGCTGATGGCAAAGGCAAGCGCCTTTTTAAAATGGCACCTTTACACCATCATTTAGAATTGAGTGGCTGGTCAGAATTGCAGGTAGTTGGAGTATTTTATGTCATCGCTGCTATCTTGGCTGCTATCTGTTTGGCGTAGGCGCAGCCCGCCGCAGGTATCGCTCCATTCTGAATTGTTTGAAAAACTGCTCGAATCCAAAATGACAACTTCCACATCTTCAGGGAGTTGTTTTTTATAGGGGAAATTTATCGAAATAGGAGTCAGGAGTCAGAATTCAGCATCAATCAATTGGAGTCCGATGGTTACTGAGCTTGTCGTTCGCGTAGCGTCTCGCAGAGAACTACTGGCGGATAGCACAGCGTCTCGTAGAGAAGGGTCGAAGGGCGGGTCTGAATCCAGGGCTATTTCATTCTCATCTAGTCCGCCTCAGAATGAATTCTGAGTCTAATAGCGAAAGTCGTCTAAAGGCGACTGAGAAAAGGTTATAGTCCGTTTTAACGGACTTTAGCTATTAGCCTGGAACTTTAGTTCTGGGCGGTTTATGTCTAGAATGAAATAGCCCTGGGTCTGAATCCCCCATTTTTTTGTTCTGACTTCTGACTCCTGACTTCTTCTTCAATCAGAGGTATTTACATACTCTATAACCCGATTCTTCCCTGTTCGCTTGGCCTCAAGCATCGCTTGATTTGCCAGATTCAGAAAATCTTTAACTGTAATCTCTGGTTCTGATACAGCTATTCCAAAAGAAGCGGTGATCCTTTCGAGGATCTGATCACCGTCCCTCAATTGCATTTGTTCAACATCTACCCTTAGTTTTTCTACTCGCTTCCTGAGCGTTTCTAGTGTCATATTAGGCATCACAATCACAAATTCTTCACCACCCCATCTGCAAGCAATGTCAAAGGAGCGAATAGATTTTAAGAGCAGTTTTGCTAATCCCTGAATAACAATGTTGGCAGTGAGATGCCCATAGCGAGAGTTGTAAGATTTAAAGTTATCTATATCAAGGAAAATAACACTAAGAGGTTGTCCCGACCGTTCAGCTTCCGCTAGCCTCTGTTCCGTTATGCTTTGCAGATAGGTTGGATTGAATAGTTGGGTCATTCCATCCCGTAAATTATCATGGGTTAGACGTTGTTTTACCGAGAGATTATTCAGTGCAAACCCTAATGTTCTAGCAATAATCTCAGTAATTTGTTGATCTTCTAGACTGATTTCTTCAAGCGCATAGATGTGTAAAATACCAACTTCTTCACCTTGTCCAAACAATGGAACACACAAATGTGCGCCGCTAACAGGCTGTATTAAGTGGCTGCACATCAGTCCTGAGTTGCCAAGGGATAAAAGATTAAATTTCCCTCTCCGCAATGCCCAACACTCAGATTGTGAAAATATTTCTTTACTGCTTATTTTACCTCCCCAAACACTATTCATCTGAACATAATTCTTGGAATTAGGAATTATACAGATACAACCACTCATCTTAGGAAGCAGCTTGGAACAGGTTAAAGCGGCCACTTTATACACCTCATTTTCACACTCGCAGGAATAAAGCATATCCGCCATATCTGAGAGATAGATAATTTCTCGTTTTTTTGCCTCGAATTCCAGTGTTTTTTCTTCTAGCTGCCGATTTAATTCAGTGAGCGATCGCTGTGCTTCTATAGATTCTGTAATATCAATACTAATCCCACCAATGCGGCGATCGCCCGTTGCGTCATCGCTAAATGCAAACTTAGACGATAGCCAGTAGCACGGCTGATCATTACCGGGTGTCTTTGTCTCTTCAATCACCTTCAAGGGGCGTAGAGTCTTCAAAACGATTTGATCGTTTTCCATTATCCGCCGCCCCTCTTCTGGATCTGGCAAGAATTCACTATCCGTTTTCCCCAACCATTCTTGTGAATTTACCGAAAATCTAGTCTGTACCTCCTGGTTGTAGTAGAGCATTCTAGATTGCTCATCTTTGATATAGGCTGCAAATAGACCTTGATCTAGAAATAGCCGTTGCATCTGTTGACTACGTTGAAGTTCGCGGTTATCTTCTTGATATTTAGCGATCGCCCCTACAATTTGATAAGCGGTTGGCATCAGGTAAAGTAGGGCAGACAAGGAAACAAACGCTGTTAAGTCGAGTATGCCTAAGTGCAACAGCGACACTGACGAATGTGGCTCAAAGACCGCCAAAAGGTGGTGAAATCCGCAAAATAGGACGAATCCACCTGATAAGAAAAAGGCTAGCCAAAATTTAGAAGGGATAGTTGCCTTCGTTTTGGCAAAGAAAACCCCTATTACTATAGGGATGCCAAAGTAAGAAAATGCAGTGATGCCGTGAGCAATTATGCAATTCCACTGAATAGGCTCCATTGCTGACCTGATATTAATATTTCATCCGTTTCACTATAATTCTGGATAGGCTCAAAATGTAAGAGTACAAAGGATGAATTCAGTTCGTGATATGTTAATTTTACAAAAGTTCTAATGAGAACTTTCTGAACGGCGGCTCATTTCACACCCTGACAAATCTGACTTACCAAGTGAGTGAGTTCCGGCAAAATCAATTTTTCCATCCCTAGCCGCACAGCATTACTGGAACCGGGAAGCGAGAAAATTAATTTATTTTGATAAACACCAGCAATAGCACGAGAGGCGATCGCCCGCGAACCAATTTCTTGATAACTTAAAAAACGAAATAACTCGCCAAATCCCGGCAAGGTTTTCTCCAGTAACTTTTCAATAGCATCGTAGGTGGTATCTCTTGGTGCAATACCTGTGCCACCATTGAAAATTACAGCATCCAAATTGGAGCTTTTAGCTAGATTTTTTATCTGCCCTTGAATTTGTGTTGGTTCATCTTTGATAATTGTGTAGGCTCCTACAGCATGGTTAGCACCAATGAGTAATTGCTGAATTAGCTGACCACTTTTGTCTGTTTCAAAAGTACGTGTATCGCTGACAGTAATCACAGCACAAGTTACCGTAATCCCAGGCGAATCTGGATGGGGTTGTTGTGTCATCGGTTAAGCTTTTAATTTTTGATAATGGGCAATCGGACACAGGGAATGGCGCATTGAACATGAAAAAATTACCTATGCCCTATGCCCTATACCCTATTTTTCGGCTTTACTAAGTCCGAGATCGTTTTCTTCAGCATACCGCTCCATGAAGCGCATAAAACGATCCCATTCTTGGGCTGATTTCATTACGTGAAGTGCTTCTAATGCTTCCGGTTTCCCGTTGACAAATTTAGCCTTAACTTCACGGGTAATTATCTCTCCTTCTTCGTCAATCAAGTACATCCCGGTAATGTCTTCGGTGCTACCTTGGTCTAAAATTTTAGGATTTGTAAAAATAAATGTCGCTGTGCCACTATCGCCAGTGCGCGATCGCGTCAGGCGCACCTCTGGAATTACTTCTTCGTCAAGACCTTTAGAAAACTGGATTTTCGCCATGATCAATGAATTTAAACTTTTTTGATGGTTAATTTAATATTCTCTCATCAATTAGAACACCACGGTCTAGAGTTAAATTAAATCTCTAAATTCTTATCTAAATTTCTTCAAACCTCATAATGATGAGCGCCTACTACCTGATAAAATTTCTTAATGTTCGATAACGTTTGTAAGTTCCTTGCTGAAACCTTCTCCAGTGACTTTGCCACTTGGCTGTTAGGAGAATCTATCACTCTCACAGAATTAAGCCCTTCTGAACTTTCCCTTGAACCTATCCGTGCCGATGCGCTGATATTGCTCCAATCCGATGAAGTTGTGCTGCATTTGGAGTTCCAAACCCAACCCAAAGCTGATATTCCCTTTCGGATGATTGATTATCGGTTGCGAGGGTATCGCCGATTTAAAAGTAAGCGAATGCGTCAGGTAGTGATTTATCTACAACAGACAAATTCAGAACTTGTACAACAAACCACATTCACTTTGGAAGAAACCTTTCATCGGTTCGAGGTAATTCGTCTTTGGGAGCAACCAACAAGTGTATTTTTGGAGCATCCAGGATTATTACCATTTGCGGTGTTAAGTCAGACAAATAACCGCACTGCTACGTTACAACAAGTTGCTCAGGAAATTTCAAAAATTACTGATCAACGTATCCAGAACAATATTGCAGCCTCAGCGTTCATTCTGGCTGGGCTAGTATTAGAGAAAGAGATAATTCAACAATTGTTGCGGAGGGAACTTATGCAGGAGTCAGTAACTTATCAAGCTATCCTTGCGGAAGGTTTAGCCGAAGGTCGTGTTCAAGGTCTTGCGGAAGGTCTTGCGGAAGGTCTTGCGGAAGGTCTTGCGGAAGGTCGTACTGAAGAAGCTCGGCGTGTAGCGATAAATTTACTCAAAGAAGGAATCTCGGTGGAAATAGTGGCGAAAGTGACGGGGTTATCCGTAGAGCAGGTACAGCAGTTGGGAAGTGAAGAACCTGGTAATGCCGGGGAGTGAGGAAGCGATGTCTACGATGGTCACTGAGCTTGCCCTTCGACAGGCTCAGGGTAAACACCTGCCCTGAGCTTTGTCGAAAGGTCGAAGTGCGGGCCACGCCTACGGAATTCTCTCATTTTCATTGATCAAACATCCGTGGTGGAGCCATTGCGAGTACATTCCCAGGTTCCACCTGGGAACGAGTACGAGTGTTAAACTCTTAATTCCTCACTCCTAACTTTTATTTTCCAAAGCCTTTACTGCGAGTGGTTGAAGGTAGACAAATACAGTTTTCGAGTTGAGTAATTAAAGCCTCACGATCTAAATTTTGACCAATCAGCACTAATTGGTTTTTCAGTTTACCTTGCCATTCATCATCATCCAAGGTAAAGCGTTTACCACAAAGATGGAAAATATGACGCTTTGGACTTTCATCAAACCACATAATCCCCTTTGCTCGGAAGATATTTGAGGGTAGCAGGTTATCTAAGAAATATTGAAACTTCTTAATAGAAAAAGGCTTGTCACTCTGGAAAGATATGGAAGTAAAACCATCATTTTCTAAATGGTCTGAATGATGGTGATGATCGTGATGATCATGGTCATGTTCGTGATGGTCATGACCACAGGTTGAGTGATCATGGTCATCATGATCGTGATCGTCGTGTTGATCTACCACTGTGTCAAAATATTTATCTGACTCAAACAGACCAACACTCAAAATTAAAGGTAGTGGAACTTGCGATCGCGTGGTGCGAATAATTCTTGCGCCTTCCTTAACTTCGTTAATTTTCCTTTCTAACTCATTCAGAGTGGCTTCATCAACCAAATCAGTCTTGTTCAGCACAATTACATCACCGTATGCAATCTGGCTGTATGCTGCCTCCGAGTTAAATAAATCTAGGCTGTAATTCGCCGCGTCTACCACGGTAATAATCGAATCCAAGCGGGTTAAATCCCGCAATTCTGTGCCCAGAAATGTTAAAGCTACTGGTAGCGGATCTGCCAATCCAGTTGTTTCCACTACTAGATAATCGAGATTTTCTTGGCGTTCTAAAACTTTGTAAACTGCATCTACCAAATCATTATTAATAGTGCAGCAGATACAACCATTATTTAGCTCCATAATGTTCTCGCCAGTGGAAACAATTAGCTCGTTGTCGATGCCAATTTCGCCAAATTCATTTACTAGAACAGCGGTTTTCAAACCCTGTTGGTTGTTGAGGATATGATTAAGTAAAGTCGTCTTGCCACTACCGAGGAAACCCGTAATAATTGTTACTGGCATTCCTTGTTTGGGCGTATCCATTGCTTGATCGGGTATAACTGCTGATTGCATAGCGCTGTTATCAAATAGTCAAAAAGTAGTAATGTAGCGCAGATAGTCCAGAAAACACTAGCCCCGCATGGCGGAAGTCAAAAGTCAAAAAGCTTATAGGGCAGACTTTTTGGCTATTTGGAATGGGTGGTTTATTTACGCCGTACTGTACTAGCATAGGGATGCTGGACTGTCATCCCAGCTGCCTTACCCTATTATTACGTATCTCTCTATTTCAGCATTACTCTGTTATGACCCTAACCCTTTACAATACCCTCACCCGTCGTCAAGAACCGTTTGAAACAGTCGAACCAGGCAAGGTTAAGATGTATTACTGCGGCGTGACGGTATATGATTACTGCCATTTGGGTCATGCTAGAGCTTGCATCGTTTGGGACGTAGTGCGCCGATACCTCCAGTTTATCGGTTATGAAGTGCGATATATCCAAAATTTTACCGATATTGATGACAAGATTCTCAATCGAGCCTGTGTTGAACATTCATCAATGGAAGCTGTAGCCGATCGCTTTATCAAAGCATATTTTGAGGATATGGCGCGGCTGGGGATCACAGAAGCTGATGAGTATCCCCGTGCTACCCACACGATGAATGGCATTCAACGCTTAATTCATGAGTTGGAAAATAAGGGTTTTGCCTACCCTGCTGACGGTGATGTATATTATGCAGTCCGGCAGTTTGCTGAGTATGGCAAGCTTTCGGGACGCAAGTTAGAAGATATGCAAGCAGGGAAAAGCGATGTCTACGACGGGCTGCGCCTACGCGTCAACGTCGAAGATCCAGAGTACCAGAAAAAGAAAGATCCCTTTGATTTTGCCTTGTGGAAAGCAGCAAAACCGGGAGAACCGGCTTGGGAATCACCTTGGGGCGCAGGTCGTCC
>Ga0335394_10010691_pt1 | contig 10338 bp, 9 predicted proteins | sample MAT03_FD_205741 | JGI IMG/M metagenome (GOLD analysis project Ga0335394, IMG submission 205741) | Freshwater microbial communities from Lake Fryxell liftoff mats and glacier meltwater in Antarctica - MAT-03 (spades assembly) (version 2) ...
AGGCGGGCATTGGCGTATTTCAGGGTGTTGCTGGTCAGTTCTTGTACGATGCGAAAGAGGTTGAGTTCGGTGGTGGCGTCGCGGAGATCTGTACGGCTGACACTGTGTTCCAGTTGCATCTCTACCGCGCCGGTTTTTCGGATGCCTTCGCAGAACTCCTGAAGGGCTTCCAGCAGGCCGAAATCTTCCAGCGTAGGTGGCAACAGTTCGTGCGAGATGCGGCGGGTCGTATCCAAAGTCCTGGCGATCAGTCCGGTGATCTCTTCGCACATTGGTCCGTACTGCTCACTTTGTGCTTCTGTACGGCGCAGCCGGTGGAACGTCAGATGCAGCACCCCCAATTTGGAGCCGATGTCATCGTGCAGTTGAGCGGCGATGCGTTGGCGTTCTTCTTCCTGAACGATCATGTTGCGTTGTAGCAAGTCCTGTTGATGCCGGAGTTCGGCGGCCTGGGCCTCCATGTGCTGGGTCAGGATACGGCGCTGCGCCCGGTTGGCATACGAGACCATGACGAGCGCGAGGGCGACCATGATCAGAATGCCGATGCCTGCGAAGACGATGATTTCTGTTGGCTGAAGATTGATTTCCATAAGGCGACGAGCACCATGAGTTGAAAGATTAAATTGAGAATCGCATTGATTTTCCACAAAATCAGGATCGCTCCCTGCATTTCGAGGTCAAATTTGCTGGACATGAAAATGAACAAACTCCCACAATAATAAATCAAAACGGCCGCATTGAACAAGCGAAGCGGTTGACGCTGCCCGCTGAAAGAATCCTCTCGCTCTGAAAACCGGAACGCATAGTCGAGCGCATACAGGATGATGAGAACCTGCACCAGCGTTTTTGCGTAGGAGTTGTATTCAAAAATGTTTTGTAAAAAAAGCGTATTGAGTGCCACCAAAGTCAATACGGCACCGAGTATCCAGCCAAAATACCGCTTGAACACCGAACTGTCGTCCAGAATCTGCCGGTAAAAGAGAGAAAAAAGCAGGCACTCCCCAAACGTGTAGAGGTGCAGCAGTGGCAGGTTCTGCCGATATACCATGCCAGCCACCCGCGCTCCGATCTCGATCAAAAAATTGAAAATCAAGTAGATCACTACCACCTGAAAAGGTTTTGAAAGCCGTTGCCAATGCCACAGTCCCAGGATACAGGACATCAGTAGAAATGGAAGGGGGATATTGGTAAACTCGTGAAACTGGTGCCAGATTTTTTCCCACATACAAAAACAAGAGAGTGCCTCGCTAATATGAGTAAAGAATATCTCGCAAAGACACAAAGTCTTAATAATCAAAAGTTTGTTTCTTTACGAGATATTTACGGAGTGCTATTGATTGCTCGGGCAAGTAGTCGGACAAGGCTGCGTGAAATCGTAATACCGAAGCGCACCGGTCGCATCTTTGGCTTGAAAAATGAGGGTAATTTGAGGTCTGGGCGGTCTTTGTGTCGAGTCATATTGGATGGCCAGCATCCCAAAAATCGAACTGGTGTCGCTGACGGCGTTCAAGAGTCCTTTGATGTCGTTGTAAGGAATGTGAAAGCCTCGGGCAATATACGTAGTGTCTCCAGGCGCAAGGGTTCCGAGCAGGGTATCAATCTGGCTGCGTTTTTTCCTCCAGGCATTGATCGCCGGGATCGCTTTTTCAGGTTGCATAAATGGGTGGACGGGAGCGTCCGTTGCGGCCATCGCCTGCGCACCGGAGTTGGCATCCGAGGGTTTACAGGCAAGAATGCCGTGAAAGAGGAAGGCCAGGAAAGTGAAAAAAAAGAGATTTTTCATCGTTGCATTGAATGAATCGTGAATGTTTTATGCCAGTTGCGGCGCATAAAAGTAACCTGGCTCTACGAGCCTTTGCAAGCAAATTGTTGGTTGAAATAAAAAACGGGTATTTCTACCTGCTTCGGGTGTAGAAAGTGTTTTATCCATATCCATACCGGGCCTTGCACCTGTTTTTCGCTTTTTTCTTTTTTTTCAAAGAGCACTTAGGAACGGGCAAATAATACATAAAGACAAAGTTTAGCCCAATGCGCATCACAGAGTGGCTTACTCCTTCAAACCCTTGCCGTCAATTTGGCGACAAAGAGCGCTTGTTTCAAGCCCTAAAAAGCCTGAACAACGCGGCCATCCTCTGCGTACAATCCAAGGCCATGCCTTCGGCACGTAAGTTCGCGCAGCAGTACGGCTTGCCCGCTTTACCTTGAATCCAAAGCCATCCGGGAAAAAACCTTAGGCAGGGAACATCCCGATTATGCTGCAAGCCTGAACAACCTGGCGATTCTATACGAGAACACGGGCCAATATGAGAAAGCCGAACCACTTTACCTTGAATCCAAAGCCATCCGGGAAAAAACCTTGGGCAGGGAACATCCCGATTATGCCGCAAGCCTGCAAAACCTGGCGGTTCTGTACAAGAACATGGGCCAATACGAAAAAGCTGAACCGCTTTACCTTGAATCCAAAGCCATCCGGGAAAAAGCCTTAGGCAGAGAAAATCCCGCTTATGCCGAAAGCCTGCAAAATCTGGCGGGGTTGTACCAGGTCATGGGCAAATACGAAAAAGCCGAACTTCTCTTGCTTGAAGGGTCCACGGTGAATATGCGCCTTATTGAACAAGCCTTACACCACCTGTCCGAAAGTGAACTGAACAATTACTTAGACAAGTTTTCCAACAGTCAGAACCAAACTCTTTTGTTCACCCAGATAGCCGGCAGCAAAAAAATGATCCCTATCTGCTATGACAACAGCCTCTTCTACAAGGGTTTTCTGCTCCAGTCCATAGGCCGGATCAAACAATTAGCCCTTTCGGATGAGGGTACCGCTGAAAAATACATCCGGCTGAAAGGCTACCATCGCCGGTTAGCCACTCAGTACGCCCAACCCATTGCCAAACGGGACAGCGCTTTGGTGGCCCAATTAGAAGCCAAGGCCAATGACATTGAAAAAGACCTCGCTCGCACCGTAGCACGATGGGGCTTAGCCACCAAGCAGGTGCAATGGCAGCAAGTGCAAGCGGCATTGAAGCCGAATGAAGCGGCGATTGAGTTTGTGCATTATCGTTTTTATCAAAACAAACAAACAGACAGCACGCTGTACGCCGCCCTCGTCCTTTTACCCGCCGGAGCCTTTTCGCCCGCCGAAGTCTTGACGAAGGAGGGGGCGAAGGAGGGTTTCCCAGGCAGCGAGCAACCCCAATTCATCCCCCTTTTTGAAGAAAAACAACTCGCTGCCCTGCTCAAAACCGAGGGCAAGCCCAAAGCCGATTTTTACAACAATCTCTACGCCGCAGGCGCAAAAGGCGACGCACTGTACAACCTGATCTGGAAACCCTTAGAAGGCATTTTTCCGCGAGGCACAACGGTCTATTTTTCGCCAACAGGCTTGCTGCACCGCCTGCACCTCGCGGCTTTACCCGCACCCAATGGCAAAACCATCGGAGACCAATGGCCCTTGGTGCAAGTGAACAGCACCCGCCAATTGGTATTTCCGTCGGTTGCTTCCACGTCAAATACGGCAGTTTTGTACGGCGGCATCCAGTATGATGCCAGCCCGGAAATCGCTATGAACGAGCCTGTTGGCAACGAAATGGCTAGTCTGGGGCGCGGCCTCGATTTTTCCCAAACCGACTCCACGCTGCGCGGCGACGGCTGAAATTACCTGCGCTGGACGGACGTGGAGGTAAGCGCCGCCGCCGAGTTGCTCCAAAAAAACGGCATCCAAGTCAGCCTGAAAAAAGGCACTGCTGCTACCGAAGCCTCGCTCAAAGCCCTCGGCAGCGGTGGCGACACTTCACCGCGTGTGCTGCACATCGCCACGCACGGGTATTTTTTCCCTGACCCAAGCCTCTCCCCCTCTTTGGGAGGGGGCCAGGGGGAGGCGGCCTTCAAAATGAGTGAACACCCCATGATCCGCTCCGGCCTCGTGCTGTCAGGCGGCAACCACGCCTGGAAAACTGGCCGTCCCTTGCACGAAGGCCAGGAAGACGGCATCCTGACCGCCTACGAAATCAGTCAACTGAACCTGTCCAATACGGAACTCGTGGTGCTGTCGGCCTGCGAAACGGGCCTCGGCGACATCCAGGGCAACGAAGGGGTGTATGGCCTGCAACGCGCCTTCAAGATAGCGGGCGCGAAATACCTCATCATGTCGCTGTGGCAAGTGCCCGATTTTCAGACCCAGGCGTTTATGACCGCTTTTTATCGCCAATGGCTGGAGGGCAAAAAGCCTGTGCCGGATGCTTTTCGGGCGACGCAGGCGGAACTCCGGGCGAAGTACGGCGGGGCGTTTTTTTGGGCGGGTTTTGTGCTCGTAGAATGAGCATATACAGATGGGTGAGGCGTACTTTTCCACCCTGCTTCGGGTTATCAAAAAGCAGCCGAAAGTGATAAGTTATTGTTCACACGTTCCCAAATCACATTGGCTCATGTTCCTAAACGGCTGAAACTGACCGGGTAACTCGCAGTCACCCGATCAGTTTCAGCCGTTTAGGAACATGAGCCATCACATTTCCATCACCGAAAGTTGAATACCGTGCGAAAATCAATCGTTTTGCTGCTGAGTTGTTGCGCCGTGTTGCTCCATGCACAACCATTCCCTTCCGACACGGCTTCTCGCATTTGCGTTTTGCAACGGTTTAGCGGAAAATGGCACTTGGACATCCGAGGTGAATGGCACCTTTGTCCCGATACACAAGAAGAATTTTGTCCCGACAAAAACCGGCAGTTTTTTCAAACTGGTACTTCCTCCTGGCAAGGTGGTCACGCTCTACTTCGTGGGCGAGAGCGAGCGCAGCGTCATGCCGCCCACGTTTCATACGTACTTGCAGCCCTTGTCGGTTTTCTATGGTAAATTGGTGGATGCCAAGACGGGAAATGTCCTGTTTGCTGGTTTTCTGCTGATGATGTTGCTGTACAATCTGCTGAACTACATCATCGCCCGGGACCGCAGTTACCTTTATTATTCCGGGTATTTGCTGATGGTGGCGGTCTATACATCTTACTCCTCCGATGATCTGATGGTTTGGATTGGTCAAAACCATGGGCGGCGAAATATCGGTGGAAAGTACCGTCGGCGTTGGCAGCACGTTTTGGGTGAAATTGCCCATCACAAACAAGGGCGCATTTGTCGAAACAGGGGCCAATGTGGGTCTCGAAGAGCGGAAAATGCCCGCCTCAAAACCGCATCCTGAATATCGTGACGGAGCGTCTCAAAATCACCCCGTTACCACTGCGCCGGCCGTCCTTTTGATCGAAGACAATCCCGATGTGGTGGAATATTTGAGCGCTTGTTTGCAGGGCCAATATGTCCTTGATTTTGCCTACAACGGCCAGGCGGGCATTCAAAAAGCCCTCGAAAACGTACCGGACCTCATCGTGAGCGACGTGATGATGCCCTTTAAAGACGGCTTTGAGGTACTGGATGCCCTCAAAAACGACGAGCGCACGAGCCATATCCCTATCATTCTGCTGACGGCGAAAGCGGATGCGCAAAGCCGATTGACCGGACTGCGCCGGGGGGCAGATGCTTATCTGTCCAAGCCCTTTCATCAGGAAGAGTTGTCGGTGACCGTGGAAAACCTGCTGGAACTGCGCCGAAAATTGTAGTTGAAATACCAGCAAAGCATCCTTGCAGTGGAAGTTGCGATGCCTACACCGGTCGCTGCCGACCCGGAGGACGCTTTTTTGCGGCAGGTGCGTGCCATCATAGAAGCCAACTACGCCGACGATGGCTTTGGTCTGCCCCAGCTCTGCCAGAAAATCGGCATGAGCCGCTCTCAACTTTTTCGCAAAATGAAAGCCTTGACGGACATCGCGCCTTCCGATCTCATCCGTTCGCACCGGCTCAACAAGGCGAAGGCACTTCTCGAAAGCGGTGCCATTAATGTCGCAGAAGCCGCTTGGCAGACGGGATTTAAAGATGCTTCCTATTTTTCAAAATTATATCAGGAAGAGTTTGGAGAGATGCCGAGTGCAACCTACAAGTAACTGATAATCAAAATTTTGCTGAATGGGTAATTTGGTTGTATGCAACCAAACTACCCGTTTTTTTTTGCGCCCTGAACCCAAATTACCTATTTTCGGGACGCAATTACCTGATGTCTGCTGCCTGCTGCCTCCACCTTTGTCCCCTCAGTTTTTTAAAAAAATCCCATTTGCACTTACCTCTTCTCTCTTCACTGCAATCAAGGATCAAACACAGATCAACAACCACCCTTTTCAAACAATTAAATCATCACTGACATGAGAAACATTTTTTTTGTCGCAGCCATCATCCTGATTTCACAAACCGCATTGCTCGCACAAAAAACCGCCACTTGGAAAGGCGGCACCCCCGGCAAACCCGCCGAATGGAACTGTGCCTCCAACTGGAAAGAAGGCCGGGTGCCCAATGAATTCAGCCAAGTCATCATCCCCGATGTGAGTGCCAGCACCTTTAACAACCCCGTGCTCGCCAGTGGTGAGATGGAGGTATGGAGCATCCTGATCCACAGCGGCGCATCCCTGCGGATCAGCAAAAACGCCCGCTTGATCGCTCTGGAACAGGAAGAGCATGGCACGCTGGCATGGGGTGAAGGTGTGCTTCGGACCGGTACGCCGCCGGAAATGCTGGATTTTGCCCGCAAATAACTGCGCTTATCCACATCCGCCCTGCTTACACCGCTGAGCCAGCGGGCAGGTTTTTACAGTACATTTTTCAAGCAAATTTTAGATGCTTTTCTCATAACCCCATGTTGCAAAACATCGGGTTGTTTCTTCCAATCTAAACATCAAAATTCAAACGACATGACACTGAAATCTTTTTCAACTGCCATCCTTTCTTTCGCCGGCATCGCTACTCTTCCTGGGCAAAACCTGTCCACCCCATCGCGCTATGCTGGGGTAAATGAATCCGATGTTAGCAGCCTTGTCAGCCAACTCGGACAAAATGCACTCATGGTCCTTTTGGGGATGGTGGTGCTGATGGGAATCGTCTGCATTTTTTGTATTGGGAATACCTGTGCTGGGCTGAACAAAAAAACAAAAAAACGCCCGTGTTTTCCCCTTGCTCCTCTGGTTATGTGTGGCGACAGGCTTCAGTACGTTCGGCAGCAGCTGTACCACAGCACAGCAGGCGCGGGCCGCCGACATCCAAGCCGCACAGGTGGCAGAAGGCGCCTATTGCGTTTGCCATGCTCCGCTTGACAACCGCAATTATTATCTAAATTCGGGACTGAACAATCGTACTCCTAATCATAACTATTCCAATCATACCGGCAGGCTATTTTGCAGACAATGCGGCCAGCGGATTTATTATCGCAATCGCTGATCGCAAGGCCGGTTCGCGGAGCGTGGTTATCTTTGACTTTTTCATCAATAGCAACATCACAAATCATGTCAACAAAATTGTTTTTTGCCTGCGCCCTCCTGCTGATCGACGCCTTCACTACCTCGCTGAACGCCCAATCTGTCAACGACGAATTGGAGATTCAAGCCTTCACCCGGCATTTTATGGCCGCCTACAACGCGCAAGACCAGACCGCCCTCCAAGAAATGTACCTCGATGATGCGGTGCGCATTGACCCACAGGGCAAGGAAATAAAAGGGGCCGCGAACATCGCCGCTTATTTCGGGGAGCAATTCGTCAAAAACAACACCACCCTGCTGCTCAAGCATACTGGCATCAGTTGGTCGGATGCCGAACACGCCTGGGTAGCCGGGGGCAATTACGAGGTGTATGGCAGAACCATCGTGTATGACATTCCGATTGACATCACGGGGAAGTACGCCAATGCCATGCTAAAAAAGGATGGCGAGTGGAAAATAGCCAAGTCGTGGCTTATTGCGCCCGATATGACGGCCATCAAAGCCGAAATCCAAGCCATTGAAGACGATTGGGCTGCTGCTTCCAATGCCAAAGATGTCGCCACGATGTTGGGGTTTTACGCCGACGATGCCATCAGCATGAACGACGACCAACCCATGCTCGTGGGCAAAGCCGCCATCCAAAAAGGCATTGAATCGGAAATGGCCAACCGCAAGGCAATCGGAAAAGTCATCTTCGAAACGCTGGAGGTGTACGGCGACGAAACCCGCGTGACGGAAATCGGGAAAACTACGATCAGAACAGATACCGCCATTGTCACCTACTCCGGCAAATACATGGCCGTGTGGGAAAAACGCAACGGCAAATGGCTGACGATCAGGGACATCAGCAACGATGATGCGAAGTAGAAACCCGCGAAGTAATTTCATAGTGCGCAGCTTTCTGGGACATGTGGTCTATATCAATCATCATCCCTCGTTTCATCATTTCCCGGATGGCAAAGCGACCCAATGGCGTCAATCCTTTGGCATTTAGGTTTCCGGCGGAACAGGGGTTTTGGGCCAAGCAATCCATATCAGAGCTATTCATCCCCAATTTGGCGACTAGGCCGACCTCTTTAAAGAAATCAACGGGATTTTTGTAATGGTAATCAATGTTGTCGGTAGGCAGGGCGCAATCCAATTGGAAGCATTTGCCGTATTCCCGAACGTTGGGAATGGCAAATTGATCTGTGTACACCGCCGCGCCCCCAAAAGGATTGTCGGTCACATGGATCGGAAAAATGTACCGTACATCTTTATTATACAAGCGCTGTATCTCGATAACGACCATGTTTTCCGTCACCGTTTGCCCTGATTTCAGCAAGGTATTGAAGTTGCCGATATTATCTACCTCCACCCCGATGATGACCGCCAGTTTCCCTTCCCCGACGATACTCCTTAATTCCTCCGGCGATTTGGCGAGTTTCATAAAATCATTATGTCTTCCCACGAAGCTTCGGATTTCGTCAATCTGCAAATCGGCTGAGCCTTTATCATCTATTGGCCCATCTCCCGGCCCCGATACCCCTGCTGCAGTCGTCTGGTTATTGACCGCAAGCGCGACCATGACGCGCAAGCCATTGGCATGCGTTCGACGAATCCAGTCCACCCACATGGTTTGGTGGGAGATATCATTCCAAGCCGGCCACTCTTTAAACATAGTATTCGCGCCACCAACAGCCTTGCCATGTTTACTCTGCGCATCGTTGCCTGATTCTATTTGGCCAATCATGAAATTTCGGATATAGTCGCCGCATTGGTTGTTCACGATATTGACTCCGCCATGCGTAGCATCGCAATCTGCTAAAGCTACTTGAATATTGGGGGCACGTAACCCCTTTTTACACTCAAAGTTGACCGGCATCAAAGAACCGACATCTGGGGCACCGTGCAAATATTTCCCTCCAAAAGCCAAATTGGACATAGGATGGGCGTGCAAATCAGCAAAGCCCCACAGCATTTTGCGCGGTTTGAACTGCCCAATCGCCTGCTTTTGCCATTCACCCAAGTCTTCGTAAAAGTTGGCCGATTCGATGCCAATACCCTGGCCAGCGACCGCCAGATCTTTGGCGGACCAAAAAACCTCCATCGAGCCGGGCATCCTGGAAACGGCGCAGATAGGGACTGCTTTAAATGCCGTCGTCGCCAGGTCATATTCCTTCCACCAGCTTTGCCCTACGTAATATTTGGTCGCCTTCACGCCCCCGTCCTTGCCGGAATACCAGAGCTCCGCACCGGTCGGGATGCGCATCAGCGCACAAAGGTTTCCGTTGGGTAAAGCATTGTTGGCCACCGGGTTGGCATGGGTTTGCCAGCCAGCTGCCGCATTGTTTTCATCCCAATAAGATTGCCGAACAGCCCCTTTGCTACTGATCCAAAACACCGACAGGTAGCCTGGCCATACCAATATGCGGCGTTTACGATGCCATCCTTGCCGATCCACTAGACTTCAATGGTGCCTTCGTAGCGGGAAGTGGCCGTAATGCCCCCTTCGGTGGAGGCGCTACCGATAGGTGCAAAACTGGAAGGCAAGAAATTGTCTGTGCCCGAATACCAATAGGCACCGACTACACTGCCATTGGGCTTAATACAAAAGATATCTACGCAATTGTTGTTTCGGGCAACGGATGCCATGCGGGTATAATTTGGATTGGAAAATGCCGAGGGGGCTTGGGTGGTCGGCAGGGTTTGCGTTTTTTGGCCTGCAGCCACATGGGCCAGCAAAAGGGCAAAGAGGAAACAAAAGGAAGGAATGCTTTTCATAACAAATGAACTGGCCTGCGCGTAGGGCGCAAACATGATGAGAAAAGGAGTGGCTTTCATGTCAGATAGTTTTTTTGAGAAAAAATAGGAGCGTTCAAATCTTGTATACATGGCTATTTTAGACTTTGGACGCAGCGCAGCGTTCGCTTGGGCTTTTGGTCGGTAATGGCTTAATAAATCACTGTTCCAGTCTATGTTTTCGATAGTCTTATAATCATTTTGGGTTGTTTT
>Ga0335394_10010695_pt1 | contig 10336 bp, 10 predicted proteins | sample MAT03_FD_205741 | JGI IMG/M metagenome (GOLD analysis project Ga0335394, IMG submission 205741) | Freshwater microbial communities from Lake Fryxell liftoff mats and glacier meltwater in Antarctica - MAT-03 (spades assembly) (version 2) ...
ATCGCGATCGACTGTGACTGTTGGTTCGGTTGGGGAGAGGCTGTCGCTGGATGGACATTCGTTGTGTTCAAACAGCCTATTAAACCTAGCAACATTAAACCGCTGATCGCCATTACTCCTGTCCGCCATACTCTACGATGCCCCATTTTCCCACTCCTACCCAAAGACTGCATGATGCTTTCTACACTTCAACGATGCCATGTTCGGGATGGAAGGGCGCGATCGTTACAAGTTTGGTAACTGAAACAGAAAATAGAAGAGTGCAGCTTTCGCTAGATTGCTTGTGCGATCCAAAACCAAACTATTTTGGTTCACAAGCTTTTTGCAAGATAAAAGCATCTACAGTCTCTGCTTTGACCAATTCCCAGGATGTAGTTTCTTTGAAGACTCTCATAGACGAATCATCGAAAAGAGTAGTTACCTGCTTGACTCTAGACTTCTTCTCTTGGCAGGAGTATTCCCGCTTGACGATCGCTGCAACAGTGCCATCGTCTTCTGGCTTATGCCGTACTTCAAAGGTTTTCACCTCAGAAAGTTTTCCCTTTAGGCTAATTGAATCGCGATCAAGGAAAAACTTGATATCATCACTTTCAGTGACAAAAAACCAATTCTCGGCGTGAGCGGGAGATGTGAGAAAAACAACTGTTGCTGCCAGCAGAAATGTACTATAAATTCTCGAAATCCTCATGTCCTTTAAAGCCCTGCCTAGTGAACAAAGATATTAAGACACTAACTCAAAAAAACAAGCCTGCATTGATACCGATACTGGATGTTCAGGATCTTCACAACCAGTTCCAGCAAATGGCGAAACCCAGACGTGTTGAAAGATAGCTCAACATAGAAAAAATGAGGACAGAATGTAGTATTCTACACTCAGAAATCAAAAAACAATGACCGATGATAGCCTCATTGCCTACGCTTGTCAAAGCGGTTTTAAAACGACTTTCGCCGTATGACCACCCCATTTTGAACGCACGGCTCTTTTTTGAAATTTGGTTAGCTTTTGTTTTCGACCAGAATTTGGTGAGCATGAGAGACCTATTTTAGCGACTGAATCATGCGGGTGTTTCAGTCGATCTGTCCACCTTTTCTAGAGCTTGTAAAACGCGACAAGTCCAACATTTTTGTCGCCTCTATCGGGGACGAATGGCGCGGCTAAAACGCAAAAATCCAGCCACGGCACAGAGGTTAATCCCGCTTAGTTTCACAATTAAGCCGTCGCTGTTCGATCATTCACTAGAGCTTTGATCGGCTGCCGGAGCTACTTGTGGAATTTTATATGAAGTCTTATGTCTGGATTCAACACGCTTGATTGCAATGATGTTTAAACTCATTTGTAAATCATCTAGCTTATCAACTGGAACGAGCGTCTGAAGATAGGGCTGATAGCGAAACAATTGATAGCCTTTAGCCTGTAAAAACGTGGCAACAGATGTGTTTGCTTCATCCACACCCGCAATATTTTCATAAATGATCGTTGGCATGAGTCTGGTGAGCAACTGTTCGCTGCCTGCGAGAACCTGCATTTCGTGCCCTTCAGCATCAATTTTGAGAAAATCAACGTGAGCGATCGCAGCTTGCTCAATCAGACTATCCAGTGTAAAACACTGTACATTTGTTGTCTCCGACTCTACAAATTCGCTTTCAGGTGTGATTAAGCGATTCAGCTCGCTGGCAGGATGGAGCGCTAAACGAGCAGTATGGTTGCGATCGCTTGCTGCTCCTGCAATCACTTTAACCCAATGAAATTCATTGATTCTACAGGTTTCCTGTAAGCATCTGACGCAATCTGCAAATGGCTCTACTGCCAGCACGCAGCCTGTTTCACCGACCCGTTTTGCTGCGCTGAATGTGTAGACACCTACGTTTGCACCGACATCTATGACGGTCATTCCGGGCTGAATCTGGTTCCGCCAAAACTCCATTTCTGCCTCAAACCAATCGCCTTTTGCCAGTAAAACACCCGTCGTGATGCTCGACAGGCTAGGCTTCACCGTTAGCAGTAAATCATTGAAAGGTAAGCACGTAAGTGTGTGGTCGATCGCGGCATCTGTCCATCGTGAGGCTTGTTGCAAGGGAGACGGACAACGGGTACGAGCCGTTTCTAACCAATAATTAGCTGCTGCCAGATCGTTCAAATCGCGGTAGGCAAGGTAAAGCGCTTGCAAAATGGCAGCAGAGTTTGGGTTCAGTTGTTCGGCATGGTGCAAATAAAACAAGCCTTCCCAGAGACCATTCATGAGATTAGCGATGCCCAACGTCAGGTCGTTGGCAGCGGACGACGGTAAGACCTTGGTTGCTAGATTAAGCAACCGTAACCCACCCTGGTTATAAAATACTGGTAGCAGGTGTTGACCAAGCAGAGTGCTCAGCAGAAAGAGCGCTTGCTGGAGGCTATTGTCAAGCTGGATGAGCAATACCAATGCTTCAGGATGCCCTTCAGCGAATCGTTTAGCATTGGGTGGCAAGTAGATTAAACCAGTAGGGGCAGTCACCGCTTCCGCATACAGAGGTTGCAGAACACGCATAAACGCAATGGCAGCAATTTCGCTGGCGCGTTCTGTTTCGCCAATGAGGCTGTAGGCAAGTGCGAGATGAGCGGCGCAGAGTGGATGCTCGTTGGCACCGTTGTCAAAAGCGGCGATCGCGGTTTCCACATAAAGTCCGCGAAGATCAACGTCTGTCGCCTGTTCTGCCTCAATCAGGGCAAGCACACCGTAATTGTTCCAATCCAACGGCGTTTGCGGGTCGTCCCAGTTAGTCGTTTCGAGCGTGGCACTGATGGAAGGCAGAGAGTCAGGCGCGATCGACGGGCAGGCAACTTGGAGATACTGCCAATAGAGACTGGAATGGGGGGACGTGTTCATGGGGGTTAGGAACAGTTTCACCCTGCTAGTTTGCCCTGCGATCGCGTTTAATGACACATCTACTGCTTTTTCATAGTTGGACTCTGCTGCCGTTTGCTTTTACACTTTTACTTTTGTACGTCATGGCTTTTTCCACTGAATTGCTGTGGGCGCTCATTGGTCTCATCCTGACGATCGGGGGGACATTTTTGGAAGCATTCATGGCGACCCCAACGTTGGGAGCCGGAAGCTTTCAGACGCACTCGTTAGGGGTTACGTACCAATTTGGGGCAGCTCTACTAGTGGGGTGTCTTGGCGGTAAGAATGCCGCTGTGCTCTCCCAAATCGCCTATATTATGCTGGGGCTAACCTGGTTTCCGGTGTTTGCTCAGGGCGGCGGCTTTGGCTACCTCAAGGAACCCAGCTTTGGCTACATCCTGGGCTTTATTCCCGGTGCGTGGCTGTGCGGCTATCTGGCGTTCAAGGCGTTGCCTAAGCTGGAGTCGCTTGCGTTTAGCTGCTTATGTGGGCTACTGTGCATTCATTTAACGGGCATCCTTTACATGGCAGCAACCTACGGGCTAGGACTGGTTAATGCGGCTGGCTTGCCATTGCAGCAGTCATTGATGAAGTATTCTCTTTATCCGCTACCGGGACAATTTGCGATCGTTTGTGCTGTCACCGTTCTCGCTTTTACGCTGCGTCACTTAATGTTTTACTGATAGCCTGGGGGAGGGAGGGGTAAGGAGAGAGGTGAGAGGCGTAAGAGAATTTTGAGTTTTGAGTAGCGCTTTGCGCCGACAAGCTAGAGAGTTTTGAGTTGAAAGTGGCGATCGCTTCCCCTGCTCCCTCCGCTCCCCCTACCTCCCCACTCCCCACTCCCCACTCCCCACTCCCCACTCCCTCCCGATCGCTGACCGCTTGATTTCTAAGTAATAAGTTTTCGATGTTTTTTAAAAATCGCTTTTTCTGGATTGCTGCTGTCGTGGGGTTGATACTCGATCGCCTGACCAAGATTCTGTTCGTTATCTACATTTTTCCGCCCATTTTGCACTATTCCATTCCAGTGCTACCAGGCGTGTTTCACTTTACCTACGAGTTAAATCCTGGAGCCGCCTTCAGCATCTTTCCTGGCGGTTCGGTGTGGCTGCGGTGGCTTTCACTGGGAGTTAGCCTTGGGCTGATGGCACTGGCATGGTCAAAAAAATTCACGCTCAATCGGTGGGAACAAGTCGGCTACGGCTTTATTTTGTCGGGCGCGTTGGGAAATGGCATCGATCGCTTTCTGGTCGGCGAAGTCATTGACTTTCTGGATTTTCGGCTCATTCGCTTTCCCGTTTTCAACGTAGCAGATACCTTCATTAACGTCGGTATTGTCTGTTTGCTCATTGCCAGCTTTCGATCGCCTGCTTCAGAGCATGAAACAGCCCGTAAATAGGCTGTGATTACTGCTAAGTAAGGGCTTCAGAGTCTAAAGGATAGGGAAAAAGCGCTGACGATCCGGCATGATAGTGGGATGACTTTTGGTAGGTAGAAGCATGAGCGAAAATGGCGATCGCGAACTTCCACACTCGCAACCTGTAGACTCTGACACGATTCGACTACGACCCTGGGGTACTGTCACACTTTTAGAAGAAAGTGACCACTACCGCATCAACCGCATTGAGCTGGGACCCAGCCAGCACATCAGCACTCAGATGCACTACCACCGCAGCGAACACTGGATCGTGGTTTCCGGCACTGCGAAAGTCATTTGCGACGGTCAAGAAACGATTTTGATGCAGAAGCAATCGACTTATGTGCCTGTATGTACCCCTCATCGGGTTGAAAACCCCGGTGTGATTCCCCTGGTGATGATTGAGGTGCAGAACGGGGAGTATTTGGGAGAGGACGACATTACGCGGTTTGGGGAAGATCCAGAGGGGAGTAGGGAGTAGGGAGTGGGGAGTGGGGAGTAGGAGAAGCAAGGGAAGCAACTCAAAATTCAAACTCTGCCTTCTGTTTCCCGCCTCCTCTCTCAAAATTCAAAATTCAAAACTCAAAACTTCCTCTCCTCCTCTATGGCACAATGAAAGTCAGTGATCTGTACGTTTGAACAAACATCAGGTAAGTCCGTGAGTCTTATTGCGAATCCCGTTAGTGTTGAGAATGGTCGATCGGTGCAGCCTTCTTCTACCCGTCGTCGTGCGGTCTTTCCGTTTACGGCGATCGTTGGGCAGGAGGAGATGAAGCTGGCGCTGTTGCTGAATGTCATTGATCCCAAAATTGGTGGGGTGATGATTATGGGCGATCGGGGCACTGGCAAATCCACAACCATTCGTGCTTTGGCGGATTTGTTGCCTGAGATTGACGTGGTGGCGGATGATCCTTTCAACAGTCATCCCCAGGACATGGAGATGATGGGCGATGCCGTACGACAGCAGGTAGAACAGGGTGTAGACATTCCTGTCGCCAAGAAAAAAGTCACAATGGTGGATTTGCCACTGGGCGCGACTGAAGACCGCGTGTGTGGCACGATCGACATCGAAAAAGCGCTCTCGGAAGGCGTGAAAGCCTTTGAACCGGGGCTGCTGGCAAAGGCAAATCGGGGCATTCTCTACGTGGATGAGGTCAACTTACTCGACGATCATCTGGTAGATGTGCTGCTGGATTCTGCTGCTTCTGGGTGGAATACGGTGGAGCGAGAAGGCATTTCGGTACGGCACCCGGCACGGTTTGTCCTGGTGGGTTCTGGCAACCCGGAGGAAGGCGAATTGCGTCCCCAATTGCTCGATCGCTTTGGGATGCATGCTGAGATTCGCACCGTAAAAGAACCCGCGCTCCGAGTGCAGATCGTGGAGCAACGCACCGAGTTTGACCAGGAGCCACAGGGTTTTCTCGAAGCCTGCCAAACAGAGCAGGATGAACTACAGCATCGGCTTGTTCTAGCTCAAGAACGGCTTAAAACAGTGGCGATCGACCACGATTTGCGCGTTAAAATTTCTCAAGTGTGTTCAGAACTAGATGTAGATGGTCTGCGGGGCGACATTGTGACCAACCGTGCTGCCAAAGCGCTCACTGCCTTTGAAGGACGCGATGAGGTCACAATCCAGGATATTCGTCGCGTGGTAACGCTTTGCCTGCGTCATCGCCTACGAAAAGACCCTCTGGAGTCGATCGACTCTGGCTACAAGGTGGAGAAGGTCTTTAATCAGGTGTTTGGGCTGGAAACTGAGGCGTAGTTTTGAGTTTTGAGTTTTGAGTTAAAAACAAGTTCCATCACTCAAAATTCAGACTTGATTATGCAAAGGCGGATTCTCGGACTTGATCCAGGACTGGCGACGCTAGGCTTTGGCGCGATCGATTGCCTTGGCGAAGCAGCGGGCAGCACAGAGGCTCAGGTCTCTGTGCTAGATTATGGCGTGGTGCAAACGCCAGCAGGCAAAGAAATTGGGCAACGGCTCATCATCATCCACGACGATCTGCATACCCTGATGAAGCAATGGCAGCCCGATCTGGTGGCGATCGAGAAGCTCTTTTTCTACCGCATGGGTAACACGATCGCGGTAGCTCAGGCTCGCGGCGTAGTGATGCTGGTGCTGGCACAGTACAACGCTGTCTATGTGGAGTTCACCCCAGCTCAAATTAAGCAAGCGCTGACCGGGTATGGCAATGCCGATAAGCATCAGGTGCAAACCGCTGTCACCCGCGAACTGAATTTGGAGCAGATCCCAAAGCCAGACGATGCCGCTGATGGACTAGCCGTAGCGCTGACAGCCTGGTTTCAGAATTAAGACATTTGTAGCTAGAAGGCAGAAGGCAGAAGGCAGGAAAAAGTTGACTCCTGTCTGTCGCAGCAATTTATCAGTAGGACTTAGCAGTCTGACCAGAACCTCGGAGGTTTAAGCCACTGTGCTGGTCATGACGCTTGATCCTTGGTTAAAACCTCCGAGGTTTGCGTGAGTCCTAATGTTGCTCGTTCTAGCCTTTGAACGTTGCCGTGAGCCGCTTCATCGCTTCTTCCACATTCTCGCGGCTGTTGAAGGCTGAAAGGCGGAAGTAGCCTTCACCCGCAGCACCGAAGCCCGACCCAGGCGTGCCCACGACATTGCAGGTATGCAGCAGCTTATCGAAGAAGTCCCAGCTAGAAAGACCATTGGGCGTTTGTACCCAAACGTAGGGCGCGTTCACACCGCCATACACGGCAAGCCCAGCCCCAGTGAGCTGTTCTCGGATGCTGCTGGCGTTCTCCATGTAAAAGTTGACCAATGTTTTGATTTGCGCCTGCCCCTCTGATGTATAGACTGCCTCTGCTCCGCGCTGCACAATGTATGAGACTCCGTTAAACTTCGTGGACTGGCGGCGATTCCACAGTTTCCAGAGTTCGACATCAGAGCCATCAGTCGCTTTGCCTGTGAGGGCTTTAGGTACTACGGTTAACGCGCAACGGGTGCCTGTGAAGCCCGCATTTTTGGAGAAGGAGCGGAATTCGATCGCGCATTCCCGCGCGCCCTCAAGTTCATAAATCGAATGAGGAAGCGCTGGATCGGTAATAAAGGCTTCGTATGCTGCATCAAAAAAGATGATGGAGCCGTGCGATCGGGCGTAATCAACCCATGCCTGCAAATGCTCTCTGCTAGCGGTTGCGCCCGTTGGGTTGTTGGGGAAGCAAAGGTAGATGAGGTCAACTTTCTGAGTGGGGATCTCGGCGGTAAAGTGATTCTTGGCGGTAATCGGCAGGTAGACTAACCCCCCATACTCGCCCTCCCCATTTGCGTCGCCCGTATGCCCCGCCATCACGTTCGTATCCACATAGACCGGGTAGACCGGATCGGTGACAGCAATGCTGTTGTTGTTGCCAAAAATATCGAGAATGTTGCCGCAATCGCACTTGGAGCCATCAGAAATAAAAATCTCTGATGCGTCAATGTCACAGCCCCGTGACTGAAAATCATGGGCAGCAATTTTTTCCCGCAGCCACGTATAGCCCTGCTCTGGCCCGTAACCTTTGAAGCTGGCACGATCGCCCATGTCTTCTACAGCCTGAATCATGGCAGTGCGGCAGGCTTCCGGCAGGGGTTCCGTCACATCCCCAATGCCGAGACGGATTACCTTCGCATCAGGGTTTGCGTCTACAAAGGTCGTCACCCGTCGCGCAATTTCAGGAAACAGATAGCCTGCTTTCAGTTTGAGGTAGTTGTCGTTGATGGTTGCCATGTGTTCGATCGCTATGAACGCCTTAGAACAGTAAAGCAGAGTAAGCCAGGAGTTCAACGCAGAGCCGCCCAAGGAGTTGGTCAACATCTGTTTGACCTCACAGGGCACATTCGCTTACAGTATCCATGATTGCTCAAAACCCTCACCTTGGTTCAATCAGATCAGGTCTGGATCAGGCTTTTTGATCGAGAAGCTCGACTGCTCCGAGTCAGCTCAGAACAAAATCACCACAAGACGTTTATTGTGTGACATGTTGACGCTCTAGATACTTCAGAAACGCGCCATTGAAACACTCATTTCTGTCATCAAGAAAGCACTTTGTTGGATCAATGAGAGTTGCTGTCGTGTTGCTCTCGCTCAACGTCAAGGTGCTGTTGGGATTGCACGGTATGTGTACTGCTTGGCACTTGAGTCAAAGTGTTGGTTAAGCTGGTCAGATTTTTAATGATTTTTTACTTGCTGTTAGTGAGGCAAATAAATACGCCTATTTGGTAGCCGATCGAAAGTTTAGTAGCCGTTAGTTGACGAAGACCGTGCGAAATTTCTTTCATTTAATTTCTTGTATTTTATATGGCGCATCTACAGTCTCTTTATGCTCTTTCAATGCTTTTGACTACTCCTATTACCAGAATTGAACTCACCCCTTACCTGCTCGTACCCTTATGCTGCCTCTGTTTAACAGGCATTAGTTATTACACCTATGCCATCTATGCAGCCTTTAAGTTTTTAAGCAAAGATACCGTCATCGATCTCCGCTTTCACCCTCCAGTCAGTATTCTGAAACCCATCTGCGGGTTTGATGATCAAACTTACGCCAATCTCGCCTCCTTCTGCTGCCAAGATTATCCTCAATACCAGATTATTTTTGGAGTGCAGGATTTACATGATTCGAGTATGGAGGTGGTGAAGCAAATCATTCAAGACTTTCCAGAGGTGGACATTCAACTGATTGTGAACGATCGCACTCTGGGCACCAATCGTAAGGTCAACAATTTAGCCAGTGCCTTTGCTAGAGCCAGTTATGAGGTTTTACTACTGGCAGATAGTGATGTCCGGGTAGGGTCAGATTATCTGCAACAGGTGGTGCAGCCGCTGAAGCGCTCCGAGGTCGGGGTGATTACCTGTCTCTACCGTTCGCTTACACAGGGTTGGGTGACGACGTTAGAAGCCCTCAGCACCTCGACAGAATTTCATCCTGGAGTCTTGGTGAGTAACCAACTGGAAGGGACAAAGTTTGCTATGGGGCAGACGATCGTAATTCGCCGCTCTGTTTTAGAGGAGATCGGGGGATTTAAAGCGATCGCGAATTACCTCGCTGATGATTTTCAACTGGGTCATTTACCCGCTCAAGCGGGGCATCAGGTGGTGCTGTCATCTTACGTAGTGGATCATGTACTACCCAGCAGGGATACGATGGTCAATGCTTTGCAGCGCCAAATTCGCTGGTTAGTTGGGATTCGGGTGTCAAGACCCTGGGGGTATGCCGGACTGATTTTTACCTATGGTACGCTTGGCAGCACTGTGTTATTACTCATGACCGGAGGCACTTTCTTAAGCTGGGTTCTTTGGAGTCTTACGTTGATCATCAGAGTAACGATGGCTTGGATCGTTGGGGTTCGCTGTTTGAACGATCCAATAGCCAAAGCCTGGTTCTGGCTCTCTCCGTTGCGGGATGTTTTGAGTTTTGCTTTGTGGGGCTATGGGTTTGTGGGTAATACCTTCCGCTGGCGTAGTCAACTGTTTCGGTTAACGAAGAAGGGCGAACTGGTAGCCCTTACCTCTGGTCTTTCAACCCGCATCAAGCTCAGCCCTCGTTAGCCGAAGGGTAGAAGATTAAAGAGCTAATTAGGTTCGCTGCCTTTGGTTCAGCAACAATGAACCATTCTGTTTGAAGTTCTTGAAGAGCTTTGTGTCCAGGTAAAGTACCAGGCAGGCGCAGGAGCGCCAGAGCCTTACTAACGATTCGGCTGATACAGTATGAACGCAGATCCTTAAAAGTATAATAACTCTCTTTCAAGCAGGCTTCAATTCAATTCAAATCCACTTTAGAAATGAGAGAGTAACGACCTTGTTCAAAACACTTCTGCTCAATCCCCCATCCTTTGAAAACTTTGACGGCGGCGCGAGTTCGCGCTGGCCCGCGACCCGCGAGATCGAAAGTTACTGGGGGTCTTCTGGGTTTGCTGTGATGAGAAAAACTAATTAGAAAAGCAAGCTAATAGCCGATCTCGGAAGTTGTCAAAATTGACAAACCCATAAGCTTGACGCTTAATAACTTTAAGTTTATTGTTAAT
>Ga0335394_10010698_pt1 | contig 10335 bp, 10 predicted proteins | sample MAT03_FD_205741 | JGI IMG/M metagenome (GOLD analysis project Ga0335394, IMG submission 205741) | Freshwater microbial communities from Lake Fryxell liftoff mats and glacier meltwater in Antarctica - MAT-03 (spades assembly) (version 2) ...
TAGGCCAATTATTTTGTCGTCAGCCAACTATCTTTTGAGGCGAATAGCCGCGCTATTTAACGAAAAAGATGGGACGGATGACGGCAAAAGAATGGCATCAAATTGGGAAGTTATTTTGACACCGTTCTAAGATAAAACTAAAAACATATTCGGTAAGGGGTAGGAACCTTGCGCTATCATAGCATGGGATTTCCTATTGACGGTTGCTCTTCAATTCAGGACGGTTACGGGATGAATTAAGTTGCAGGAATAGGCCGCTGCCGGATACTGCCATCATTGTCAATGACCGTATGCAATCCTTCAAAGACGAAGTTTGGATTGGAGAGAAGTTGCAGAAGTATTTGCGCCGGCTCTTCCGGCAAGTAATCTTTCATCCGAAAATAAATGACACCTGCGCTTGGGCGATAGCTATGTTTGAAAACCAGTTCACCGTAGTCTCGGTCGTGCGTGAGAATCGTACGATTCGATGTAATAGCATTGTCCATGACTTCCCAATCTTTTATGGAAGGAGAATCCTCTCCGACACTATTCACATCCAAGCCGTTACGTCTAAGCACCCGCACCGCTTGCAAGTCAGGACGAGTAAGGCGAGGAGCATTTTCGAGCAGCATTTCCTCCGTCCAGCCGCCGGCGAGTCGTTCGAGTAAAAATTCGATGGAAAGTCTAGTGCCTTTGATGGTAGGTTTGCCGAGAAGGACTTCGGGATCGGAAACGATGTGGTCGCGCCAATTCATGATGCCTAAATTTTTGACAAAAATACAGATTTAATCGTAAAAATACATGCTTCAAACCACTGTGGGGCGGGTTTTTAGGCGAAATAAATTTCGCCCTCCCCTACTCCAACAACACAAACTCCTTTGTAATCAAATAATCCAACAGCCTTCCCCGAAAATTCACCTCCCGCAAACCCGGAACACGATTCAACACACAATGGCTTTTCCGGTATGTTATTTTCAGCCCGGCTCCTTCAAGCATTTGTTGTAACTTCTTATGCGTTAGGTGATTAAGCCCAAGGTATGAAGCCGCCAGATCGGTCTCCTCCTCCCCCACCAGCGGCAGGTTGTTTTTTTCAATCATCCGCATGAGCATACGATGCGGCAGGAATTGCGCCCAGGGCACACCAACGATATGCGTAACATGGGAGGCATAAGGGCTTTTCCAGGGCGGATAGGTGACGAAAAGACGCCCGCCGGGAGCCAATGCTTCTTTCAATTGCAATAAGATTGGTTGCAACAGCGGCAGCGGGATGTGCTCGATCACGTCATTCATAAAGATCATGTCGTATCGCTCCGTAAGCGGCTGGTCCAGTACGTTGCGCTTTTCGAAGCGTATGTTCTTCGTTTGCTCCTGTGCCTGTAATGCTGTGGCAATAGCGATGTGGTATGCGTCGATGTCCAGACCATGCACCGTGCAGCTCGGCCAGTTCGTCGCATACCAGATGCTCATTCCGCCCATGCCGCAGCCGAAATCGAGTATCCGTTTGCCCGACAAGTCGAACTTTGCGCGGATCAGTTTTTTATCTACCTGGAGGTGGGCGGCATATTCATCCCGGAAGTTCTTGCGGGCGTAGGCAATGCCCTCGTCGTATTGTGCCTGGGTCATGCCGGGTGGCAGCTTGAAATGTTTAGCAGCGGTCATATTGGTATAGTTAACTTTCGGACTAAATCAAACGAAGTTCGTTATTTTTCGGATCTAATACTCCTTCTTTCCCAAAATAACAAATCTGGGCAGGAATACCCCAACCAAACCCTCTAAACCTTACCTTGCGGTATGAACCGAACCGTGCGCTTTTTTTTTCGCCCATCCTCTTTTTTTACCTGCCTGCTCTGTTTACAAACCCTGCATGCCCTGGCATCGGATGGTTTCGACAATAATTATTTCGGCGGCGATGCCAATCAACTGATGGTCACGATTAACGGGCAGAACAAGGTTGCCCTTTTCGGTCCGGGCGATCTGTCAACAGGCAGTTTTTATATTCCGGTACCCAATGGAAGCAGCGGCAATCTTGGCGCCATCAATACCTTCAACATCACCGGCGCGGCGTCGTACCTGCGCTCGGCCTATTTCGACCGGGTACTCAGCACCGTTTTGTATTATCGTATCTATCCGAGTGCATCCATTCCGCCGGCAAACTGGAGTATGATCACCCTCGAAGCCCAATCAAGCCTTCCGCTGTCGACCTGTTACACCCAGACACAAAATAATATCTGGCAAAAAAATCAATCGGTGGATCTGCTCGTGGGACTTTCCAACGGCAGCTACGTACTGGAGTTTTATATGCGGTCCGACCTGTACGATGTCGGCCTGGAACCCGATCCCTGCATGATCAATGCGAATGATCAATGCAATATGCTGGAACAGCATTTTGGGCGTTATATCAGTTCCCGGTTCAACGTCACCGATCCCACTGCCTGCGATTTGGCCAATATCTTAGCCAACCAATCCGCTCCATCCAAGATATTTTTTCAACTATCGAATCAACCGCTTCAGGTCTGGACGCCTGCGGACGGCTCCGCTACACTCACGATATGGCCGAATCCGGTGGTCGGGAAAACGCTTCATTTTAGCTTGCCGGCAGAAAGGGGAACGGTTTACCTGCTGCAAATATTTAGCTGCCTGGGACAGCTCGCCGGCAGCACGATCCCTGTTGATGAAAAAATAGATTTCATTGATACAGAACAACTTACGGAAGGAATATATTCCATCATTGCCTCCGACGCGCAAGGCCGGGTAATTGGCGTGGGCAGGTTTGCAAAACTTGGAAGGCACTAAAGAAATCTGGGAGATTAAAGCAACTGGAAGAACGTTAGCGCGACGGCAGATAAACCGATCATCCCTCTTTTACCCTTTGAAGCAACCTGTATTTCCTATGCCTAATTTCTGTTTGAAATCAATGCTGTTCCTCTCCCCCATCCTTTTCTGCGGGTATACCTGCGAAATGTCCGGCGCTGCGCCTTCAGGGCCAAAAGACGCCGTCGTAACAGCCTCCGACTCCCTCGATCCAAACGCTAAAACCCTCTTCCAACGCTTCGCGCCGCCTTCCGGATACACGCGCATGGCCGCAGACGAACATTCATTCGGCGCCTACCTCCGCGAACTTCCGCTCAAACCCCCAGGCAGCAAAGTGTTGTATTACACCGGAGCGGAAAAAGAAAACTTTGGTATTTACGAGGCGTGGTCGATTTACCCATCGGCAACAAAAACAAGCCGATTTGGAAACGCCGCAGTGGGATTTTACGGCGGGTGATTTGAAACGTTTCCGAATATCCAACTAAAACTCGCCCCCGGCGCCCCCGCCGCCAAATTGTCCGCCGCCGAACGACTCGTTTTTCGCCGGCGCATTCACCGTTTGTGTGGAAATAACCTGGGCCAGCACCTGCTCCTGCGCCTGCTGAAGCAAGGAGGAATCCGCATCGGCCTCATACGTGTAAGCGCCCTTGTTTTTTCTCAAATACCGGATAGATAAATAGGCTGTGGCAAACAAAACAGCCCCGCAGATCGTACCCGCCCAGGCCAGCGGCATGACTTCGTAATAATAGCGGTACGACAAAACCGCAAGGGCCGTGCAGCCCAGCCCGACGTCGAGCGGCAACCGCTCTTTATACCGCAGCCCCAGGACAATATAGAGTGCTGGAACGGTAAAAGTAAAGGCCCAGAAAAACCAGGAGATCGGCGGCTGTTCCAGTTGAAAAAAATCATGGCCCGCCTGCTGTACAACCCAATAATTGCCGCTGGCGTAAAACGTACAAAGCGAAAGCAATTGTAGTATGGTAAACTGCTTATGCCAATGCCGCAAGTCGTAACGCTGCAGACCTTTATGGACAAAGTAATAAACGCCCGCCGAAAACATCATCCCCGCAAATGGCAACAGATAAAGGGCCAGACTGGGTATTTCATTGACAGACAATAAGATAATCGCCAGGGAGCAAGCAAATGCCACCGCTGTCATCAGTCGATCGAGATACCGGATACTGCACACCACCAGAATTGGCCAGGCGAAACAACAATACACGAGCGCCGCACTGCTATCCGGCAAGAGGGCCAAAAGCCCCCCGATGACGGCCGTAGCGCCCACATACAACAACATGTCGTCGATGCCGCTACTGAAATGACGCATCGAACGGATCGCTACCATCTCCAGCGCGAGGATACAGAGCGCACCACAAAATATGCAGAAGATCGCAACACCGGTCTGGGTGTCGGGCGACCCGATCAGAAAAATAAGTCCGAATGCCGACGACAACAGAATCTGGCAAAAAATGGCCAGTCCGATCCGGACAAACAAATTGGGCGTGTAAAAAGGCGAAGGATGCTGGTCCTGTACGGCTTGCCATTGTTCATTGGACAGCAGTCCGTTTATATGCCAGTTGCGGGCCGTATCTTTAATCAGGAGGGCGTCAAGCCAAGCCGGGTTGTAAGCGATCATGCCGTTTTGTTTTTGAAAAAACGTTTGTACTGGGTAAGAAACAGGATGACACCAATGCAGGAAAGTACGAAATACGTCAGGTAAAACTCTGCCGGGAAGTTGTCCGCAGCCTTGATGAGCAGGTAGGTAATGCCAATGTAGCCATAGATCACTGCTACCGTCAGGAAATAAAAAGAATGACGGGTACGCGCATACCAGAGGTAAAAACCCACCGACAGGCACAATAATGGGAAATAAATCAAGGATTCATCGAGCGCCATCATTCCTGCCAAACAGGAGATCATGAGAAGATGCGCCCCGAAATTGAGGTAGGTCAGTGAAAAGTGTTTTTTGAAGCCGAAATGTTCGCTTATAAAAGGTACCGCGCTCAAAAACGCGCCCAAAAAAAGGCCGGTAGTCACTACGGCCTGGCTGCTGAAATCGTTGTCCGACAGCAATTTATTGGAAGTTACCGTCATCCCGAGCCAGGAAGCCATGGCGGTAATTGCCAATGACAATACCGCCCGGTTGTCGAATCGGTAAGCAACGAAAAAAAACAGGAGCATCGGAATCAGGGTCGCCAAACCGTAGCGCGTGCCGAAAATCTGGTACTGAAACTGCCAGTATCCTTCCATCAGCAAAAAGGTCAGACAACCGAGCAACAAAATATAATCGTAATACGGAGTTGAACTTTTCACTTCCCCGAACGAGAAAGGCTGTCTGCGCCAGATCGCATAGGCAAAACATCCGGCACTTACCAACCCGATCGCTGTAATCAACACCACATGCCCGATGCTGTCGATGTTTTCATAGATGAGAAAACCAAGACCGGCATTGAGCAATAAAACACCGAGATAAAGCAGGATAGTTAGTTCCCAATGCAGCGAAAAGGGCCTGGCGCTTTCAAAATGTCTGATCTTCAAGGCATCATCGGGGGCGATCAATTCTTTTTGAAGCAGATCGTCGAGTATGTTTTCTTGCATACACAATGGTTTTAAGCGGTAAATGTAAACCGTGATTCATTTAATTTTTGTGATTCATCGTGATTTCACGCGATAAAACTACCAATTTGTTTCGAGAAGCGCGAACTTCGCCAACTTATGGAAGCATACGGCAAAATTCTCAATCTCATCATTCCGGTTTTTTTTCTGTTGTTTTTTATCGAAAAAATTGTGGAATGGCGGCGCGGCGCCCGGGTGATCCGGGGGCTCGACAGTGTGTCCAGTTTCAGTTCGGGTATTACCAACGTCGTAAAGGACGTGCTGGGACTCAGCATCAGCATCATGACCTACCAGTGGCTGGTGGAACGCGTGGCCATTGTACACATCGAAGCAAGTTGGCTGGTGTATGCGGTGGGTTTTTTCGTCATTGATTTTCAAGGCTATTGGGTACATCGCTGGAGCCATGAGATCAATTTTTTGTGGAACCGGCACATTATCCACCACAGTAGCGAGGAGTTTAACCTGTCTTGCGCCCTGCGGCAGAGCATCTCCACCTTTTTTAATTTTTTCACCTTCCTGTTGTTGCCGGCCGCTTTGCTGGGCGTACCGGCAATGGTGATCGCCATCATCGCGCCATTGCATTTGTTTTTGCAATATTGGTACCATACCCAGCTCATCGGAAAAATGGGCTGGCTGGAGCATGTTATAGTCACGCCTTCGCACCACCGGGTACACCACGCCATTAACCCGGCGTATATGGATAAAAATTACGGACAAGTTTTTATTTTTTGGGACAAATGGTTCGGGACGTTCCAGGAAGAACTAGCAGACACGCACCCGGTATACGGCGTAAAACGCCCGGTACACACCTGGAACCCCTTTAAGATCAACTTTCAGCATTTCTGGCTGATGCTCACCGACGCCTGGCGCACCCGGCGCTGGTGGGATAAACTGCGGCTGTGGTTTATGCCGACCGGCTGGCGCCCGGCTGATGTGGAGGAAAAGTACCCGGTACCCGTCATTTCGGATGTGTATCATTTTGAAAAATACGATACCCCGGCGTCCGGTTCATTGATTGCCTGGTCCTGGGTGCAGATGTTTTTCAATTATTTTCTCCTGGTCTATTTCTTTGCCCATCTGGGGAAAATCGGTACACCCGGTGTTTTTATCTATGGCGCATTTATTTTTTTCGCCATTTACGCGTATACGGAATTGATGGACGGCCATCGCAGCGCCTTGTATGTTGAAGCGTTTAAATCGGCCCTGGGTCTGTACCTGATTTGGCAGACCGGCGGCGACTGGTTCGGTGTGACCGCACATTGGGGCGTTTGGTATGTGTATGTTGTGATGATTTACAACATTGCATCGGTTGGGGTTGTGGCTTACTTGACGAAGTTCGGGTTTAGCAGAAAGCCGAATTTTCGGATGGCGGGTTGATTATACTTTGTGGCAAATCTTATTCCTAAACCATACGATGTATGAAGCCCGGCAAAATTTTAATTTTCTTTCTCGCAACTAGTATTCTTTACCTCGGGCTTATATTAGTGGACGCCTCTTCTGTTGCCTGGTATTTAAAACCCTTGCTTTTACCGGCCTTGTTTCTGGCGGTATTCTTTTCCGAAACATTTCGGAATCGGGCCTTGCTTTTAGCAGCCCTCGTATTTTCCTGGATCGGCGACGTTGTGTTGATGTTTGCCGACAGGGGCCAATGGTTTTTCATCGGCGGCTTGCTGGCGTTTTTGATTGCGCATGTGGTGTATATGGTGTTATTTACCCGGGAAAAGCGGCCCTACCCTACCTTGTATCGAAACGCGATCCGGTGGGGATTTACTGCAATTTTGCTCTACTTAGTCGGCATGCTTAATATGTTAATGCCCTATTTAGGCCCCTTGCAGGTTCCGGTGGTGGTGTATGCCTTTACCATTTCTGTGATGTTAGCCACCGCGTTTATAGGATTTTCTGCCTGGCCCACGCCTGCCAAATACCAGATACTGATTGGCGCGATTTTATTTGTTTTATCCGACAGTATTTTGGCTTTTGATAAATTTTACGAACCGGTTTGGATGGCTTCGTTTTTTATCATGTTCACATATCTTGGAGCGCAGTATTTTATTGTAAGGGGTGTGCTTGCATTGCATTTGAAAAGAAACATACCATGAAAACATTCATCTCCATATTACGCGGCATCAATGTAAGCGGTCAAAAAAAGATATTAATGGCTGATTTAAAAGCCCTTTACGAATCCCTGAATTATAAAAACGTCCGAACCTACGTACAAAGCGGCAATGTGGTTTTTGAAACAGCCGACACCGATCCGAAAGAAATTGCCCGGCAAATCGAACAAAAAATTCAGGATAAATACGGTTTTCCGGTACCAGTTATCATCCGAACCCTGGAAGAACTGGAAACTGCCGTGCAGCGCCACATTTTTTTTAAACAGGATGGAACGGATACTGATAAATTGTACGTCACTTTTTTAGCGGATCAACCGGCGCAGGCAAACCTCGATAAAATGTCCGCATTCCAATATGCGCCCGACGAATATAAAATCATCGACCAGGAGGTTTATATTTTTTGTCCGGGGGGCTATGGAAACACGAAGTTGTCGAATACTTTTTTTGAAAATAAGTTGAAGGTGACGGCGACTACGCGCAATTGGAAGACGGTGAATGAATTGATTAAAATGGCTTAGGAACGGTTTCAAAATAACTTCCCAATTTGATGCCATTCTTTTGCCGTCATCCGTCCCATCTTTTTCGTTAAATAGCGCTGCTATTCGCCTCAAAAGATAGTTGGCTGACGCCAAAATAATTGGCCTGAAATTGGGAAGTTATTTTGACACCGTTCCTTAACGCTTTCCGGCCACCGGCTCCCCGCTCCGCATCACCGCAATTGCCTTTTCCACCGCTGGGTCGTCGTCGTTCAGCACGGTGTACAAGCCGATGTCCTGAAACAGGATTTTAGCGATCCGAGCTTTCAACTGATGTTTTAGTTCGCGGCGGGACCTGGCGAGCTGAGCATCGTCTCGTTTACCACCTTGTTTTGCACCATAAACAAGGAATTCTTCAAACAATTCATCGCTCACGGTGAAGTTTTTCACGAAGGAAGCCAGATCGGCCGGCAAGGTAGCCCGTTCGCGATTTTCCATCCAGCGGGCGGTGAACTGGGGCAGGTGTTGGCGCAGTTCAAAAAAGGTATTGTTGGAGAAAGAAGTGTCAAGTGGGATAAAGACATCGGGCGAGATTCCGCCTGCGCCATATACGATTCGGCCCAATCCGGTATAGTATTGGGTGCTGTCGGCCCGGCGGGCCTGGGTGGTGCCGGAGAGTTCGCCGTCTTGCAACCGGCGTTCAGCTTCATGGCCGTAATCGCTGTCGTTCTTGTAATCGCGCTGGATGGAGCGGCCGCTGGGCGTGTAGTAGCGCGACACGGTGAGCCGCAGCGCCCCGCCGTCGCGCAGGGGGTATTGCTCCTGCACCAGGCCTTTGCCGAAAGAGCGGCGCCCGATGATCCAGCCGCGATCGTGATCCTGGATAGCCCCGGCCACTATTTCGCTGGCCGAAGCCGAGCCTTCATCGATCAGCACACTGATGTTTTGGATGTTGAAACGCGCCCGTCCGTTGCTTTTGTAGTCGTGGCGTTCCTCGTTGCGGCCCTGGGTGTATACCAGCAGTTTCCCATCGGGAAAAAACTGGCTGAGTAAATCCGTGGCTTCGTTTAGGTAACCGCCGGGATTGCCGCGCAGATCGAGCACCAGGTTTTGCATACCTTTTCCTTCCGCAAAGGGGCCGATAGCCTCCATGAACTCCGTGTAGGTGCGGGCGCTGAACCGGTTGATCTTCACATACCCCGTGCGCTCGTCGAGCATATATGCGACTTCCACGCTTTTGACCGGGATGATGTCGCGGGTGATGATAAACTCGCGGGGTGTCGTTTCCTGGCCGCGCAACACGGTTATTTTTACTTTTGAGCCTTTTTCTCCACGTAACTTCCTGAAAATCTGCCCGTTGTCAATTTTCACACCGGCTACCACAGTATCCGCGATGGAGATGATCTTGTCGCCCGCCAAAATGCCAGCCGCCTCAGAGGGGCCCCCGGATAATGGTGTAACCACCTGAATTGTATCGTCGAGCATGATAAATTCCACCCCGATGCCCTCGAAACCGCCACTCATATCGTCCTCCACGGCCTGCAATTCATCCGGCGTGATATAGACCGAATGCGGATCGAGTTGATCCAGGAGGTGGTTGAGGGCGCCGGCTTTGAGCGCTTCCGTATCCACGGAGTCCACATAACGGGCGTCGATGTACCGCAGTACTTCATCAAGCACACTCGACATCTTCGAGGCGCCACCCGGCAAAAAACGCGACAGCCCGTTGGCGTGTGGCAATTGCTGCCCGATGAACATGCCGGCCGCTAAAGTGGCCGCCAAAATAAGCGGAAGGCGAATCTGGAATTTGGAAGGCGTTTGATCTGACATTGTTGTTTGTTTTAGCCCTCCTTCGCCCTGCGGCTTCGGCGGGTAAATAGGTACAGAACGGTTTGACCCTCCTGCGCCCTGCGGCTACGGCGGGTAAATAGGTACAGAACGGTTTGACCCTCCGGCGCCCTGCGGGCTTCGGCGGGTAAATAGGTACAGAACAGTTTGACCCTCCGGCGCCCTGCGGGCTTCGGCGGGTAAATAGGTTACGCCCTTGTGTACACCTGATCTTTACAAACCCTTCAAAAATAATATACTTTTGTTTAAAATTTATCAATCAAAAGGCTCGTTCTTTGTGTCCTGAACAACGAACCCAATAAAACGTACTTTTTACTCTTTTTTTTAACACCACATTCCCTTCGGCAATTATGGAGCATCCTGACATTGATCAGTTAGACAAACAAATTCTCGCCAAACTACTTGAAGACGGCAAAGCGCCGTACACCGACATCGCCAAGCAACTTTATGTATCCAGCGGCACCATCCACGTGCGGATGAAAAAGATGGAA
>Ga0335394_10010701_pt1 | contig 10334 bp, 6 predicted proteins | sample MAT03_FD_205741 | JGI IMG/M metagenome (GOLD analysis project Ga0335394, IMG submission 205741) | Freshwater microbial communities from Lake Fryxell liftoff mats and glacier meltwater in Antarctica - MAT-03 (spades assembly) (version 2) ...
GGGTGCTCGGCGAGGGGCATGAACTCCACGTGGGTGAACCCTAGCTCCTGAATGTAGTTGATGAGTTCATCGGCGAGCGAGCGGTAGTCGAGACCCGGGCGCCACGACGCGACGTGTAGCTCGTACACCGACATGGGGGAGTTGTGCGGGTCGGTTTGCGCGCGCCGCGTCATCCATTCGCCGTCGCCCCACTCGTAGAGCGACTGGCCGATTTTGGATGCCGTTGCAGGCGGCACCTCGGTGTAGCGGGCCATGGGGTCTGCGCGGGTAACCCACTCGCGCGACTGCGACAGCATCTCGAACTTGTAGGCGGTTCCGGGGGTCAGGCCTGGCACGAAGATCTCCCACACGCCGTTGTCGTCGAGTCGGCGCATGGCGTGGCCGACGCCGTTCCAGCCGTTGAAGTCGCCGACGACGCGGGCTGCCAGAGCGTGGGGAGCCCACACCGAGAACGACGTTCCGTCGACGGACTCGTGCGGGCGGTAGTGTGCTCCAAGCACGTGCCAGATCTGCTCGTGGCGACCCTCGCCCCACAGGTACAGGTCGATCTCGCCCACCGAGGGGACGAAGCGAAACGGGTCATCGGCGGTCCAGGTTGGTCCGTTGTCGTACTCGGTCTCGACCTCGTAGGCCTGACCGGGTCCGCCGGAAAATCCTTGCCAGAGCCCGTCGGCGAGGTGAGTGAGAGCGACCCGGGTGCCGTCGGCGTGCACCGCAGTGACGGCTGCGGCGAGCGGTCGAACTACCCGGATCACGAACCCATCGCCGACGGCATGCTGACCGAGAGTCGCGTGCGGTTGTGGGTGCGATCCCGCGACCAGGGATGCCACGAGGTCAGGGTGCAACTCGGGCAGTGGCGTCGGGGCTGTCGTGGGCTTCTTGGCAGCCATCAGTGTCCTCCGGGATACTGCACGTGCAGGATGTGCACCGGTTCGCCGAAGGCGTCCAGTCGAACGTAGTTGTCGCGGCCCCACTCGAATCTCGCCCCGGTGATCAGGTCGTGCGCCACGAAACGCGCGTCTGCGTCCAGGCCGAGTTTGGTGAGGTCGAGGTGCACCAGCGTCTCGCGCACGGAGTGCGGGTCGACATTGGCAACAATGATGAGTGCATCGGCCGTGCCGCCAGCGAACTCAGCAGCGAGAAACTTGGAATACACGAGGATCGAATCGTCATCGCTCCAGTGCACGTCGAGATTGCGCAACTGCCGCAGGGCCGGGTGGGAGGCGCGGATGAGGTTCAGGCGTTGCAGGTAGGGCGCGAGCGTGGCCCCGGCCTTGTCGGCGCCGACCCAGTCGCGCTGTTTGTACTCGTACTTTTCGTTATCGATGTTCTCTTCGCTGCCCGATCGCGCGACATTCTCATAGAGTTCAAAGCCCGAGTAGACGCCCCATGACGGGCTCGCGGTTGCCGCGAGCGCCGCCCGAATGCGGTACGCGGGCGCACCGCCGAACTGCAGGTACTCGGTGAGGATGTCGGGGGTGTTGACGAAGAGGTTGGGCCGCAGGAAGGCGGCGGTCTCGTGTGACAGCGACTCAAAGAACTCCGCGAGCTCGGCTTTCGTGTTTCGCCAGGTGAAGTACGTGTACGACTGCTGATACCCCACCTGCGCGAGGGACTGCAGCATCGCGGGGCGCGTGAATGCCTCGGCGAAGAAGACGACATCCGCAAACTCGGTGTTGATCTCGCGCAGCACAACCTCCCAGAACTGCAGGGGTTTGGTGTGCGGGTTGTCCACCCGGAATATGCGCACCCCGAGGCCGATCCAGTGGCGCAGCAGGCGCAGCACCTCGGCACGTATCCCGTCGGGATCGTTATCGAAGTTGATGGGGTAGATGTCTTGGTACTTCTTGGGCGGGTTCTCGGCGTAGGCGATGGTGCCATCGGGCAGGGTCGTGAACCACTCCGGATGCTCGGTGACCCACGGATGATCGGGAGAGGTCTGCAGGGCGAAGTCGATCGCCACCTCGATGCCGAGCTTCTTGGCGGCGTTCACGAAGTAGCTGAAATCGCTGAGGTCGCCAAGGTCTGGATGCACGCTGTCGTGCCCCCCGGCGCTCGACCCGATCGCCCACGGCGAGCCGGGATCCTGCGGACCGACCGTCAACGTGTTGTTGGGGCCCTTGCGACCGGTGACGCCGATGGGGTGGATCGGGGGAAGGTAGAGCACGTCGAAACCCATGGCGGCGACGGCGGGAAGCCGCTTGGCCGCCGTGCGGAATGTGCCGCTGGTCCAGGTGCCGTCTGTGCCGAGCTTTGCCCCCTCACTTCGCGGGAAGAACTCGTACCAGCTGCCGACGCCCGCTCGCTCACGCTCGACTCGCAGCGACACGATCTCGCTTTCGGTCGTCAGACTCGCGATGGGTCGTGTAGCGATGGCAGCCGCGAGCTTCGGGTCATCAAGAATTGCCCACTTTTCTGCAGGGCTGAGGTCGGAGTCGAGCGCCACCCTGGCCTGCTTCACGACGGCACGCTTCGGCGCCCGCTGCAACAATTCGGATGCCATGGTCAGCATCAGGGCAACGTCAATTCCCGCGGGAATCTTGATCTCGGCGTTGTGATGCCAGGTTGCCCAGTCGTCGGAGTACGCCCGCACGCGCCACGTGTAGGTGCCCTCGTGACGCACCGCGGCATCCGCTTGCCACTGATCGGTTCCCGGTGCAATCGCCCGCATCTGGTGCACCGTTTCGACACCAGCCGGGTCGGTCAGCAGCAGTTGCACGCCCAGTTGGTCGTGGCCTTCGCGAAACACGGTCGCCCGAAAGGGGATTACCTCGCCGCGATAGGCCTTGGACGACCAGCGGCCTTCGGGCACCTGGGGTGAAAGAAACCGGATCGGGATGCGACCCAACTTTGGTTCGTACTCGATAGCCACCTTTCGACCGTACCCCTTTTGTGAGGAATGCAAGCGCTTTACCTCGGCGTAACGTGCCGGGCTTAGGGTGGTTCGCGTGAAGGCTATCCGCAGGTTTACCGTACGCACCGTGCTTCCCGAGTCGCTGGCGGCGCTCGACGAACTCTCCACGAACCTTCGGTGGTCGTGGCACGAGCCCACCCGCCAACTCTTTACCAGTATCGACCCGCAGCTGTGGGCCGCGACCGGTCACGATCCGATCGCGCTGTTGGGTGCCGTCGAACCGAGTCGTCTGGCCGAACTTGCGGGCGACCGCACCTTCGTCGCCCACGCCGCCGAGCTTCTGTGCGACCTGCATGACTACCTGCAGAAGCCGCGCTGGTACCAGGGTCTGACCAACGCACCCAGCGCGATTGGCTACTTCTCGCCCGAGTTTGGGATCGCCGCGGCGCTGCCGCAGTACTCCGGTGGCTTGGGCATCCTCGCCGGCGACCACCTCAAAAGTGCGAGTGACCTGGGCGTTCCGATCATTGGTGTTGGCCTGTTCTATCGTGCGGGGTACTTTCGCCAGGCGATCTCGCGCGATGGCTGGCAGCAGGAGAGCTACCCAGTGCTCGATCCTGACGGCCTGCCCCTGACCGTTCTGCGCCACCCCGACGGCACGGCCGCGCAGATCGTGCTGAGCCTGCCCGACGGCCGAGCCCTGTACGCGAGGGTGTGGCAGGTCTCTGTGGGGCGCATCAAGCTGTTGCTGCTCGACACCGACATCCCCGAAAACGAAGACACGCTGCGCGGCGTCACCGACCGACTGTACGGCGGCGGTGGCGAGCACCGCCTGCTGCAAGAGCTGCTGCTCGGCATCGGCGGGGTGCGTGCGATCAAGGCGTACACCGATCTCACGTCGTCGCCGTTCCCCGAAGTGTTTCACACCAACGAGGGTCACGCGGGATTCTTGGGACTCGAGCGCATCAGCGATCTGATCGGGGAGGGACTGAGCTTCGCCGACGCGTTACAGGTGGTGCGAGCGGGTACCGTGTTCACCACTCACACGCCCGTTCCGGCCGGAATCGACCGCTTCGAGGTCGAGATGGTCGAGAAGTACTTCGACACCGACCTGCTGCCCGGTGTTGAAGCGACGGATGTCGTCGCGCTGGGCGAGGAGAGCTACGCGGGCGGCGACCCGGCATTCTTCAACATGGCAGTGATGGGCCTGCGTCTGGCGCAGCGGGCCAACGGGGTATCCAAGCTTCACGGCGAGGTCTCGCGCGGAATGTTCGGCGCACTCTGGCCGGGCTTTGACTCGGCAGACGTGCCGATCACGTCCGTTACCAACGGCGTGCACGCGCCCACCTGGACCGACCCGATGCTGCTCGAACTGGCACACAAGAAGTTCAACTCCGTCGACACGACCGCTGTCGACTGGGCGTCTCCCATCGTGAGCGACGCCGAACTCTGGTCGGTTCGGGGCCGAATGCGCGAGCAGCTGGTTCAGGATGCCCGCGCCCGAGTCAGCGCCGCCTGGCAGGAACAGAACCCCGGCGTGGGCGACCCCGCCTGGTTTGGCGAGCTGTTGGACCCGAACGTGCTCACCATCGGTTTCGCGCGCCGCGTTCCCACCTACAAGCGTCTCACGCTGATGTTGCACAACCCCGATCGGCTTCGGGCCCTGCTGCTGCACCCCGAGCGACCCATTCAGATCGTGATCGCGGGAAAGTCGCATCCGGCCGACGATGAGGGCAAGCGCCTGATTCAGAAACTCGTCGAGTTCAGCATGGAGCCGGAGGTGCGCAAGCGCATCGTGTTCTTGCCGAACTACGACATCGGCATGGCCAAACTCCTCTACCCGGGCACCGATGTGTGGCTCAATAACCCCCTGCGCCCCCTCGAAGCGTGCGGAACATCGGGCATGAAAGCGGCCCTCAACGGGTCACTGAACCTGTCTATTCTCGACGGCTGGTGGGCGGAGTTCTACGACGAAGAGAACGGGTGGGCGATCCCGTCGGCCGACTCGGCAGGCGACGGTGCGGAGCGCGACAAGCTCGAAGCCGACAGCATGTACGACCTCATCGAGTACCAGATTGCGCCGCGCTTCTACGACCGCGGAGCCGAGGGCGTTCCCGCTCGGTGGGTCGACTCGATCCGCCACACGCTCGCGACCCTGTCGCCCGCGCTCTCGGCCAACCGGATGGTGATGGAGTACGTTCAGCGCCTTTATATCCCCGCGGCCGCCGCACAGAAAGTCATCTCGGCCAACGGGTACCAGCCGGCCCGCGATCTCGCAGCCTGGAAGGCGCGGGTCATCGCGGCCTGGCCGAAGGTGCATGTCAGCAACGTCGAATCCGGGGGGGTGGATGCTGTGCCCCAGGTCGGCGACGAACTGCACCTTCGGGCCAAGATCGAGATCGACGGGCTCAGCCCCGCCGACCTCGCGGTTGAGGTCGTCTACGGCCGCGCTCGCGACGGGGACCGCCTCGACGACGTGCGGTACGCCCCACTCGAGCTCGCCTCCGCTGAACCGGGGGAGCCAGCCGTGTTCGCGGGCACGGTTGCGTTGGCTCGAGCGGGGAGCTTCGGCTACAACGTGCGGGTTGTGCCGAGTAATCCGCTGCTCGCATCGCCGGCCGAGCTGGGGCTGATCACGGTCGCCGAATAGTGGCGAACCGCACGCTTTCTAGGGGTTCGCAACTCCTGTGAAAGCCAGTGAGCCCGAGATCGCGACGAAGATGATGATCGCTGCGATTGCGAGGTAACCGAGCACGAGGCCGACAATGGCCAGCGTGCGGCCGCCCTCACCGGTGCGCTTGATCTGGCTCAGCGCGATGTGGCCGAGTATTACCGCGATGAGGTTGAAGCCGATGATTCCGGCGACGAGCGACACAATCGCGAGGGTGTTGGTCTTGGGCGCGTAGGCCATCGGGGCTGCGGGGGTAGTCATTATGGTCTCCAGTGGATTGTGGATGGGGTCGTTCTCTATGCTCTCAGGTTGACCGGACAATGTCAGCCACAACCGCGCCGGTGATTCGAATCAGGTCGCCGGGGGCGAGCTCGACGTCGAACCCGCGGCGTCCGCCTGAAACGTAGATCGTGTCGTACAACTCGGCGGTTTCGTCGAGCACGGAGGTGTGGGCGGTCTTCTGGCCGATCGGGCTGATCCCGCCGACCACGTAACCGGTGCGGCGTTGCGCGAGCTGGGGATCGGCCATTTCGGCCTTCTTGCCGCCGACCGCGGCGGCGAGAGCTTTGAGATCGAGTTTGCCGGTCACCGGCACAATCGCGACCACCAGGTGACCGTCGACATCGGCGAGGAGCGTTTTGAACACCCGATCGGGGTCCACGCCCAGCATCTCGGCCGCCTCGAGACCGAAGTTGCTGTTGGCTGCGTCGTGATGGTACCCGTGCTCGGTAAACGTGATTCCCGCCGCAACGAGTGCGACAGTTGCCGGTGTGCCGCTCATGCCGACGCTTCTAGTGCGCCCGGAACAGCTGCATCGACGCGCCCGCGACGGTGAGTTCGCTGCCGGGGCCGTGCTCGACCAGCGACTCGCTGGGGTCTTCGACGGCGGAGTCCCAGAGCAGTGTGTATCCCGCAACGCCGTGGTGCTCGGGCAGGGTGACCGTGACGTCATCCTCGAGCCCGTGCACGATCAGCAGTATTCGGTTGAAGTCTTCGAACTCGGGGGTCGAGGCGGCCAGGTACTGCAGGGTGCGCTCGGCGGGAGAGTCCCAATCCTTCTCATCCATCGGTATGCCCTGCTTGTTGTACCAGTCCATCTGGGTTGCCGAGGGAACCGTCTCGCCCGACTTTCCATACCGAACCGGTCGTAGGGCCGGGTTCTCGCGGCGAAACTGCAGCAGTTGGCGTGTGACCTGAAGCAGCTCGTCCTGCCAGTCTTCGCGCTCCCAGGCAAGCCAGGTCAGCTCGCTGTCCTGGTTGTAGGCATTGTTGTTTCCGCGCTGCGTTCGGCCGAACTCATCGCCGGCTGTGATCATCGGGATGCCCGCAGACAGCACCAGCGTGCCGATCAGGTTGCGCATCGCTCTGCACCGGGACTCGCGTATCTCGTTGTCGTCGGTCGACCCCTCGACACCATGGTTGAAGGAGTGGTTGTTGTCGGTTCCGTCGCGGTTGTTCTCGCCGTTGCCGAGATTGTGTTTGCCGTTATAGGCGGTGAGATCGGCCATCGTGAAGCCGTCGTGGGCGGTGATGAAATTGACGGATGCAACGGGCCCGCGCTCTTCGCTGAACACGTGTGCAGACCCGGCGAGCCGTCGGGCGAGAGACCCGATCCCGTTGGGGGCGGAGCCGTTCGCGCGCGCAGCCCCAATGTCGGTCAGCCAGAAGTCGCGCATTCGATCGCGGTAGCCGTCGTTCCACTCCGACCAGCCGTCGGGGAACTTCCCGACCTGCCACCCGCCCATACCCACGTCCCACGGTTCGGCGATGATCTTGGTCTCGCTCAACAGCGGATCGTCGCGAATGGCGAGCAACAGGGGGTGTTCGGGCTGGAATTCGCCCGCTTCGTCGCGCCCAAGGGTGACCGCGAGGTCGAAACGGAAGCCATCAACCTGCACCTCGTTGGCCCAGTAGCGCAGGCTGTCGAGCACGAGCCGCTGGGCGGCGGGGGCCGCGGTGTTCAGTGAGTTGCCGCATCCCGTGACATCGACATAGGTGCCGTCGGGAGTTTGGCGGTAGTAGTTGGCGTTGTCGAGGCCCCGCAGCGAGGTGGTTGGGCCACCGAGGCCCTCTTCGGCGGTGTGGTTGTATACGACATCCAGCACCACTTCGAGTCCTGCCTCATGCAGCAGCTTGACCATGCCTTTGAACTCGCGCAGCACGGCACCGGTGCCGCCGTTCTGGGCTTCGCGACTGGCATACGCGGCGTGCGGTGTGAAGAAGTTGAGCGTGTTGTAACCCCAATAGTTGACGAGGCCCTGCTTGATCAGGCGCTGTTCGCTCACGAACTGCTGCACGGGCAACAACTCGACTGTGGTGATGCCGAGCTCTTTCAGGTAAGCGATCGTCGACTCGTGGGCGAGACCGGCGTAGGTGCCGCGCAGCTCTTCGGGAACCTTGGGGTTGAGCTTGGAGATGCCTTTGGCGTGTGCCTCATAGAGCACGGTGTGGTCGAGACCGATGCGCGGCTTCGTCGACGTGCCCCAGTCGAACGTGTCGGGCTCTTGAACGTAGCTGCGCCACTCGCCATTTTCGGCACGAGCGAGTCCGCGGGCATACGGGTCGATCAGGTTCAGGCTCTTGTCAAACGCGTTGCCGGCTTTCGTCGGTCCGTCGGCGCGAAGACAGTAGCGCACCCCCGGCTTCAGAAACGTCGAGGTAGCCGACCAGATATCCCCGTCGCCCTTGGTGAGCTGCACGGTTTTCGCCACCCAGCTCGCATCCCTGCCATCGAACAAACAGAGGTCGATAGCGGTGGCGCTGGCCGACCAGACACGTAACTGCCCGTCTTCCGGGCTCAGCGTTACGCCAAGGTCGGCTAGGGAATCGGGCATGCGTTCTAGAGTAATGACTGTGGCGATCTACCTTGACCATGCCGCGACAACGCCCCTGCTGCCCGAGGTGATCGCCGCATACACCTCTGCGCTGACCCTCGTGGGCAACCCGTCATCCATTCATTCGCAGGGGCAAAACGCCAAGCGCATGCTGGAGGAAGCACGCGAACGGGTTGCGGCATCCGTGGGTGCCGACTCGGTCGAGGTCACTTTCACGTCGGGCGGAACCGAGGCCATCAACCTCGCCATCAAGGGCCTGTTCTGGGCTCGCGCGTTCGCTCCGGCATCCGCTCGGGGTCCCGCTCGTGCTTCCGCGAACCCGACCACCGAGCGCCGGCGCATCATCTCGACCCGGGCCGAGCATCACGCGACGATCGACACCCTGGAGTGGCTCGAGCGACATGAGGGCGCCATTATCGAATGGATACCCGTAGACCCGTACGGGCGCATTGACCTCGCCGCGCTAGCCGCCGCGCTAGCCGCCGCCGACGATGTGGCCCTCATTACGACGCTGTGGGCCAACAACGAGGTGGGTACCGTGCAGCCCGTCGCCGACATTGTGCAGCTCGCGTCGGTTCGCGGTGTACCCGTGCACGCCGACGCCGTTTCCGCTTTCGGCCAGCTGCCGATCGACTTTCACGAATCCGGGCTTGCCGCGCTGTCGATCTCCGCGCACAAGGTGGGTGGCCCAGTGGGAATCGGTGCACTGGTCATCGCCCGAAGTGCTTCCGTCACCCCGCTGATTCACGGGGGCAACCAGCAGCGCGCCCGTTCGGGCACGCAGAACGCCGCGGGTGCCGTCGCCTTCGGTGTTGCTGCCGGCCTCATCAGCCACGACGTCGCCGCAATGGCGCAATTGCGCGATCAACTCATCACTGCGGTGCGTGGGGCGGTGCCCGACGCGATGTTGCGGGGTGACCCGGTCGACCGGGTGGCGGGCAACGCTCACTTTACGTTCCCCGGCTGCGAGGGCGACTCTCTGCTGTTTCTGCTCGACGTGGCCGGCTTCAGTGTGTCGACCGGGTCGGCCTGCCAGGCGGGGGTGCCCGAGGCATCCCATGTGCTGCTGGCGATGGGACTGGACGAGGCCGACGCCCGCGGGGCTCTGCGAATCACGCTCGGTCACGGCACCACTCGCGCCGAGGTCGAGGCGTTCGTTGCTGCGCTGCCCAACGCGGTTGCGAAGGCGCGCAGCGCCGGATACGCGGATCGGGTGACGACGCTCGGTCATTAGCGATCGACCCCGTCGAGATCTCGGCGACGCCTGTGTATGAGAGGTCTCGGCGAGGTCGACTCGCGGGGCACGTAAACTTACCGGGTGAAAGTTCTAGCGGCGATGAGTGGCGGGGTCGACTCCGCCGTGGCCGCAGCGCGCGCCGTCGATGCCGGTCACGAGGTTGTCGGCGTGCACCTCGCGCTCAGCCGCATACCCGGCACGTTGCGCACCGGCGCTCGCGGGTGTTGCACGATCGAGGATTCGATGGATGCCCAGCGCGCGGCAAACATCATCGGTATCCCGTATTACGTGTGGGACTTCTCCGAGCGCTTTCGTCTCGACGTCGTCGACGACTTCATCGCCGAGTATTCCGCGGGACGCACCCCCAACCCGTGCATGCGGTGCAACGAGCGAATCAAGTTCGCTGCGCTGCTTGAGAAAGCCGTGGCGCTTGGTTTTGACGCGGTGGTCACGGGTCACTACGCCACAATCGTCACCGATGCCGCGGGCAATAAGGAGTTGCACAGGGCGTCCGCCTGGTCCAAAGACCAGTCTTACGTCTTGGGCGTTTTGACGACCGAACAGCTCGCCCACAGCATGTTCCCGCTCGGCGCCACGCCGTCGAAAGCCGAGGTGCGTGCCGAGGCCGCCGCTCGCGGATTCTCGGTCGCCAACAAACCCGACTCGCACGACATCTGCTTCATTCCCGACGGCGACACCCGCGGGTGGCTCGCGGACAAGGTGGGAGCGCAGGCCGGC
>Ga0335394_10010704_pt1 | contig 10333 bp, 6 predicted proteins | sample MAT03_FD_205741 | JGI IMG/M metagenome (GOLD analysis project Ga0335394, IMG submission 205741) | Freshwater microbial communities from Lake Fryxell liftoff mats and glacier meltwater in Antarctica - MAT-03 (spades assembly) (version 2) ...
TCTTTTTTCAAGCAGTGGGTCAGTCTATCTGAGCAGAAGTGGGTCAATTCATGTGAGCGGCATCGTTCATGTTTCTGATGACCTCCATGCGGTTTTGAATTTCAGGGACAATTCCCCTTCCTCTTCATAGCGCATGATAACGTCCTTTATCAAGCATAAAGTGAAGTCCGAACTTCCGGGCAAAATCACCAGCAATCCTGCAAGCTGGCTTGCTGGTCCGAAAGCTTACCTGCTGGCTGATTTGCTGTGACAGACATCGGAAATGCGGTCGAGCAGATTACATCCGGACCGGACTTTCTCCGTCACCATTCTCAAAGAAGGCTGGAAGACGGACCCACAAGAGGTGCCTCTGCCTGAAGGCGATGAGCGGGAACTCGTCTTCGTCATACTGCCGCAATATCGCCGACGGCAATGAGCCGCCGTCGCTGCCGGGACTGAATCGCATTCTGTGCTTTCGTTCTGCCAGACTATTCACTGCTAAAAGTCCTTCACAGTGTTGCGCTCTGGACGGTCAGCAGAATTCGAATCGTTCTTCGCCTGATTCAACAAAAAGTGAAAAAAATGAAAAACGCGGATTTTGCGAAAGGAGAATCTCTGGTTTCCGGGATTACTGGATAGAACCTTTGACATCCGACATCACGCGAATCAGGTATTGCGGAGATAATCACGGTGAGAAATCCATCTGGACCTATGCCCGAACGTCGGCTGGAAGCCAAATCTTCTGCTTTCAAGGAGACGGGCATTACCGGTTCACAATTGCTGCATGATTTCGTCGAACGGCGCTGTCAGGATGTTGTGTAAACGGCGGGGTCCTCTTCACATCACATTCGTTGGGTAGGCACGTCAGATAGTGTTCGTTCTGAACACTCCGCTGTTCGTGACCATTTGCCGGTGGATTCCATCCGTCCAGTCAAAAAAAGACATAGAATCCAGTTTTTGCACGGGCGGACGGGAAGGGTGGTGTTCATCGAGAAGTCGCAGATTCAGATTTGTTTCAAATTCTGCGCTGTCGTTTTCGAAGGCGCGCATCCATATCAATAGAGGCAAAGAATGACAAAAACGCCAAACGAGGAAACTGACTGGGAAGCAATCCGCAAGTACCTGCACTTGCTGGCGCGGATGCTCCTGGGGCGACGACTTCAGGGGAAGGTCGATGTTTCCGACGTTGTCCAGCATACCATCATGCAAGCCATCCAGCACGAGACACAATTCAAGGGGCAGGCCGACCGAGAACGTTTTGCCTGGCTGCGAACTATTTTGACAAACCACGTGACGGAGTGCGTGCGGCACTATGCTTTCAAGTGTCGCGACGCCAACCTCGAACGGAGCATCGAGCAGGAGATCGGACAACAGTCTCAGCGATTCGAGAATTGGCTCCTTGCGACCCAAACGACCCCTAGCCAGAAAATGTACTTTCAGGAACAACTCGTCTGGCTCGCAAGTGCCCTGGCGGATTTGCCTGACGATCAAAGGTGCGCCGTGGAGCACTACTACTTGCAGCAGTCTTCGTTTGAAGAAACGGCTGAGACGATGTCGCGAACGAAACCGGCGGTAGCGGGTTTGATTTATCGCGCGGTGACTTCGCTTCGCGAGAAGATGAGCCACGATTGGCGAGAGTCGGAGGTTAAACATGCGGCTGAACAATGACCATCACCACGAACATCCTGTGTTGTTCGAAGCGATTGCCGATTTGCTGACAAGTTCTCCCGAGTGCCGACAGACCATACTGGAACGCATCAAACGCGAACATCCTCATGAGTCGGAACGCATTGAAGAATTCGCTTTGGCGCACGATTTTCTCAACGAAATCAGTTTCCCGCTACAAGTAATGGCTCAAGGTGACGCAACGATTCAACACGATGAGTCCGTTTCATCGAAGTTGCCTCAGATCGACGGGTACACGATCGAAAGATTGATCGCCGAAGGGGGAATGGGGCTTGTGTACCGCGCGGTGGATAACCAATTGGGGCGAACCGTAGCGATCAAGATCGCCAAGCCAAATAAGCGTATCGACTCATCGAGTTATCCCGCGCTGTGGGCCGAGGCTAGCCGCATTTCGCAGCTCAGTCATGCCAGTATTGTCCCGCTCTACGGCTACGGATCGATTGATGGTCAACCCTATTTCACGATGCAGTTTATGTCGGGCGGCAATCTGGCAGAACGACTCAATCAGGGCAGCCTACGACCTCGCGACGCCGCCGCGATCGTACAAATAATTGCGAAGGCCATCCATTTCGCTCATTGTCATGGCGTGATCCATCGCGACGTGAAACCGAGCAACGTTATGTTCGATGCGAACGATGAGCCGCATATTGGCGATTTCGGTTTGGCAATAGCGACTGAGTCCGAAAAGCCGCACGTCGCCGGCACTCCCGCCTACATGGCTCCAGAACAAATCTGTCCTGGGCAACCGCTAACCAGTGCAGTCGATATCTATGGTTTAGGTGCAGTGTTGTGCGAAGCGCTGACTGGCAAGCCACCGTTCGGCCACTCTCCGCTATGGCAATGGCTGTTGGACCCGAAAAGCGGCACACAAACCGTCAGAGAAATCACAACTTCCGGTGTAGATCGAGAGTTAAAAGCAATTTGCCTGAAGTGTCTTCGGACCTCGCCTGAGGAACGCTATTCGTCGGCTGACGCCGTGGCGGATGATCTTCAACGCTGGCTCGATCATGAACCGGTTGCCGCATTTCGAGCGTCGTCTTTGCAACGAATTCGCAAGTCGATCCGACGTTCGCCGCTGTTGGCGCTGTCGGCATTCATTGCTGGAACGAGCGCCGTGGCGACGCTGACAACTGCAGTTTACGCTTACATCGGAATTCGGTCCGAGCAGCAGACCACCGCACAGGCGCTGTACGATCGCACTGCGGCTCTTGAAGCCACGTCGCAAGCGGTCGATGAACTGGTTCGTTTGCGGAATCTCGACCGACTGTCCATCTATGCTCAGTCGATTTCACTGGCCGATCGTGAACTATTGACGGGACGGGCTGACGAAGCAATGCGACTGCTCGATGCCTGCGAATTGGCTCATCGCGGCTGGGAATGGAAATATCTACACGCTACGGCCTCGCGTCGAATGCCGCTTTCGATCACTACTTGTGAGCCATACGACGCTGCTTTCCAGCCAGGCACCCGTCAACTTTTTGTAGCAACTGGAATCTCGGGGGTTGCCGGCCATGTGCAGAGGTTCAACGTCGCAGAAAGTAGCGAGCCTCAGCCTGCCACCGAAATCGATGAACCGTGGATTGTGAACGACGTTCACACGGATGCAATTTCCGCGATCGCCTTTGATCGACTCGCACATCACATAGTCCTTGGCGATTTATCCGGACGAGTGAGCTTATGGAAGTACGAAATCACGGACGAGCCATCTGAGAATTTGATGCCCGTGCTGCTGGCCAACACCATTGTTGCGAAAGGAGCGGTTCGCGATTTTTGCGTGTTGGAGGAACAAGGCAAATATGCTGTCGGGATACAAGACGGAACGGTTCTTATTTTAGATTCCAGCGACCTGAATGTTGTGAACACCATCCCTGGAAATGACCTCGGATGCCTGGCGATCGATTACTCCAGCGACCAAAGCCTGTTGGCGATCAGTCGAATGGACAATCACGTGCAGTTCTACGATACGAAGGAAGGTTCACACGTCGGCGAAACGGAATCACACGAAGGGACAATCAGCAGTCTGCATTTTTTTGGTTCTGGTGAAAAGCTGGTTACGACATCGCATGATGGCACGATTCGCATCTGGAATACTTCAAACGGTCAGGAAGTTTATCGCAGTGATCGGCAGCCCGGCCCAATTCTACAGGCAGGCCTTCTTTCGGACGGAACAAGTCTTCTGATCGGCGGACAGGCAGGTTCAATTCAGGTTTGGGATATTCCATCTCAAAGCTTCCTTGACAAGCACTTCGGTTCAAGACGAAATATCGTCAAGCTCTCTGCGGAAGAATCCGGCAATGGCTTCGCGTCCCTTGCCGATGACGGTGGCCTTTCCTTGTGGAAGCTGGACTCTCCAAGATTGGCATTACCTGGAAGCAACGCACTATCACGAAACGATGTGGAACGAATCGTTTGGGACTATGTGCCCGGAAAATGTCACGCTTGTCTGTTGCCATCGCACTCACTGCATGTTACGCGAGAAGACGCGGGAACCACGATCATCCCGTTCGTCGATGGTGACTACCCGTGGAAACTCAGTTCGTGCGGGACGCGTATATTGGCTGCTGCCGATCACTCACTGCGAGTATACGACAACCAAACGGGCCAACGGATCGCGCGATTCTCAATCAATCCACACTTCTCAACCCCGCGCTGTCTCGATTGTGTCGGCGACGTGGTTGTTGCCGCGAACGAAGACGGGGGCATTACCGTTTTGATCATGGCTAGCTCACAGAATGAGCCGCTCAACATCACGGCTCGCGATACCGTATCCCAATGCGAAATCGGTCGCGACGGAACATCGATCGTCGCGGTGACTGGTGATTCCAAAGGAAATGGGTCTGGTAACTTCCGCCTAAACATCTGGACTCTAACCGGCAGATTGATTGCACAGTCAGAAGTCGCTGGCGACCGATTCGAGCAGTTGGGCAGTGACAAGATCATCGCTTGCTATGGAGCCTCACCGGATGTCGTACTGATGAATGATTCGCTCGAGACACTGCAGACTCTTCCTTCCGCTGCGTCGCCTATCGTGTCTGTAACCAGCGACCCGAAGTGCGAACGTCTTTTTTTGCTGACGGACCTAGGAGAAGTCCATGTATGGGATTGGAAATCACTTCGACGATTGCTGGTGTTGCCAGCGCGCGGCGAGCCGATCGAACAACTGCATTTTCACAATGAAACGCTGATTGGCTTTAACCGCAACGGATTTGTGCCTACGTGGACCGCTCTGCCTTTTTCAACTCCTGGAGATGATCGATGAACACAACTACGACTCTCGGTACGTCGCCGAGGAAAGAATTTATGATTGGGTCAACAAAGAAGTGTAATAGTCATCGAGGTCGCGCAAAATGGTTGTATTTTCTTGTATGCATTGTCGCACTGATGCCCCTGCTTGCAGGATCATCAGTTCTAGCGCAAGTGCTCGATGATACACAACTCGCACAAGCCGATCAGCGCGAGACCATCACCGTTTCTGGACGAGTGACAGACTCGTCCGGAGACCCAATCGAGAATGCAGACGTCCTCGTGCTACGCAGCGAACGGAGCCGATCATCGCGTCCGCTTGGACTGTATCTCATCAATGGCCTGCCCTTTCAACATTCGGTTTCCGATACAGCCAAAACCGATCGTAATGGTGCATATCATGTGAATGTTGTCCCTACTTTGACCGGCGGTATCGACTTGTTCGCCGCTGCGGACGGGTATGGAATAGTCGACCACCTACTCGAGCAAAATGTGCCGCAGACCAACATTGACTTGGTACTCAGCGATGAGCAGGCCGTGCGTGGAAAGCTCGTAGACCTCAGCGGCGTACCGGTAGTCGGCGCGACCGTTAGCGTATTGCTCAAAGTGGACGCGAACTCCTCGGACACCAGACTCGTGTGGCGACGAACTCTCAATGCATGGCATCCACGCGGACTGCGATGTTGGGAGACGGTTCAGACTGACGAACAAGGCCGCTTTCTGCTGCGTGGATTGTCGAGTGAAGCCATCAGAATTCAAGTCGAATCGCCAAGGACCGCAAGTTTTCAAACCGAGAGTGTGCCGCTACCCATTAAGGATCCCAAGTCAACCACGATCAGTCTCTCTCCAGCGCACGCGATCCATGGCACGGTTGTTCGTGGCGACACTGGAAAGCCCGCAGCAAATGCCCGCGTAATCTCGATTGGTGGCGTGGTGCTTGATGATCGCTGGCAGGAGGTGACAACGGATGATCAAGGACGCTTCGTTGTCAATCCTTTTGTGCGCAATCCTGCAATGCAAGGGTTTGGCCCGCCCGTCGATTACTTGTATGTCTATCCGCCGGATCAATCTGAATATTGCGTGGCCGAAGTCGAAGTTGGCAATCTTCAGGCTGCCAACCGCGAGGTGAAGGTTACGCTTCAGCCGGGTATCCTGATTGAAGGATTCGTTCGCGAAACTGATACGAGTCAAGGAATCGCTGGTGCAAGAGTTCAGTTCTGCAACAACCAAAAGATTAACGCGGTTTCTCGCGGGGGAGCGGAGTCGAGCAGAATTCATACAACGATTTCTGAACAGGACGGCAAGTTTCGACTGCGGATTCCGCGCGAAAATGGACATTTGCTGGTACTCGGTCCGACGCTTGACTATGTCGATCAAGAAATGACGTATGGGCAACTTAATGGAGAAGGGCAATCTGGAAGGCACGTCTATGCGGATGCAATCATCCCAATAGCGCTCCAGGATACGGAAAATCACGTCACCAAAGACATTGAATTGCAACGTGGTGTGACTCGTTCCGCAGAGGTCATTGACGCGGCCAGGAATCCTGTCACGTCATTTCTCGTTATTTCCTCTGCTTACAATCCCAACGGTTACGAATTCACCGAGCCCACAACGCTTTATGGTCGCGAAGGCCGTTTTTCACTGCAGGGTTGTCGTCCTGACAATGAAACGTTTGTCTCGATTTACGATCCGAAAACGCACTGCGGCCTGACTAAGTCCATTTTGCCAAACGCCGACGGCTCTCCAGTACAGATGCAGCTTCAACCTTGTGGGTCAGCGACGCTGCGACTCGTCGATGCGGACGAAAAGCCTGTGTCAAAACAGACGATTCAATTGCAATACGTGTTGAGAGAACCGGGCGCAGCGGACGAAAAGGAACTGGCGATACATGCGTTTGATGCGGATTACGGAGCGAGCGTTTGGCTTGAACCAGCGCACAACTATCAAACAGACGAACATGGAACTCTTCAATTTGAAAACCTGATTCCCGGCCTCGTATACAGAATCGTTGGGCATACGCAGCGACCGGGCGAGCCACATACACCAAAGACATTCAAGGTGTCCTCGAGCCAACATCTTGATCTTGGAAGTATGGAGTGGCCGCGATGAAAGCCTTAACGCGAAATCACTGGTCGCCCTATATTCCAACCGTCCAAAATCCCTGGACATTGGATAAAGTCGCTCACCTGCACCGGCGAGCTGGCTTTGGAGCTACATGGTCGCAGTTGCACCGCGATCTCCATGCAGGCAAGGACACTGCCATCGAAGGACTTTTTAGCCCGAATACGGACACTGCGTACGATGAATTAGTGGATTCCCTTCGCGAAGGTGTGCGAACAGCAATGGATCGTCGCGAACGTTTGCAAGCCTACTGGATATTCCGGCTGGTATTTGATCCCGACGTGCTGAGAGAGAAGGTGACCTTGTTTTGGCACGACCATTTCGCGACTAGCAACCTGAAAGTTGCAGATGCGGAGCTGATGCTATTGCAGAACGACTTATTGCGGAGAAACGCTCTGGGCCAGTTCGCTGGGTTGCTGGGCGAAGTCCTGCGAGATCCGGCACTGCTGATTTGGCTCGATGGCCTAGAGACTTCGCGGCAGTCACCGAACGAAAATCTGGGTCGCGAGCTGTTGGAATTATTCACGCTGGGCGTTGGGAATTACGACGAGCATGATGTGCGAGCCGCCGCAAGGTGTCTCACCGGTTTGACTCTTTCAAAGCGCGAGCCAAACGATACGCCCGAAGTGGTCTTCGACCTCAATCGTTTTGATCAACGTCCGAAGACATTGCTGGGACAATCGGGAAATTGGGGACGCGATGATCTCGTACGCATCCTTCTTGACCAGGAGGCATGTGCGCGGTTCCTTTGCCGAAAGATCTACCGGACGTTCGTCAGCGACACAATCGAACCAAACGACGATGTTATCTCTGAACTGGCCGAGGCCATGCGGACGCATAAGTATTCGATCGCTGCAGTACTCAAGCTGATTTTCGATTCTGAGCATTTCTATTCGCCGGAGGTCATACGCAGTCAAGTCGCGGCTCCGGTGCAGTGGAACATCAGCATTATTCGCATGCTTGAAGTTCCAGCAGGTGACATACGGTTCTCGGCAATCGATGAACTCTGCAGACGTCAAGGCCAACAATTGTTTTTTCCTCCCAACGTCTCTGGCTGGACTCAGGGGGATCGCTGGATTGAGGGCATGCGGGGAGCCGAGCGGTTGCTCGCGGCGCGCGCCTGGGCGTTCGGCGATACGGAACTTGGATTATTGCCGACGAATATTGAGCACTGGGTCCGCGCAAACGACATCGCACCTGATGAAGCCGCGCAGGCACTTGCGACGCTGATGCTCCAAGGCGACTTGCACTCTGTCAACAACATTGATGATCGTTCGATCGACTGGCCTTCAATGCAACAGTTGTTCTGTGATTTGCTTTGTACCGCACAATTCCAACTTGTATAGGATCGCGACCATGCAGATTTCACGACGCACACTACTCCGGTCGATTACAACCACCTCTGTCATCGCTTTGGGAAATGCAATTCCATCGTTTCTCTTGCGTGACGCATCCGCTAACGAAACTACGACCCGACATTCGAATCGTGTCTTTGTGGTTGTAGAGCTGGAGGGTGGAAATGACGGATTGAATACCGTGGTGCCTTACGGTGACGACCTTTACTATCAAAATCGGCCCACATTGGCGCTAGACGCTGCTGGCCTGCTCAAAATCGATGAGCACCTGGGGCTAAACCCTGCAATGCGTTCGTTGCGTGGATGCTGGGACGACGGTCACATGACGATCCTACAGAATGTGGGCTATCCCAATCCGAACCGTTCACATTTTACGAGCGCTTCAATTTGGCAATCGTCGCGCTTGGACGCCACCAGTTCAACTCAGGGCTGGCTGAGCCGAATTGTCGACTGGAACCAGGCAACCGACTCTGACTTGTCATCCGCCATTCAGTGTTCTCCCGGATCGGTAACCCAGGCGTTGAGCGGTGGTCGTCGTCATGCCGCTACGCTCGATGTGCTGGACCGATGGCAGCGCGAGGCGATGCGTGACCCGTCGATTGGCAATATGGATCGTGTTGCAGTGAATCTCGACATGCAATATTCGAATAGCAAGGTGGCTGATCGCATTGGTGCGATGATGACATCCCAATTCATCTGCAGCCAGCAGCTCAACGAAGTTTTGCGAAACAAGAATGCGAGCACTGCAGAATACCCAGACACAGAGTTGGCCAGGCAATTGAAAGGCGTCGCTCAGCTCATCCGATGGTCATCCGGCCCGTTCATCTACTACGTCCGGCTTGGAAGCTTTGATACCCACAGTCAACAGATCGGCACGCACTCGCAGTTGCTAAATGACTTTGCAACCGGAATGACAGCATTCCTGAGTGACCTGGGGAGATCGAATGATCGAGAACGCGTGCTTGTGATGGCATACTCAGAATTTGGCCGACGAGTACGCGAAAACTTCCAGTCAGGAACGGATCACGGAGCCGCCGGTCCGGTGTTCCTTTTCGGTTCGCATCTTCATCACAGATTACACGGAGATTACCCTAACCTGCGGGATCTAGATGACGGTGACATTCGCTACCAGATCGACTTCCGCTCGGTGTACGGGTCCATTTTGAAACAATGGTTAGGCATCGCTCCCATTGACATCATGTCCGGCGATTTTCCACCCATCGAGATCTTCTGACGTCGTCACCTCGCTTCCCCGAACGTTTCTCAGTGTCGCACTGGAGGCAGAAAGGGTGCCATTCACACACTCTCGATACTGTGATCGCTATTCTCGGGTAACCAGGCAACGATGAGATGACCGATATTCAGCCAGTCGAAATGGTCAGTCATTCAACGGGCTCGACCGCGCGCAGAATCATCGATCTTCATCTGTTCAATGATGCGGGCGTCTGACCTGATCAAAACGCAGGTGAAGAACATGCTGTTCCCAAGTGATGACAAAAGCGAGAATCACACCTCCGGAAACACTGCAGCTTGCGGAAAAATGAAGTTCTGGTGCCATCCATCTTAAAATATGAGTTTGCGTAAAGGAGGCAACTTTGGGAAGTTGCCTCGAACAGGGGTTTATGTGAATGCTCGGCGGGCGGAATTGATGCTGATGGCTCGGTTGTGGCCGCGTGTTTCGGCAGCGGCCTCCATAGACTTCGGGCGACCAACGCTTGAACGGAACCATTTCCGGAAATTCAACACGCAGTCAACCCACAGTTCTGTCGAGATCCCAAGACGCTCAAAAAGTGGTTCCAGATTCGCTGGCATCGCGCCGCGTTTGTCGCTCCGGATCTGACGACCTGTCCAGTCCAGCAGTTGCAGATAATCACCAAGCCCCATCGACAGACAACCCTTGTTTGAGGCTCGACGAACGGTCTTCTTCGCACGCGCTGTCTGACGTT
>Ga0335394_10010705_pt1 | contig 10333 bp, 9 predicted proteins | sample MAT03_FD_205741 | JGI IMG/M metagenome (GOLD analysis project Ga0335394, IMG submission 205741) | Freshwater microbial communities from Lake Fryxell liftoff mats and glacier meltwater in Antarctica - MAT-03 (spades assembly) (version 2) ...
TTCGAGTTCATGACGCAACCCCCAGTTCGTCGCGAAGGCGGATCATGCCGTCTCTGATTCGGGTTTTGATGGTGCCAACAGGCACGCTCAGAATAGAGGCGACTTCGGTGTTCGTATAGCCGCCGTAGTACGACAGGGTGATGGCCTGACGCTGCAATTCGGTAAGACGTGCCATCGCTTTCACCACCCTTTCATGTTCGATACTTACTTCTACTGATTCGGAGACGCCGTCATATTCGGTAGGCATGTCACGAATGCCGACCTTCACATCGCGGTTACGCGATGCCTGGGATGCCCGCACGCGGTCGACCGCGCGTCGGTGAGTCATCGTGAGAATCCAGGTGGCCGCACCGCCCTTGGTGGGGTCGAATCGGGATGCCGTCTGCCAGATCTCGAGGAAGATCTCCTGAGTAACCTCCTCCGACTGGGAGTGGTCGCGCAGCAGTCGCTTGACCAGACCGAGCACGCGCGGCGCCATCTCGTCGTAGAGATCGCTGAACGCTTCGCGGTTACCGTCGGCTACCCGCTCGAGAAGCCCCTGCTGCCGGGTCACGGGCGATTCGGCAGCAGGATGCCCAAGCTCGTGTTCAGTCGACATGCGTTCAACCATCGCATGACCGCTTCTCAGAGCCTGCCCCTTGACATGTCCTCATAGAACAGGTTCGGGGCAAACCGGTAGACGGTTTGCCCCGCGCCGGGAAACTCGTGCGCCACGGCTGCGCTTTGTGCGAAATGCAGGATCACAGAAGATTCTCGAGGCCCGGCATCCGCAAACTGCTGGGGGCGGATGCCGCGAGTCCTGCATTTCGCAACAACACCGCCACGGCAACAACACCGCCACGGCGACAACACCGCAGCAGCAGCTGAACACGCAGCCGCGCGGCTAGCCGAATTTGCCGGAGACGTAGTCTTCGGTCGCCTGCACGCTGGGCTTCGAGAACATCGTGACCGTGTCGTCGTATTCGATGAGCTTGCCGGGTTTGCCGGTTCCCGCGATGTTGAAGAACGCCGTGCGGTCAGACACGCGCGAGGCCTGCTGCATGTTGTGGGTCACGATCACGATCGTGTACTGCTGCTTGAGCTCTTCGATAAGGTCTTCGATCGCGAGGGTCGAGATCGGGTCGAGGGCCGAGCATGGCTCATCCATCAGGATCACCTCGGGCGAAACCGCGATGGCGCGCGCGATGCACAGACGCTGCTGCTGGCCACCCGACAGGCCGGAGCCGGGAAGCGCCAGGCGGTCCTTGACCTCGTTCCAGAGGTTAGCGCCCTGCAGCGACTTCTCGACCAGGTCGTCGCTGTCGGTCTTCGACATGCGGCGGTTGTTGAGCTTCACACCGGCGAGCACGTTGTCGCGGATCGACATCGTGGGGAACGGGTTGGGTCGCTGAAAGACCATGCCAACCTGGCGGCGCACGAGCACCGGGTCGACGCCGGGGCCGTAGAGGTTGTTGCCGTCGATCAGCACCTCGCCTTCGACCCGGGCTCCGGGGATCACCTCGTGCATGCGGTTGAGGGTGCGCAGGAACGTCGACTTGCCACACCCCGACGGGCCGATGAATGCGGTGACGGTGCGGGGCTCGATCGTGAGCGTGACATCCTCTACGGCCTTGAACTTGCCGTAGTAGACGTTGAGGTCGTTGACTTCGATGCGCTTAGACACTGGATTCCTGTTTCTGGGCTATCGGGCGAGCTTGGGGGAGAAGATGCGGGCGACGAGACGCGCGATGAGGTTGAGGGCCATGACGATGAGGATCAGGGTGAGGGCACCGGTCCACGCCCGGTCGAGGTAGACCTGCACGACCGACCCGGGGTTGGCGTACTGGGTGTACACGAAGACCGGCAGCGACATCATCCGATCGTTGAATATGTCGTAGTTCATGCTCGCAGTGAAGCCGGCGATGATCAGCAGAGGCGCGGTTTCGCCGATCACTCGCGCGACGGCCAGGGTGATTCCGGTGGTGATTCCCGCGATGGATGTGGGGATCACCACTTTCAGGATGGTCAACCACTTCGGCACTCCGAGCGCGTACGCCGCCTCGCGCAGTTCGTTGGGTACCAGCTTGAGCATTTCCTCACTCGAGCGCACCACAACGGGGATCATCAGCAGCGACAGGGCGATCGCACCGCCGAATCCGAACCGGATTCCGGCATCCCCGGTGATGAGGGCGAAGAATGCGAACGCGAAAAGGCCGGCGACGATCGAGGGGATGCCGGTCATGACATCCACAAAGAAGGTGATCGCCCTCGCGAGCGGCCCCGTGCCGTACTCGACGAGGTAGATGGCGGTGAGCAGGCCGACCGGGATGGAGATGATCGCCGCCGCGCCAGTCATCAACAGGGTGCCGATGATCGCTTGTAGCGCGCCGCCGCCCTCGCCGACCACGTTGCGCATAGAGCTCGTGAAGAACAGGATGTCGAAGCGCGGCAGACCCGCGACAATGACCGTGTACAGCAGCGAGATCAGCGGGATTAGCGCGATCAGAAAGGCCGACACGACGAGCGACGTGACGACGCGGTCCTTGGCCTGGCGCACGCCCTCGACGAGCAGAGCGAAAACGAATATGCCGATGATGTAGAGCACCGTGCCCAACACCAGGGCGGCCGCAATGTTGAATTCGGTGCCCGATCCGGTCGCGACGAACGCGAAGACCACGATCATCACGCCCCAGCTGGCGGCGAGGATAACCCACGTCGCCCACTTGGGCAGGCGCCCGGTGGTGAGCGAGTTGACGATGCCGGTCGTTTCGGCCGTGGCGGTCATCAGTTAGCTCCCGAGAATGCCTTGCGGCGGTTGATGACAATCCGCGCGATCGAGTTGATCACGAGCGTGATGATGAACAGGATGAGCCCGGTCGCGATGAGTGCATTGACCCCGACACCGTGTGCCTCGGGAAAGTTGAGCGCGATATTACCGGCGATAGTCGAGGGGTTCTGCGAGCTGGTGAGAACGAAGCTCACCACGAGCGACGGCGACAGCACCATGGCCACTACCATCGTCTCGCCGAGCGCCCGGCCGAGACCGAGCATTGCCGCCGAGATCATGCCGGGGCGGCCGAAGGGCAAAACCGCCGTCTGGATCATCTCCCAACGCGTGGCGCCGAGGGCAAGCGCGGCTTCCTCGTGCAGGCGGGGAGTCTGCAGAAATACCTCGCGGGTTACGGCGGTGATGATCGGGATGATCATCACGGCGAGCACTATCGCGACGGTGAGGATAGTGCGGCCGGTGCCCGACACGGGCGGGGAGAACAGCGGAAACCAGCCGAGGTTTTCGACGAGCCAGCCATACAGGGGCGTCACGGCGGGGGCGAGGATCTTGATGCCCCAGAGGCCGAACACCACCGAGGGCACCGCGGCCAGCAGGTCAATGATGTAGCCGAGGCCCTGGGCGATGCGACGCGGGGCGAAGTGCGAGATGAACAGCGCAATGCCGATGGAGATCGGAAGTGCAAGCAGCAGGGCGAGGAACGCTGCCCAGACGGTACCGAACGCGAGTGGGCCAACGTAGGCCCAGAAGCTGGAGGGTGAGCCCTTGAGCTCGGCCGGGTCTGCCAGCAGAGCAGGAATGCTCTGGGCGACGAGAAAGACCGCTACGGCAGCGAGTGCGGCGAGGATCAGGCTTCCAGCGACGAGAGTCGCTCCGGAGAAGATTCGGTCTGCGGGGCGGAGAGTGGCTCTCGGGCCGCTAACGGCTGTCGTCATTCCTGGCTTTCTGCGCTACCTGCTGGGCGGATGGTGTGTCTCAGTCTGTCGGGCTGCGTTCCGGCGTGCAATGCACGCCGGGCGCAGCCCGACAGGGTACTGAGGGGTGTTACTTGATGTTGCCGAGAGCCGTGGCAACCAATGCCGACAGCTCGGACGAGAGGGGTGCAGCACCAGCGGAGGCAGCTGCCTCGGCCTGGCCGGCCTCACTCGTGACGTAGGTCAGGTAGCCCTTGACGAGCGGGGCAGCCTCAGCGTCGACAAACTCGGTGCAGGTGATCAGGTAGCTCACCAGAACGAGCGGGTAGTGCGTCGGGTCCGTGGTGAGACGGTCGATCTTGATGGCGAGGTCGGTGCTGCCGTTGTTGGTGTCACCGGCGGGCGACTCCGACACGACGGCCGCGGCGGCCTCGGGGGAGTAGTTCACAAACTCTTCGCCGACCTTGATAGCTGCAACACCGAGGTCGCCGGCCTTGGAAGCGTCCGCGTAACCAATGGTGTTGGTGCCGTTGGTGACTGCGTCAACAACGCCCGAGGTGCCCTGGGCGGCTTCGCCGACCTGGTAGGGGAACGGGTCAGCAGCGGGGGCGTCCCAGATCTCCGGGGCGACCTTGTTGAGGTAGTCCGTGAAGTTCTTGGTGGTTCCCGAGTCATCCGAGCGGTGCACGGCGGTGATGGGAGCGGAGGGAAGCGTCGCATCCGGGTTGAGGGCAACGATTGCCGCGTCATCCCACGTCGTGATGGTGCCCTTGAAGATGCCGGCGAGAACAACAGCGTCGAGGTTGAGCTCGTCAACACCCTCGACGTTGAAGATCACAGCGATCGGGGAGATGTAGGCCGGAACCTGGATGTAGTCGGTGTCGGGAACGCAACCAGCGAACCCACCGTCGATCTCCTCGGGCTTGAGAGCGGAGTCGGTGCCAGCGAAGTCAACGCCACCGGCGATGAATGCTTCGCGGCCGGCTCCCGAGCCGGACGGGTCGTAGTTGATGGTCAGGTCGGGGTTAGCGGTCTGGAATGCCGCGACCCATGCCTCCTGGGCCGAGCCCTGCGACGACGCGCCAGCGCCGTCGATGGTGCCCGAGAGCGCGGGACCGGCGGTCGGCTCTTCGGTGGATCCACCCTCGTTTGCTGCGCACGAGGAGAGGAGAATGGTGCCCGCGAGAGCAATGACACCGATGGTGCCAAGGCGCTTGAAGTTCACGTGTAAACCCTTCGGAAATGATTACAGGATGTGCAGGCCGGTGCGACCTACCCCGTGAATCTATGAAGAACGGTTAACCACATTCGCCCCGCAAGGTAAACGGAAGGTGAACAGACTCAGGCGGGTGAGTGAGTCTCCACGGCAACGATGCCGGATTGGGGATCATCGCGCGAAATGTGCGTCACCGTGAAATCGCCGGTGTCCAGCTCGCCCGCGCGGTTCAGCGCGTTGTCCATCGGGGTACCCGTCTGCGCTGCGATCTCGCTGATAATAACAGGGAGCACGGGTCCGTGACTGCAGAGCACAGCCGTGAGCTGCTTCTTCAGGCGCTTACGCACGATCTCATGCACGCGCGCCGAACCGAGCTCGTAGGCATCCTGACTGATGCCGGTGTTGGCCTTGACCCCGAGCTGGGTGAGCTGAGCCAGTGGATCGATCGTGGCCAGGCACCGGGCGGCCGTGCTCGACACGATGCGCTCGGGGCCGAACGCCGCGATACCGGGCGCAATCGCTATCGCCTGGTCGGTTCCGCGCTGCATCAGCGGGCGGGTGGAGTCGGGGCCGTCCCAGGTGGTCGGCGGCACCGCCTTGCCGTGGCGCACCGTGATGATCGCGAAGGTGCGAGCTCGCCCGGACTTCAGTCGCTCGGCGAACCTGTCGATCACGTCGATGTCGTGGGCATAGCTGAGCTTCTTGCGCGCCTTCTCGAGGGGGAGCCACTCGAGGCCGGCGATCTCGTCATTCGGGGAGAACCTGGCCAGCTGCAGGGCATGCTCGCTCACCTCGGCCGACCAGTAGTAGACGACCTTGTCCCGTCCGCTCGGCAGCGAATACTCGACAGTGCCGAGCGGCGCACCAAGGGTGATCGAGAGTCCGGTCTCTTCCGCGATCTCTCGAACGGCGGTCTGCGGAAGCGTTTCGCCCGGGTCGACCTTGCCCTTCGGCAGGGAGATGTCGTTGTGTGCGCCGCGGTGCACGACGAGCACGCGGGCAGTTCCCCCCACGAGACGCCAGCAGACGGCGCCGGCTGCCAGCACAGGCGGCGTCGTCATGCTCAACGCAGAGCTCCGCCGCGTTTGCGGGCGGAGATCTGCTTCATGAGTACATCCTGCATGTCGGCGAGCACCGAGCCGTCTTCCGCACGGCTGTGGCGAGTCCAGGTGCCCGATTCATCGAGCCACCAACTTGACGTGGCATCCGACATCGACAGGTCGAAAAGCTGGTGAAGCTGCTCGATGTGATCGGGCGCCGTGATGCGAACGAGCGCCTCGACGCGGCGGTCGAGGTTGCGGTGCATCATGTCTGCGCTGCCGATGTAGATCTGCGGATCTCCGTTATTGACGAAGGAGAAGATGCGCGCGTGCTCGAGGTAGCGACCCAGAACCGACCGCACCCGAATGTTCTCGCTCAACCCCTCTTGACCCGGCTTGATGCCGCAGATGCCGCGCACGACCAGTTCGACCGGCACGCCAGCGCTGCTTGCGCGGTAGAGCGCGTCAATGATCGCCTCGTCGACAATCGAGTTCAGTTTGATCCGGATGCCCGAGGGCAGCCCATTGCGGGCGTTCTCCGACTCGGAGTTGATGCGCTTGAGCAGACCTTTTCGAAGGTGCAGCGGAGCGACCAGCAGGCGCTTGAACTTCTTCTCGATCGCGTAGCCCGATAACTCGTTGAACAGTCGGGTCAGGTCTTTGCCGACCTGGTCATCCGCCGTCAACAGCCCAAGGTCTTCGTATAGGCGGCTGGTCTTCGGGTTGTAGTTGCCCGTGCCGATGTGGGCGTAGTGGCGCAGAACACCGCCGCGCTCCTGACGCACGACCAGCGCGAGCTTGCAGTGTGTCTTCAGACCCACGAGACCGTAGACGACATGCACGCCGGCCTTCTCCAGCTTGCGTGCCCAGCTGATGTTGGCGGTCTCATCGAAGCGGGCCTTGATCTCGACGAGGGCGAGCACCGACTTTCCGGCCTCCGCTGCTGCGATCAGGGCCTCGACGATCGGGCTGTCACCGCTCGTGCGGTACAGGGTTTGCTTGATGGCGAGCACGTTGGGGTCGCTTGCCGCCTGTTCCAGAAACGCCTGAACACTTGTCGAGAACGACTCGTAGGGGTGGTGCAGCAGGATGTCTTGCTTGGCGATCGACGCGAAAATATCTGGCGCCGCGTTGGGTTCGGCTGGCAGCAGCGCAACGGCCGTGGTGGGAACGTGGCGCGGGTACTTGAGGGAGGGCTCATTGATGCGGGTCAGCTGGAAGAGCCCACCGAGGTCGAGGGGAGCGGGGAGCCGGTAGACCTCCTGCTCGGTGATGTCGAGTTCACGCACGAGCAGGCCGAGGGTGACGGGATCCATATCGTCGGTGATTTCCAGACGAATGGGCGGGCCGAAACGACGATTGAGAATCTGCTTCTCGAGCGCCTGAATCAGGTTCTCAGACTCGTCTTCGTCGACATCGACGTCTTCGTTTCGGGTGACCCGAAACTCGTGGTGTTCGAGAATCTGCATTCCAGGGAAGAGCTCGTCGAGGTGATTGGAGATCAGGTCTTCGAGGGGGATGTAGCGCACATCGCCGCTCTTGTCGTCGGGCAGTTCCACAAACCGGGGCAGGTTCGGCGGAACCTTCAGTCGAGCGAACTCCTCCTTACCGGTCTTCGGGTTGCGTACCCGAATGGAGAGGTTGAGCGACAGTCCAGAAATGTAGGGGAACGGGTGGGCCGGGTCGACGGCCAGCGGCATCAGCACCGGGAAGATCTGGTTGGAGAAGATCTCGTCGATGCGACTTCGGTCAGCCGCGTCGAGGTCGGCCCAGCCTTCGATGTGGATGCCCGCCAGGTCCAGTGCCGGCTTTATAGAGTTGCGGAACGCGAGTGCGTGACGCTCCTGCAGTTCGTGGGCCTTGGCGCTCACATCCGCGAGCACCTCGGCGGGCGTGCGACCGACATTCGTGGGCACGGCAAGCCCCGTGAGGATGCGGCGCTTCAGCCCGGCGACCCGCACCATAAAAAACTCGTCGAGGTTGCTGGCGAAAATGGCGAGGAAGTTGGCGCGCTCAAGCAGCGGAAGGTCGGGGTCTTCCGCGAGTTCGAGCACGCGCTGGTTGAACGCCAGCCAGCTCAGTTCGCGGTCGAGAAACCGATCGTAGGGCAAGGTTCCGTCGTCGACACTCGATGACTCATCGAGGTCGTATTCGTCGAGAGAGTCGGTGGCTGCACCGGCGTCGGCGAGGTTGTTGGAGCTGTCCATCAGCCCATGATGCCATCCCGTGATGAACTGCGGATTAACTACGCTTTCTTCGCCGACTTCTTAAGCCGCTTGCGGGCGGCGCGCTCGGTAAGCACCGAGAGGTAGTCACGCACCGGGCGTCCGGCGAGCGCGTTGTATTCCTCGCGAACGACGCTCTCGACGTCGCCTCGTGCAAGATCCGGGTTCTTGTCGACGAGACGCTCGGTCACCTGCAGGATGGTGTCTTCGTCGGTCGCTTCGGTGGTCACGAGAGCTTATCCAGCAGGTCGGCCTTGGGCATCCGGGAGTATCCGGGAACACTCTTCTCGCGGGCAAGAGCACGGAGGGCTGTGACCGTCCAGGTGTCGTCGGGTGTGGCGGATGCCGGGGCTGCGGATGCTGCTGCCGCGGCATCCGGAGTCTTCTTCTTCTCGGCCTTCGCCTTCTTGCGGGCCTTCTTCAGCTTCTCTTTGGCTGCGGCGGCGTCTTTCTTCGCCTTCTCTTTAGCCTTCTCGGCTACCTTCTTCGCCTGCTTCCTGGCACGGTCGCTGGCCTTCTTGGCGGTGGCCGCGGCTTTCTCGGCGGCGCGCTTCTCTTTCTTCGCCAGCTTCTTGAGGTGAGACTTGCTGTCTTCCTTGGCCGACGTGCTTTCGGTCTTCTTGTTTTTCGCCACGGTTGCTCCCGACGGTGCTGGCCGGGCTCGAATTACCCGACGCGCCGATCCTATTCCCCGCGCCTGAGCGTTGGTGAACGATCGGCATACGCCGGATGAACGTCTGGCCCCAGGCCGAATCCGTCACGTATGCTCCCCGTAACGTGGAAAGTCCTGTGACTGACAACACCCCGGGAGTACTGAGCGCCGGCGCGCTTGCCTCCGCGCCTCGCACCCTGCTCGACATCCTGCGGCAGACTACGGCGCGCCATCCCGAGGCATCGGCCCTCGATGACGGCGCCGGGGCCCTCAGCTATCGCGAGCTGATGGCGCGGGTGATCCGGGTCGCGGCCCGACTGAACGCCGCGGGTGTTCGTCGTGGTGATCGGGTTGGCGTGCGGATGCAGTCCGGGTCGCGTGAGCTGTACGTGTCGATCCTCGGCATCATGGCTGCGGGGGCCGCCTACGTGCCGGTCGACGCGGACGACCCCGAGGAGCGGGCAGCCCTGGTGTTCGGTGAGGCGCGGGTGCAGGGTGTCATCGCCGGCGACGGTGTCTACGTGCCGAGCGTCGAAGCCCCACCCGACCTGAGTGTCGTGTTTAACGACGGCTCGCTGTTCGCGGGCGCGCCGCCGCACCCGAGCACGGCGTCGATCGCGATCGTCGAGCCTCCCAGCATCGCGGATGACGCGTGGATCATCTTCACGTCGGGCTCAACCGGAACCCCCAAGGGCGTCGCGGTGACGCACCGATCTGCGGCGGCGTTTGTGGATGCCGAGGCTGGCCTGTTTGTGGCCGCGGAGCCGATCGGTCCCGGCGACCGAGTGCTCGCCGGACTGTCGGTGGCATTCGACGCGTCGTGCGAAGAGATGTGGCTGGCCTGGCGAAACGGCGCGTGCCTGGTTCCCGCACCCCGGTCGCTCGTTCGCAGCGGAATGGACCTCGGCCCGTGGCTCACGGCGCGCGGAATCACGATCGTCTCAACCGTGCCAACACTCGCCTCGCTGTGGCCCGCCGAGTCGCTCGAAAACGTGCGACTGCTGATCTTCGGCGGGGAGGCATGCCCACCCGAACTCGCGGCCCGCCTTGCCGTGGACGGTCGCGAGGTGTGGAACACCTATGGCCCCACAGAGGCGACCGTCGTCTCGTGTGCCGCGCTGCTCGATGGCAGCGCACCCGTGCGCATCGGTCTGCCGCTCGATGGCTGGGATCTGGGAGTCGTGGGCGCCGATGGCATACCCGTGGCCGACGGCGAGATCGGTGAGCTGATCATTGGCGGGGTCGGCCTCGCCCGGTACCTGGATCCGGCCAAGGACGCCGAGAAGTATGCCCCCCACGCCGGTCTCGGCTGGAGCCGGGCATACCGCAGCGGTGATCTCGTGCGATTCGAGCGCGCGGGACTCGTGTTCCAGGGCCGCGTCGACGACCAGGTCAAAGTGGGCGGGCGTCGCATCGAACTGGGGGAGATCGAGTCGGCGATCCAGTCGCTGCCGGGGGTGTCCGCTGCTGCGGCCGCGGTGCGCGAAACGGCGTCGGGTAACCAGGTGCTGGTTGGGTA
>Ga0335394_10010709_pt1 | contig 10332 bp, 6 predicted proteins | sample MAT03_FD_205741 | JGI IMG/M metagenome (GOLD analysis project Ga0335394, IMG submission 205741) | Freshwater microbial communities from Lake Fryxell liftoff mats and glacier meltwater in Antarctica - MAT-03 (spades assembly) (version 2) ...
ATTCTAACTACGAGATGGGACAAAGTCCCATCCACAGCAGAATCTCTGATTCTAAATATACATATATATCATACCTATTATTTATGTATATTACAATTCATGTATATGTATATCATACCTATTATTTATGTATATTCTATTTATATACATGAATTCTAACTACGAGATGGGACAAAGTCCCATCCACAGCAGAATCTCTGATTCTAATATCTATATATGTATTAGAATATGTATTCTAATATATATGTATATGTATTCTAACTACGAGATGGGACAAAGTCCCATCCACAGCAGAATCTCTGATTCTAACTACGAGATGGGACAAAGTCCCATCCACAGCAGAATCTCTGATTCTAATATATATGTATATCTTACATATACATGTCCTATTCTAACTACGAGATGGGACAAAGTCCCATCCACAGCAGAATCTCTGATTCTAACTACGAGATGGGACAAAGTCCCATCCACAGCAGAATCTCTGATTCTAATACATATTAGAATATCTATGTATATTTTACCCATATACATGAATTCTAATATATGTATATCTTACATATATACATGTCCTATTAGAATAAGACATGAATTTTAATATTTATATATGTCCAGATATTTTAATACGTATTAGAATATCTGGATTTTACTAATATCTATATAATTATTATAATGTATACATGAATTATAATATATTCAGGATCTACATGAACTCTAATATGTATGAATATTAATGGAATCTATATATAGATATATAAATAAAATCTAAATATATTAGTAGAATCAGAGATTCTGCTGTGGATGGGACTTTGTCCCATCTCGTAGTTAGAATCAGAGATTCTGCTGTGGATGGGACTTTGTCCCATCTCGTAGTTAGAATATAGATATTAGAATACATGTATTATTGGTAGAATATGTAGAATCAGAGATTCTGCTGTGGATGGGACTTTGTCCCATCTCGTAGTTAGAATCTAAATATAGATACTAATATATTAGTAGAATCTAAATATAGATGCAAATATATGTGTAGAATCAGAGATTCTGCTGTGGATGGGACAAAGTCCCATCTCGTAGTTAGAATATACATATATTAGAATTCATGTATATGGGTAAAATATACATGAATTCACGTATATTGGCAGAATACATATACATAAATATTAGAATACATATATATATATATGTATATTCTAACTACGAGATGGGACAAAGTCCCATCCACAGCAGAATCTCTGATTCTACATGTATATTGGCAGAATATATATAAATATTAGTATTCTAATATATATTCTGCCAATATACATTAGAATACATATATATATGTGTAGAATATACATATATATTAGAATTCTAATGTATATTGGCAGAATATATATAAATATTAGAATCAGAGATTCTGCTGTGGATGGGACTTTGTCCCATCTCGTAGTTAGAATCAGAGATTCTGCTGTGGATGGGACTTTGTCCCATCTCGTAGTTAGAATACATATATAGATATTAGAATACATATATATGTAGAATATACATATATATTAATAGAATATAGGTGGGAATACATAAATATTACAATCTAATATGTTGCATTTCATAGTAGAATATATAGATTACAATATTAAACATGTATGTAGTATTATACACATGTTTTTTTTACATTAGATCAGGTAATTTGTTCCATTGTGCATGTGATCTTGCACCATCAGCACCTCCACGAACGACAGGTATCACGTTAGTTCCTCGATCTCTTCTTGTATCATCACGTCCTCTTGTATCATCACGTCCTCTTGTATCATCACGTCCTCTTGTACCATCACGTCCTCTTGTACCATCACGTCCTCTTGTACCATCACCTCCTCGATAAACAAAAGTTCCTCTTCCTCCTCTCGTATATGTTTCTCTGTCTCCCCTTGAAATACCTCTACCTCCTCTTGGACTATAAGCACCTCTATCTCCTCGCGGAGTATAAGTTCCACGTCCACCATCATTAGTTCCTCGCGGAGTATAAGTTCCACGTCCACCATCATTAATTCCTCGCGGAGTATAAGTTCCACGTCCACCATCATTAGTTCCTCGCGGAGTATAAGTTCCACGACCCCCTCTATTATTTTCACGTGGAATATAAGTTCCACGTTCCCCTCTATTATTTTCACGACCTGGAACAAATGTTGGAATTTGTTCTGTTGCTGGAACAGAAAAAGTTACTGGTATAGGAATTGGTACTGCACCAATAGATGATCCTATATCCGTACGAGAAGCTACTGATGGTGCTTTTCCGACTCTGAGTCCAACAGGAACTACCGTACCTATTGGTACTAATGTTGGCCCTCTACCAACTTGAAGTCCAGCGGGAACCACAGTACCTATTGGTACTAAAGATGGACCTGTACCTCTCGGTGGAATCACATTAATAGCTACAGGTCGAGGTAGTACGGATGTAAGTTGAGGTTGTGCCGTTAGTTGTGGCAAAATTGGAGTAGCTGGCCCTGTTCTCTGATTAGGACCACGTGCTATCTCTCCCTGAGGACCACGTAATCCTCTACCACGATTTTGTAATCCACGTTCACTTCTCTGAACTCCAGTCGAATATCTAGTATTCATAGTATCAGTCATAGTAGGAACAGCTTGCTGTCTTGCTTGATATGGAACCACTGATCCTCTACCACGAGTATTTTCAGACTTAAATTCTGTTCTTGTAGAATATCTTCTACGTTGATTTTGTTCGAATTGATTATGACGATTTTGTTCGAATTGAATTCTAGTTATACGTTCAGCTTCCTCTTCAGTACGAACGAAGATTTGTTCAGTAGCTGGCATCCATAACTTAGCTCTCTCTACTGAGAAAGGTATTTGAGCGACAGCATCCAGAACACGCTGTCTATCAATAAGAGGTACTATTGGAACTCCTTCATGATCTTTGTTCTTTCCATCCATCTCTATAATAAAATTACTGGGGAAGAAATCTCGAATAATACTATTATAACCGAATAATGGTTGTAACTCAGATGGAAGTAATCCCTTTGATTTGAGCGGAAGTACGGCGACTAATTGATGGAGAGCAGTAAATGGAGACATTCCACTGTATGCTTCAAATCCTGTTATCATAGAATTATCGATCGATTGCATAACAGCTGTGAGATCAACTAACATAGGAGTATGATAATATAAATATGCCCAATCTTGATTAATAGCACTGGTCCCTTCTCGATAATATAAATATACCCATGCCATTGTTCTCATATAGTCGATCGTCATCTTCTCAATACGACGAGGTGTAACTTCACTAATAGCTGTCGTCGGAATCTGTGCCATATGTGAATTTCTAATATAATCTCGCTCTGTAGGAACATATCTGTTAATTATTCCCACTAAAGCCTCTGTGAAATCCTTCGGCCCTCTTGGACCCAAAGCATTTTTGTACCAAGCCGATCTAAATACATCTGGATAGAATTGTCCTTCTATTAGAGCTGTCTGAAGAAAACGAGAAGGATATTTAAATTGTTTGACAGATAGTGAAGCAAGTAAATCATTCTCACGTGCAGCAACTACTTGCATAAATACCTTCATATCATCCCAATTAATACTAGCACGTCCTTCATTATCCTTAATAGTAAGTACATAATCTCCCTCTGCATATATATCCAATAGAGCACTAATGGATTCAGACATTGCTTCGAGTGCGGGAGTATGAGGCAAGAAATCGTTACCAATGAGAAACATCATAATAACAAAATCATCAACGGATGATGGTTTGCCACCGCGTGTCATAAGATAATCCTTAAGATTATCAATACTGACAACTTCATTAACAGTCTCACGTGAAAGAAATATATTATCTAGGGGTGACAATAGAGACAACATTATTAAATCAGCATCAAGACCGTAAAGTACGTGGGAAGCTCCATCTTTAGCGGCAGGACCATCTGATGCATCACCACGACGATAATAATCCATAATTTTGTGTTCACCTTCACCAGGAACTAAGTGAGAACTATAGATGACCTTATGAGGTAAAAATTTTCTATATGTAGAAATAAATCTCATGATGTAATTATCTAATCTAATCATGAAATCTGTTCCTGGAGTAATTGCATTACGATCGAAAGATTCATTTGGAGACTGTTCTTTGGCTGCACGTTCACGCCGACCTCTTTGTTGTTGCATTTTAGCTCCAGGAGCTACACCGTCAACTGCAAGAATGAGACAATCACGTGGTTGTATTGCTTGCACAATACGAAGAATAATAGATGCTATTGCATTATGAAGCTCTAATTCCAGGACCAGAGGATCAGCGGCAGCGATAGCTTGATGAAAACGAGAATCTTTGTCATTATCTCCAAATACGATCTTTCGGGCATCATGAAAGACACCGTTGAGATCAAATGAAAGAGAAGCAACATAATCGGGAACACCACCTACAACCGCTAATGGTACATCTTTGGATAACCAATATCCATAAAACATAGGAATTCCCATTGTTTTGAAGTATTTTACTTGACGGGAATATTGTTAAAATTATATTGATTCGATATTATCGTATTTATATCATAGGGACACGTCAACTCAGTAATAAATTTCTACATCCATTATTTAATTGTGATGTATATATCTTCCCCCTATTGGCTCTAATATTTATGTTAATTTATATATTAACAAATATGTTCCATCACCCCTAACCAAAAAATTTCATAATTAAATTTATATAAATTTAATTATATAAATATATAATATTGGTTACATAAAAGAATCTATCAACCCAAATATAATCATATAACTTATGATTATGTTGGGGAAGTAACACCTGCTTGTTGATATATTTTCTGTATTGCAACATTTTCTTGTGCTTGTAGTAATTCTTGTTTGAAAGCATCTCGTTGTTCTATTTTTTGTTCAAGAATTTGTGATTTACGTTGTTTGATCTCCTGTAACTGTATTGCTCGTTCTTTCTGAACTAATTTCTGTTCGGCCTCTATCTTCTTCTCACGTTGTTCACCAACAATAAAATATACAATAATACCTATAATAAGAATTCCACCAGCCCCTAAACATAATGATGATGCTATTATACAATCAGTGTATGCAGTTTTAAGTTTAGTTATAGTGGGATCAAAATGTTTACTTTTTACCATAGAAGAAGCCGCTATTGCAGATAATATACCAGTTATACCCACCAATATTAATGAAAATATCAAAAATCCTATAGTCAACCATGATATCCCTGTTTCATTATTTCCTCCTTGTGCTGAATTCCTATATTTAGTAAGCGCTGATTCACTCTCAGCTCCTTCTGCTGCTACACCTCCTTCAGCAGCAGCACCTTCCGCTACACCAGCTTCACCAACACCAGAACCAAATAATGCAACAATACCAATAACAGACAATATAACAAGGAGGATAAAGAGGGCTATTAAAAACCATGTGATAAATGCAGCCCAAAATGAAAACCAATATGCTCTGTGTAGATCATCATCTTTATTCCTATAAGAAGTAAGATAGACATTGGCTTGTGTTACAAATCCACCAGCAACAATCCAAATTAAAACTAAAATAATACCAAAGACAAAATTCCAGAATGAACTCATATTTATATTCGTTCTTAAATTATCATATACATATGTATGAACACATGCATATTAATTAATTATAATTATATAATCTTTCCCCCATAATTATTGTTTTTGCCATACTTCAAAGAAGTTGCCAAAACAAGGTCCCCAACCTCCTCCTCTAACGTATATTCTAGAGAATCCCTTACTCTTAATAACATTATCAACAGTAATTTTATGATTTATATTGTGATAGTCATTCTCCATAATTATAGTACGAATATTATTTAACATATCGGGATAATCCGATAATATATAATATAATGCTCCCTCACAATCAGCCACTATAGTATCAAATACTATATCATACTTAGCCTCTAGCTCTTGGTATGTAATAGATTTCACTGGAACATATCCTGGTAAAACTTCCTCACTTGGAATCGTATCCCAACCTCTCTGAATTAATTTACGATAAGAGAGAGCAGAATCTTCAATATGGAACTTATATCTATTTATATCCATATTCTTACGAAGTGTGATAACAGTATTTGGATCACATTCGAGGGTGACCAAATTACTCTGATCTGATAATATAGTGGCTATTGTCAAAGTATTACGACCAATATTACTTCCTAACTCCAATACTTTGGCATCTTTAGGAACGAACATAACTGCCATAAGTTGTTCTGGATACTCATCCCTCATATTACCGCCGATAAATCTAATATTTCTATGAATTAATTCCAATCGTGTACCAGGATCAGAAATAGTTGGATCGTACCATGTTGATGGACGAATAGTAATTTTACTGCGATCGATGTCAGATACATCAATAGAAATAGATTGTTCATTGGTATATAGTGTACTTTGACCATTCTTTGTTACGCGAATGTGTTTTAGAGTTCCTTGTAATGGATCAGTGAATATAGAAGCCCTATCATGGTCACTGGCAGGTATTTGTAACACATTATCAACTATACACGCTAATATAGCTATATCAGTGATGTCAATGTATTTATCTTCAATACCATATTCAACTTTAATTTCTGCTAATTGTTCCATTTTATATCGTGATATCGTTAGTCTAAGGGGTTTTTATTACATTACATATTACAATAAACAGATGAATAATATCGATAAAAAATTATCTTACCTATATAGAATATCTAGATCATAATATTCAAAATAAAACTTATAATGTATGTTCTTGAATTGATTTACTCACAATTGCCGAATTAATTTTACTTATCAGACACCCTTGATCATCATTATTGACATTAATACAATCAAGACATGACTGTGCTACACATTTACATTTAATTGGTGATAACATTTCAACTCGATATTTAGATAATATCCATCCAAATACATAACCCAATTGTTTATTTGTACTAATATTAGTTATGATGTCTTTTCGTATTTTGAGCTTTGGGATAGATTTTGATAATACTATATTTTTTACTTTACGTCCTGATAATGTTTCTGCCTCATATTTAATATCAGAAACAACTATTAAATGACGACAATGATGAAATCTAATAACCTCTTTATTGTATAAAATAGAATCATTTTCATAGATACAAGCCCTTATTAATTCTTTATCCGCATGTTCATAATCTCCAGAAAAACATATAAACGGCTTATATAGTTCATATATCAACTTGGCTAAAGTATTCTTACCAGATGATGGAGGACCTGATATAACAGTTATTGTATCTTGTTTGGAACACCACAGATTTATGATGCAATCGGCTAAATATTGTCGTGTACATGTTAAAGTATCAAAATATTCCTCTATTAGTGGAGATTTATCTTGATTGGGATTAATATCTAATCTATGTGAAAAAAAGTGCTCACGTTCATGGTTACCATATTCACTATTATAGATATCAGCTGTAATATTGTGAAATGGAATTAATCTAACTTTCTGATCAAAGAAACAAATTTCACCCTGAATTGTACTCTTTATCATCTGATGTGATTTATTTTTATCAAACTCAGAAGCTGCATCATTTAATGTATCGAGATAAATTCCAATCTCACGAGCAACATTAATAGTATATACTGATCTGAATGATGATGTACGAATTTGTGGATCTGATCCGATTATCCTTGTAAAATTTTCACAATTAATGCTACTCTCCTGACATGGAACCCATAAATCATTGTCCCATTTCATATATTCCAGATCATTCCAACGAAATTCAAGAGATATGTATTTTTTCACAACTTGATCGGCAGAAACTTTATCCTGAAAAGCTCCAGCTATAGACCTATGATATTTATTTAATTTATTCCAATTAACCGGATCAGGACAACCATGTATTGTTATCCAATAATAGTAAATAAGAATAGAAATACATATACGCTTGTCATCATTAGTAAATTTCTTAAATTCATTATCATTGGTATGACAATCATCTAATAATGATTCAAATGAATAACAAATATAATCATCAAGTCTACACCTGTTCGATCTAATTGTTTTCAATCTATTCGTACTTATACTATCTATAAATGTATAATATCTATTAGTGGCAAATGTTACAGGAGTCATATCTTCCTTAATAGAAGATATACTAGCCTGATTACCCATATCGTTATTATGTTATAGCTGTATGTATTATACGTTTATAAAATAAACATTGGTGTATTACTAATGTTTTTTTTATTATCCTGAGAGTGATTAAAAATATTTAGGATATTTAATCTGATGATCGAAATCAAGTAATATTTCTCTTTTAAGACATAATGTCTCAACGATGTGATCATTACTGAGGTAAGTTAATTGGTTGTTGGGGAGAATATTTGTGAAACATGGATGTTGGAGATCATAATAGTTATCATCAAGCATCTTACGTAAAAATCCATACATCGTATAATAATTCTTACAATCCCCACACTTATTATATGCACCTATATGACACTCTCGTTGTACTAAATAATTACATGTAGCTGGATCATCAGATCGTTCATTAGCAATAGAAAGCAAGTTCAATAGACATGTATCGATCCTAGATAGTGGACTATTTTTGTATGATAACTTTGGATCTGATATTTCAGTCATAAACCGCATTCTGTCTAATAGATGCAAATTGTAATTAACAAGACACCAACTTAAAGCGAATCGTGCATCATCAGATGAAATTGGTTCTGGGCTCTGGTTAACAATAGGGATAGAAGCATTTAGAGTTAGATAGTGGACTCTACGGCCACCATATACACAGCCAACATAAGTATTTGTATTACTTATTATAACTAATCTATTACAGAGATGATTTCTGATAGCATTTTCATTATGTAGAATGGAACTATCTGAATCATAGAAGAATGTGCGAACAATATCATTGTTTATGGGACCATTATCGCCGTTCACATGTGCAAACTGTTGATATAGTATCTTGGCGAGTTTTATGAGATTACTTTTACCTGATGATTTAGGACCATTAATAATAGTTATGGAACGTCCAGTGATACATCCCCATTCGATCATAAAAGTAGCTAATTGTACTTTATCACAATTAAAATTAGTGAAAAAATCATTGATAGGGCCTTGGGGTTGATGTTGTGGATTATATGTTAAACGTGTTGTAAATAGATCACAAAGACTGGATGTATGAGATATTGCATCATTAAAATTTACAGTCACACTTTTACATGGAAGTCTCATACCTGAACGATCAAAAGTAATGGTATCGGAGCGAAGTTTGTCCATGAGTGTTTTGGGATTAAATTCACTCATGCATTTTCTGATCTCATCTAGTTGATGATTAATCCAATTGACAGCATATTTAATATGGGTTGATGTAAGACCGAGTGTATTAATTCCGATGTTTGGTATCATCATTTGATTTGAAAATGAGACATTAGATTCTGCACATGGAACCCAAACTGACTTATTCCATTTATAAAATGATAGACCAGACCATGCATAGTTACCTATAGCGATCCATGTGGCAATCTTGTACGGATCTGTCTTTTCAGATATTAAACGGCATAACTCTTTAACATTCACACTAAATGTGGTACGGACCAATTCTTCGGGAGAAATATTTATTTTCGAAGGATCACGAGCTACATGGGTTGACATAAAATGTAGTAAAAACAAATAACCTAGGAGTTCAATCTTATCGGGGGTTTCATCAGATATCTGATTGAATTCAAGATTTTTGTCGATAATATTCATTAGGAATAGTGCGAATTTCTTATCATAATCAGTGAAATTACCATGAAAATCACTGTTATTGAGACGCTCGGAGATAAAATTATAATACTTGTCTACAGCTTCTTTAACGATATTATTACCCATAAGGTATTTATTGACCATTCGACTAGGTATACATATACATATTCATATATACATAGAATCATCTGAATTGTACCCAATAATGGATAACTATATACATAGAATCATATGGATTATATTATTAATCCATATTTAATTATACAATAACATATATGAATTATGTTATTAATCCATATATAATTATACAATAAATCTGTTGGAAACCTGAAGGGTTTCCAACAGATTTATCTCAGATTCTCGAAGAGAATCTACAATAAATACCAGTTTACTGGTATTTATCTTTGTAATTAGGCCTATGGCCTAATTGCTACAATAACCCAAACAAAGTTTGGGTTATCTCAGTTCCAAACTTCGTTTGGAACTACAATAAATCTGTTGGAAACCTGAAGGGTTTCCAACAGATTTATCTCAGATTCTCGAAGAGAATCTACAATAAATACCAGTTTACTGGTATTTATCTTTGTAATTAGGCCTATGGCCTAATTGCTA
>Ga0335394_10010712_pt1 | contig 10331 bp, 9 predicted proteins | sample MAT03_FD_205741 | JGI IMG/M metagenome (GOLD analysis project Ga0335394, IMG submission 205741) | Freshwater microbial communities from Lake Fryxell liftoff mats and glacier meltwater in Antarctica - MAT-03 (spades assembly) (version 2) ...
TCACAACGCACATCACATGCCCGTTCAGCATATGCGTCAGATTGTTTCCGCGAATGATCAGATGATACGAATTCCATTCCGGCGTAATGTGTGACGCCAGTTCCTTCGGATCGCCCGTTGAGCCAAGGACGATCGGTTTCCGCCCGCCCACGACGTGCGTGATCTGCCCGCGCGTCGCCAGGAACAGCCGGCCCTTCTCCTCGTAGTTCTGTCCGGTATAAACATTCCGGCTGTCGATATCGGCCTGATACCCGCGCAGCGCGAAGCGATTGGCAGGCGTAACCCGGTCCGGCACGGAAACGCTACGGTAATTAATCCCGCTATTGCCGCCCGCGGTAATCCGGTAATCGGCCTTGATCTCAAAGTCCTTCGGCTGGCCCCCGCGCCAGATGATGAAGGTGTTGCTCTTGATCACCGTCTCCGGCGTGATCTCGCCCGTCAGGCAGTTATTCTCCCAGCGCCAATACTTCGGATCGCCCTCCCATCCGTCCAGGTTCCGGCCATTGAAAAGCGGCTTGAACCCGGCCTCGTCCCCTTCAATCGCCTCCGGCCGGTCGCTCTGCTTAGGCACATAGCCCGGCGTCGTCTGAGCCGCGGCTCGAAAACCCGCCAAGGCCGCAGCCGCGGCAATAAATCTTCGACGATCTGAAACATAGGTGCCCATAGTCATCTACACCCTCCTGGAGTTGCAATTCTATACCAACACCCACCCCGCCAACCGCACGATTCGCCACCCTGCCGGGCGGATCGACCAGCCCGTCTACAGCCATCGCCGCACCCGCGCCTTGTAGGCGATAAACTCACGCCCAAAACGTGCGGTTAGCGCCGCTTCCTCCGGCGCAATCTGAAACCGGTCTATATAAATGCCAAACACGGCGAGAAAACACAAGGCGAGAACGTTGGAGAGAAACAGACCCCACCCGATAAGCATTAGAGCAAACCCCAGATACATCGGATTGCGGGTGACCCGGTAAGGTCCGTTGCGCACAAGGGAAGAAGTGCTACCGGGCTTAGTTGGATTCACCGTTGTGCCGGCGAGCCTGAACACGATGACTCCGGAAACACTTATCAACACGCCGGCGAAGGCTAGAGCAAGAGCGATGATAGGGCGCGCCGCAAAATCGAGGGCAAAGGTGGGCAGCGCCGCGGCTGTCAGCCACATGAGCAAGGCCGAAACACCGAGTACAACGAGAGGTGGAATCTTTGCTGTAAGCATTTTCAACTTTGATTAATCGGGCGCCTGAGCAGTCCCCAGCCGATAAGGGCGCCGAACACCAAATCGAACGTTGAGCAGAAGCCCGGCCACCACACAGGTACTCCGGGGTTTTCGATTAAGAGGTGCTGAAAAATGTCAAAAACGCCGTGGCCGGCGATGGCCGCAGCCGCCCACCAGAGATTGTTTTTGAACCCAACAACCGCAAGCAGTGTGAATCCGCTGGCAACAATGCTCTCGAGTAAAACTACTTTTCCGGAACCATGAATCGCGGCAAACAAAACGTAATAGGCAGCGATGACGATCATTACGGTCGGATAGAAAGCCCGATCCCGGGCAAGGCCCACAAAATGGGCAAACGCAAAAACGGAAGGCGCGAGCAGCAAGCCAATTGCGTACTCCATGGTTAGGTTCCCTCAGATCTGTCGGAATGGGCGATTTTTGCACAATCGTTGTCGGAAATCAACCAGATTCGCAAAGCTTGCAGGAGAGTCCTCAATCCGATCAATGGCCCCTCAATAAGTTACTAGCCGGCTGCCCAGCTTGACCCGCGTCGAGGTACTTCAAACGGCTGCTACCAATCTCAACCGAAACGGCAACCGGAGTACTTTTGGAGGGTTGCAGTCCCCCGAAACCAATAAAACGGCTTCGGCGCTCACCAAAACTTGACCACTTGTGCTCCGATAGAGTTGCCCACCCCCGGAACCGAGTCCGCGCCGACAAACCACTGATGGGCAAGATATTATCATCCCCGGCCCCGCCGGGCCGGTGGGTCACTCTCCGTGAGCATACCCGGGTCATTTCTCGCAAGTGCCGAAGTCCTCGGACGCTTTATCAATTTCGCCACCCTGCGTGTCCCAACTCGCGATCAGTTTACGCTAAGAAAGATGAATGCGCCTTTCCGACATCATCTCTGAGAATAAGTCTGTTCCGGTTGCGAGCTTCAGCATCCATCCCGGTCTGAGCGAAGAGGTACAGAACTGCCTGACCCGCATCGGTATTCTTGATCCTCCGTCGGACGGCAAGTTCGGCCCTGTGTCGAAGTGGGCTCTTGCGGCGCTGGCGGACGGGACCGAGGTGGAGAGTATAGACGCCCGCCTTGCGGACTCGCTGCTGACGGCCGATACCCGGCCCGTGTCGGCGGAGAACGAATTGGTAGCGCGCGTGCTCGACGGCATGCAGCGCCGGAACTTCTGGCTTGCGAGGGAACCGGGTTGCGTGAACATTGTCTATGTCGAGGGCATGAGCCCAGACGGCACACCCAATGACAATACACCGAACGAGTTCAACGATACGCGCTTCTTACTTCGTGTCTCGGAGGGTGGTGTTATGCGGGTCGCTGGATCGTGGGAGGCGACCACTGAGCCGGGACGTAAATTCACGGAGGGTCCTAAGAATCCGAAGGGCGCGGCGCGGATCAGCTTCGGGCAGTTTAAGGCGTGGTGCGTGGGCAATCACAAGAACAATCCCGCGCATGAGGCACTGGTTCAAACGCAGGAGATACCGGTCTTCAGGGACCGGAACAAAGACTTCCGGAGAGATGGCGATTCGCTGTTTTCCGGAATCTTCGGGATCAACCAGCATCACGGGTTTGACTTCAGGAAAGAGGACATACGGGACGCGAGTGCCGGCTGCCTTGTGGGACGATTAGTGGGTGGCCATCGCAACTTCATGAAGATCGTAAAGAGTGATCCCCGCTTCCTGGCAAGCCGCGGATATACGTTCATGACGACGGTGATGGATTCTTTCATCGTTGCGGGCATCAGCTAAATAGCAGCCGATTTACGGTCCTGGTTATCTGCCGTTCCCTGGGTCGATGGTTCCATCGCCACCGCTCGACTGGGCAGTTTGATGTACGTCGCCGTCAGCTGCATGCCCAGATTCGCGCGAATGGGGGATGCCCTCACCGGGTTAATGGTCATCCAGCGAAAGCACGCGGGTTTCTGCTTTAACCTGAAGATGCCCCCGGGTGACGCTGCTGCCGGCCGCGAGACTCGATCGAGTAGCTGGAATCAAAGAGATTCCGGCTGATGCGTCTAATTTGGGTCCGAAATCCCTCTTCCCAAAGGGCCCTGCTCAGGACCTTCGTAGGCCAATCGTCGCGAAGTGCCCAAAGACTCTTTGAGCATCTTGCTAAATTGCGCCCGCATCGTTTATTTTTCCAACCCTATTTCGATCCGGCAATTCGATCTGAATACAGCTTCGCGGAAGCGCAATCTGATATCCTGATATCCTCATCGCAACACTATTTTCTCCATAAAATAGATGGACATTGGAAGGCCGTCGACCGGCCCTGAGTCTCGGCCGCCCACCACAAACATCATGGCAGAGGACATCACACAACTTCTAGATAGTGTCCGAGCTGGCGATAAGGAAGCGGAATCGCGGCTGATTTCTCTAGTTTATGCGGAGTTGCGCGCCATCGCCTCGCGCCAGATCCATCGGGAAAGGACTGGACACACACTCCAGACAACCGCTCTTGTGCATGAAGCGTATGTGAAGTTGTTTGCCCAGCCGCAACAGAGTTGGAAAGACCGCGTGCACTTCTTTGCCTTTGCCTCTCAAGTTATGCGGCATATTCTTATCGATTATGCCCGTACCAAATTTGCCGGCAAGCGCGGCGGTGGCTCGAAAGTTGTGCCCATAGATGAAGCCCTGATCATCTCCGAGGATCGTCTGGAAGAACTACTGATCCTGGAAGATGCTTTGGCAAAGCTGGAGCATCATGATTCCCGCGTGACGCAGGTTGTTGTTATGCGGTTTTATGGCGGGCTGGATATCGAAGAGATCGCCGATTTTCTCCAAGTTTCGGTTCGAACGGTTAAGCGCGATTGGAAGTACGGCCGGACTTGGCTGAAGGCGGAGCTAAGTCCGAAGGGTGCCCATGTCATCGAACAGCCCAGGTCGAGCTAAGGAAGTCTTCGCTGAGGCCGCGGAACTGATGGCTTCGGATCGGAACGCCTATCTCGATAGTGCGTGTTCCGGCGATACGGAGTTGCGGAGTGAGGTGGAGAGGCTCCTTGCTGAACTCGATTCGAACGATGACCTTCTCGGACGAACTTCGATTGGCCAGCTGCTTTTCGGCGAAACCAGCGATCTCTATACTTTCAACCCTGGCGAACTTGTGGGCGACAGGTTCCGTATCGTCTGCCTGATCGGGAGTGGCGGAATGGGCGAGGTCTACGAAGCCGAAGATCTACGCCTGGGCGGACGAGTAGCTGTCAAGACGCTCCGCTGGCGTTATTTGAAACAGCCGCAATTTGCGGCTCGTTTCCGTCGGGAAATTCAACTCGCCCGCCGGGTCACCCATCGGAACGTATGCCGAATCTTCGACGTGGGCCGCGACGGCGTCAATGACAAGGAGGTCATCTACCTGACGATGGAGCTTCTCAAAGGGGAGACACTCGCCGATCGGCTGAAGCGCAGTTCGCTGCCGCTTGTCGAAGCGATCTCCATTGCCCGGCAGATCGCCGAAGGCCTCGCCGCGCTGCATGGCGCGGAGATCATCCACCGCGACTTAAAGCCTTCGAATGTCTTCCTGGTAGGCGAAGGGAATAGCCAACGCGCCGTCATCACCGATTTTGGCTTGGCTCACGAAATCGAGTCCTCCGCGGGCGAAGAGACCCTTTCCACTCCGGGCCAGATTCTGGGAACGCCTGCCTATGCCGCTCCAGAACAGTTGACCGGAAGAAAATGTGGCCCCCAAACGGACATTTACGCGCTTGGATTGGTGATGTATGAAATGTTTTGTGGGCGCCGCCCATTCGAAGGAGCAACCGCCTTCGAATCGGCCGCACGCAAACTTACGGCTTCAGTAGAACCGCCAAGCGCCTGCGCGCCCATCGACCAACGGTGGGACACGGTGATCCTGCGTTGTCTGGAGCGGGAACCGGAGGCGCGGAACACTACCGCCGCGGAACTTCTCGAATTGATCGACTGTCTCGCGCAGGCGGGCGAGAGTTCGCTGGACGCGGCCGTCCTAAACCCCACATCGCGTTTTCCGAAGCTCCTTCGGATCATACGGCGTCCCGCGTTGCTGGCCGTTGCTCTGGCCGTCGCCGCCGCCGTGCCGATTCACTTCACGGCGCTTGGCGCTCCGATACGGCGCAGGGTATGCGAACAAATACCCGGCTCCACTGTCTATTGCGACTTACCGGAGGCGAAGCATATTGCCGTTTTCCCGTTTGTAACGCACGGGGGCGCCGAAGCCGACCGCGCTCTCGCGACAGGCTGGGCTCGCTATGTCCGCGAGTCGTTCCATAGGCTGGCGCCGCACCCCGATCGGATGTGTGTTCACCTGCGCGGAGACCGGCTCAGCGAGGGCGTGCGGCTTGTGCTGGAGGGCGAGAGCATTTGCTCCGGCAAATCGGTCACGCTCCATGTAACAATCCGCGAGAACACCGCTGCCGTCGGATCGAAGCCGCTGGTACTCCGACGCTTTTCGGTCACGTCCCAACTCGATTCGGTCGAAGACCTCCACCTGGAGCCGCTTCGGGCGATCGCGCGGGCTCTCGGCCTGGAATATGCTCCGCGCGAATGGACCGCTTGGGTACAAGCGGGGCCCCGCTATGCAAGCTCGGCGGTCGCTCATCTGACAGGATTGGGATATCTCGCTAACGGTAAATACGACGAGGCAGCCCGGGAGTTCAATTCCGCCATCGATCCGACGCGCGACTTCGCATTCGCGGCGGCCCATGTCGGCTTGGCGGAGACCTATCGCCTGCAGTTCAACAATACGCGCGATCCAGCCTGGGAACTGCGTGCGAAGCGCGCTTACGAGCGCGCGCTGCCGCTGGACCGCGGGTTGGGCTTTGCCGGTGCCGAACGGGGCTTGGCGGAGCTCGATTTCGCCGCCAGGAAGACAGGCCAAGCCATCGAATACTATTCCGCGGCATTGGCGCTTTGGCCCTACGATCACCCGTTACAGAAGAGTCTGGTGGCGGCCTACGAAGCCGCTGATAAGCTCCCTGAAGCCGAATCGGTGCTGCGAGCCGCGGCCAAACGGGCGCCGCAGTGCTGGCTGCCGCACAACGCTCTCGGGGCTTTGATGTCGCGCCATGCAAGGCCCCGGGAAGCCGAGAGAGCTTTTCTGGAACTGATCCGGCTCGCGCCCGACAATGGGAGCGCTTATCACAATCTCGCGTTCGACTACATCAAGATGGGCCGCTATGACGATGCCATCCAGATGGCGTCCAAATCTCTCGAAGTCCGGCCCTATCCGATGACCTACGCCACGTTGAGCCGCGCGTATCTGTATCGCGGCTGCGCTCGCGACGCGCTGGTCAATGCCAAAAAGGCGGTCGAACTCGATCCCGAGTATCCTCTGCTTTGGGGCACGCTGGCCGACGTGCTTGAGGGGTCCACCGCCGGCGGCGCGGAAACGCGGAACGCGGCCCGGCGCTGTATCGGCCTCTCTCTCCGGGCTCTGGAAAGGTCGCCTGGCGATGCCATTACCCGCGCGTCGTATGCGCTCAACCTCGCTCGGGTTGGGGACGGCGCGCAGGCGATTCACGAGGCGCGGAAAGCTGTGGAACAGAGCCCCTCGAATCAGCATGTGCTGGCCGCGGCGGCGGATGCGTTAGAAAGAGCGGGCCGGCGTAACGAGGCTCTAACGATTGTGGAGCGGGCGCTCCGTGGCGGATTGGCAGTCCCGGAAATCCAGGCATCGCGGGGGCTATCTCCGCTGCGCAAGGACCCCAGGTACCGAAGCATACTCGCGGGGCTCAAGCTCGATCCAGCAGCCGACCCTGGAGAATTAACACCCAAGCAGGCCGGCGGTTGTCCAGCTTGGGATATTGCCGGCAAAGGTTTGAATCGCAACTAACTTCAAAGGAGAAACAACTTGGCACAGATTACATTCAAATTCGACGTGAACGCGCAAGGCGTCTTCACGTATACAGTCCCGCCCCTTCCGGCTTCCCAAAACTGGCCGTTTTCGGGGGACGATAACCTCCTCTTTGAATGTCCGAAAGGGCCGTTCACGCTGCGCTTGCGGCGCACAGATCTCGCCCCCGGTGCGGGCGCCCTGCCAGACATCTTCGGCGGTCAAGTGCCGGCCACTCAAAAGCTCGATGGCGTTTGGGTTGCCGCGGTACCGAAAATCCTGGATGGACTGGAGAAGGAAGAACGCAAGAGTATTTGGAGGGTAAATGGATTCATCGCCAAATACCGCTATGTGGTTGGTGTGGTAAACGGCACGGGCGTGGCCGTGGACGATAGTCATTCCGGCATTCACACCTGCTGATTCGTCACGACAAGAAGGGAAATCGCATGCCGAATCGACCGCACAGCTCCATTCAAGGGAACATTCTCAAGGGTTTCGCGCGAAAGTACGCCAAGTACCTTATATTACGTTTCGACCAGGGAGATGCTAAGGAACGCCGCACAAAACTCGCCGGGATTCTGGAGAGCCACGTCACGTCCGCCTGGCGTCAAGCGGAGATCACCGAAGTGTGGAGGCAGACCGGAGCCTCCGCACCGGTGGGCATGTTCGGGCTGTCCTACAGCGGTTATAGGGAACTTGGTCTCGCCAGCCAAGCGCCGAAAGACCGTAGTTTGGGCGGACGGCTACTTGAGAGTACGATGAAGCGCCCTATCTCGTACCGGAATCCCGACATTAGCTTATGGGAACAGGGATACGCGGACAGGATCGATGCATTTCTCCTATTGGCGGACGACGACGAGGAAAGATTGGGCAATACTGTAACGGCAGTTCGCGATGCCATCGGCGAGATCGCCACAATCACCGTTCAGGAACATGGCTGCAAGTTGACCGCGGACCAGGGGGACGGCTCTGTTGAAGTGGAGCATTTTGGCTTTCGGGATCAGCTTTCAGGCAGTGTTGATCCGGAGACCATCCTCACGCGCGAGAATGAGCAGGACCCCGACTCCGGATTGGGCTGCTTCGCGGTGTTCATGAAGCTCGAGCAACACGTCGAGGAGTTTAACCGGCGCCTCACCGAGTTGGCTTCGATCTATTCCAAAATGCATGCGCCGGTGCGCCAAAGGGACGTTGGCGCTATGGTGATGGGCCGCTATAAGAATGGTGTGCCGTTGGCAACGCTTCGCGGCGATCTGGACAGTTTCGACTTTCGTGACGATGCCGCCGGCGACAAGTGCCCCCTCCAGGCGCACATACGAGTCATGAATCCACGGGACGGTAAGCCGCCGATCCCCATCGTACGGCGCGGAATGAGCTACGGTTCACCAGAGGTTGGCGCGGCGGCGCCCGCTCGCGGTCTGCTGTTTTTGGCGCTGCACCGGAGTCTCTTGGAATTTCTTGGACTGATGTCCCGCGCCTTGGTCCTCCGGGATCCAATTCTAGCCAGTAGCGTCGATTGGAACCCCGAGGGTACCGAAACCACCCACTGCACCCACGGTGTCCGTGCTCAAAGATGGAAGGCCGGCGACGCGGAGGTCTGCTACCCTTTCGCCGACGTCACCACCCTGCGCGGCGGAGAGTTTTTTTACGTGCCCAGCATGGATTTCCTGCGAGGCCTTGGCGCTCTGCCGGACCCCGGCGCCGGCGCACCACCTATACAGCCCGGCTGATCCATTCCGCGCAATCCTGCGTACTGCAGAATTGCAGGCTATCCCCGGTTCGTGGATGTAATAGCAGTTCGGCAATTGCTCGATGCAGTTCTTTTCCGGTAAGTTGGCGGCCCGAAACGCGAACCACGCTTTGCAATGCGGCGACGGCGCAATCGTCGCCCGCATTCAACCCGTAGCTGACCGCAATGACCGGAACTCCCAGGTGCTGCAGTTCGAAAACCGTCTTGCGGTTGGTCTTGGTTACGGCTACATCGCTAGCCACCATTAGGCGATCGGTGTCCCAGTATTTCTCAAGCACCAGGACATCCGGCCGGCCCGCCATCGCCTGCTGAACGCACGCGTAGTCGGCCCCTGCCAACCAGATCAGGCGCCTGGTGTCCGCTTCGAGCGCCTGGAACGCTTCCAGCACCGCGTCAAGGAGCGGTGTGTCCACCTCCAGCCAACTGCCGGGAAAGACGGAAACTACGACCGCGTCCTCCGGAATTTCCAGCTCCTGCCGGGCTTGGCGGCGGTCTCCCCGCCCGTATCGGAAGGGTCTCAGCACCGAACCCAGGTAGCGCACCCGTTCACGAATCCCTGGCGGCTCCGGAAATACCCCGGCCTGCCCGAGGAACAGGATCTGGTCCGCATACTTCAATGAGTTCATCGCATAGCCTTCCGCTTCCATGAACCAATCCGTCAGCACCAGCGTGCGCTTGTCGAAAATTTTGGCGGCCGGAATGGCGGGAAATTCCTCATGGCTGACAACCAGTTCCGGCTGGAGCCAGCCAATCAACTTTCCCGCCAGAACCGACGTGTCGACGACTCCGCCAAAGTCGGGAAGGCCGAGATCGATCAGGGAAATGTCGAACGCCCGGAACGTCTCCGCGCCCGTGCCATAGGAGACAAACCGCACCTCCACATCGGGACGCATCGCCTCCAGCGAACGGCCGATGCCGATGTCTTGTATCGCGTGCCCTCGCCCACGGCCTCGCGAAAAATAGAGTATTCGCTTCTTCCCTGGTTCGAATTCCGGAAATGCCATGACAGCTTATATCGTATCCACCTTCTGATCGAGAGCTTCAAGTTGCGACCCGGTACTTGGCGAGGGATCGCCGGCGGCTCCCATTTTGTAAATTCCAAGTCCGGTGAATTCCCCTCCACTGGGTTCCAATTTCGCCGGACGTTGGGGCAACTCGTCCATGCACTGGAAATGCGCATCTTTGTGCCGAATAACGCCGCGCTGGCACTCGGTTTCCTTCAACGGCGTGAGGTACCGGTCTTCTTCTCGCAGCGGTGTCCGTGCAGCTTTGTCGGCCATGTCCGTGCCAGGCGCAACAGCCGGCAAGGTTTCCGGGTTCCGGTCTTGCGGCCAGCCGTCTGCGTTCGAACTTCCCGCGGCAGGCCGGCGTTCGTGTTCCGTCATTCCTGCGACGAATCGGGTCACGCGCTTCGGCACTCGCGAGAAATGATCCGGGTATGATCACGGAGAGTGACCCACCGGCCCAACGGGGCCGGGGATGATAATGCCTTGCCCATCTCCGGCTTACGGGCCAAGGTGCGGTGCCGGGGGTGGGCAACTCTATCG
>Ga0335394_10010713_pt1 | contig 10330 bp, 7 predicted proteins | sample MAT03_FD_205741 | JGI IMG/M metagenome (GOLD analysis project Ga0335394, IMG submission 205741) | Freshwater microbial communities from Lake Fryxell liftoff mats and glacier meltwater in Antarctica - MAT-03 (spades assembly) (version 2) ...
ACAATACGTTGTGAAGCGTGTAATCGCAGGGGTCGGACTGGGCGCGGGCAAAGCGGGCGCAAATGGAATCAAGCGCAACCTGAAATTGACGCAAGTCTTCTTTTGTTTTTGGCGTAAGCGTTTCAGTGTCAATGGAGTGTGCTCTTTTTCGATAGGTTTCTGCAAATTCCTTCAAGGCGCCGGCGTATTCTGCCGATGGAGGCAAAGGCCAGCGCACCGTATCGCTGTCCGCCTGAATTTCAAAAACTTCCGGGGGAGGGCGGTTCGCAATAAAATCAAGTTGTAAACGAATAAAACGTTCTTCCGGGCTCGCACAAGCGGCCATTAGCAAGACCGCCAGGCTAATCAACAATCGCATAGTTTATTGTTTTTCTGCGGTAAAGATTGCGTTTCAACCTTGGATATTTGTATCCCTTGGCGAAAATTTGCACCCCTTAATCAATACCCTCCACTTCCACCATGTCTCAAATACCTTTTAATTTTCCATATTTAAGATAAGCTTCATGCCGCTTCTACCGCACTCCTCTTACCCCGGCGCCCCGCGCTGGCAATTCAACGGCCACCTGCAAACCATCGCCCCCGGACTTACCCGTCGCGTACACGGAGTCAACTACCAACGCGAACGCATTGACACCCCCGATGGTGATTTTCTGGACCTGGATTGGGTGCGCCACGGGCATAAACGGCTGATGATCCTGACCCACGGGCTGGAGAACAACTCCGGAGGCCAGTACGTACGCGGTACGGTCAAATTGTTCAGCCAGAACGACTGGGACGTGCTGGCCTGGAACTGCCGTTCTTGCTCCGGCGAGATGAACCGCGCCTTCCGCATGTACCATCACGGCGATACCGAAGATATTCAAACTGTTGTAAATCATGCGCTTAGCAAGGGACAGTACGACACAGTGGCGCTTGTAGGGTATAGCATGGGCGCAAATATTACCATGAAATACTTAGGGACCAAAGGCGAACAAGTGCCTTCACAAATCCGCGCCGCAGCAGTCTTTTCCGCGCCCTGCGACCTGGAGTCCGGCGCTAAAGTGCTCGATCGTTGGGATAATTACATTTACCGCACACGTTTTCTGCGGGCCTTAAAAAGCAAAATCCGCCGCAAAGCACTGCAATATCCCGGACGTTTAACCGTGTCCAAACTAAAAGACGTGCGTCGCTGGCGCGATTTCGACGAGTGGTTCAGCGCGCCTATTTCCGGCTACAAGGATGCAGCGGATTTTTACCGCCAGGCTTCGGCTAAAAATTTTCTGGACGGCATCCGCGTCCCCACCCTGCTGGTCAATGCCCTCAATGATCCAATCCTCACGCCCGCCTGTATGCCGGTAGAAATTGCCCGGAATCATCCGTACTTTTACCTCGAATTGCCCACAGAAGGCGGCCACTGCGGTTTTCGCACCCGCACCAGGGATGAATTCACCTGGGCAGAACGCAGGGCGCTGGAATGGGCAGAGGGCAGGGGACTGGGGAGCGCTGTAGGAACCCAATAACGCTCAATTTCCTTCATATCCCAATGTCTTTCAATTATTTCCAATGTCCACCATCTCCGACGTATTAACCCGCATAGAAAGCATCATCGCCTGGTCGCGGCAGCATGAATCGCCGCTTGGGTACTTCGCGGCTTTGTATTATCGCATGACCATGGCGGTTAAAGCCGGGATCGACGAGGGGCTTTTTGAAAACGGAATGCGGATGGAACAGCTCGACGTGACCTTCGCCCGGCGTTATGTGGATGCTTTTGATGCCTGGCAAGCAGGAAAACCGGTCAATCGGAGCTGGCAGCTCGCTTTTGAGGCAACGCGCAATCCCCGGATAACAGTGATGCAACATTTGATACTCGGCATCAACGCCCACATCAACCTGGATTTGGCCATTGCCGCAGCCCAAACCCGTCCGCGCGACGCCATATTCGGCCTGCACAAGGATTTCGATACGATCAACAACATTATTTCCGGCTTGGTGGACAAGGTACAAGAGAGCCTGGCCGATATTTGGCTTCCCTTCGGATGGCTGGATAACTTACTGCGGAGCGAAGACGAGGGTTGGGCCAACTTCAGTATCTCCGTCGCCCGCGACGCCTCCTGGCGCGTAGCGACTGCGCTGGCATTTGCACCCGATGCAAGCACGGAAAAAACGCTCATCGGGGAAGCAGACAAGGGCGTAGCATTTTTAGCCGGCAAAATCACGAATGGTGGCTGGCTGATGCGGCTCGGTTTTCAAATAATGTGCCGCTGCGAACAGGGCAGCATCTCCGAAAAAATTGACGCGCTGAACCGGGTCAGCAGAAATGCCGGTTGAGCGCAATGACTTTCCTAAACACGCCCGTTTTAAACATTTACATTTGCCGGCACAATGAAGGAACAAACCGCAACCGCAGCGCATCAACTTGCCGCAGTCCGCACCCTGCTAACGTCGGTGTGCGACCCTGAAATACCTGTGTTGACGGTAGACGACCTGGGGATCATCCGCGACGTACAAATCCTGGACGACGGCACGATCGAAATTATGATCACGCCCACCTACAGTGGTTGCCCGGCCATGCATGCCATCGAGATCAATATCCGGGCCGCGTTGCAGGAAGGCGGTTTCGATCGGGTGAAAATTACCACTTTATTGAGTCCGGCCTGGACGACCGACTGGCTTAGCGCGGCGGGTCGGGAAAAACTACAGGCGTACGGCATTGCCCCTCCGGCCGATGCCTCTATGGATAAACAAGTGCTGTTTGGAGCGCGCCGCGCACTGGAATGCCCCCACTGCCATTCCACCAATACGGAAATGATCTCCCAATTCGGTTCGACCGCCTGCAAAGCGCTGTTCCGCTGTCTGGATTGCCGGGAGCCTTTCGATTATTTTAAGTGTCATTAAACGGTTCTACACCCTGGGCGGATCGTTTTGCGCCGGTTTAAAATTTTATTCATCTTTTTTATTACTACGTATGCACCTAAACTGGCAAGGCGTTTACCCGGCGCTCACGACACCCTTCACCGCAGAAGATGCGGTAGATTACCCTGTTTTTGAAAGAAACCTGGAGGCTCAACTCGAGGCCGGTTGTGCGGGCGTGATCCTGGGCGGTACGCTTGGCGAAGCCAGCAGTTTGCTGAATGAAGAGAAAAACGATCTGGTCCGTTTCACCGTGGAAAAAGCGGGCGCCCGTGCGCCGGTCGTAATGAACATTGCCGAGCAAAGCACCCGTGGCGCCATTATCGCGGCCCGGGAAGCGGAACGCTGCGGCGCCTCCGGTTTGATGCTGTTACCGCCGATGCGCTACGCCGCCGATGCCCGCGAAACGCTGGCTTATTTCCGGGCAGTGGCCGAGAGCACCCCGCTTCCGATCATGATTTACAACAATCCGGTGGATTACAAGACCTTAGTGACGCTCGACATGTTCGAGACTATGGTCGATTGGCCCAGCATTCAGGCGGTGAAAGAAAGCACCCGCGACGTCAGCAACGTGACCCGGATGCTGAATCGTTTTGGAGACCGCTTTAGCATTCTCTGCGGCGTGGACACCCTGGCCCTGGAAAGCCTGCTGATGGGCGCCCACGGCTGGGTGGCCGGTCTGGTGGATGCTTTTCCGCGTGAAACGGTGGCCATTTACCGCTTAGCGAAGGCGGGCCGCCGGGAAGAAGCCTTGGACATTTACCGCTGGTTTTTGCCTTTGTTGGAACTGGATATTCATCCTAAACTGGTGCAATACATCAAGTTAGCGGAAGTTGCCACGGGACTGGGAACGGAACAGGTGCGGGCGCCGCGGCTGCCGCTGGAAGGGGCCGAGCGGGAAGCGGTATGGACTATTATTCAGAAGGCGTTGGCGAAAAGGCCGGCGCTCTAAACCCCCTAAACCTTTTCTAAACCTTCTAAACCCCCTAAACCCTTTCTAAACCTTCTAAACCCGCTAAACCCCCTAAACCCTTTCTAAACCTTCTAAACCCTATAAACCCCCTAAACCATACGCTATGACTCCACTTCTGCTCACCGTCGACGCCGTCCTTTTCGGCTACACCCCCGACCGCGACCTCCATGTGTTGCTGATCCGCAGGGGTATCGAGCCGTATGCGGGTAGCTGGGCGCTACCGGGCGGGTTCGTGTTGCCCGGCGAAAGCCTGGAGGTTGCCGTGCGCCGCGAGTTGCGCGAAGAAGCGGGCATCGAAGCGGATTACCTGGAACAACTCTTTACTTTTGGCGAGCCGGATCGAGACCCCAGGGGCCGGGTCGTATCCGTAGCCTATTATGGACTGGTCAAGCCGGCCAAATTCACCCTCGCTGCCGGAACCGACGCCGCAGAGGCCCAATGGAAACCCATGAACGCGCTTCCGTCCCTGGCTTTTGATCACGCCGAAATCCTCGGTTTGGCTTTCAAACGCCTGAGCGCCAAAGCGACTTATGAACCCGTGGGCTTCGAGTTACTCGATGAAAAATTTCCTTTTTCTCACCTCGAACACTTGTACACCACCCTGCTGGGACGCCCGATCGACCGGCGGAATTTTCGCAAAAAAATCCTGCAATTCGGGTTTCTGGAAGAACTGCCTGAAAAAGCGCCGAGCAGCGGCAGTGGTCGCCCGGCGGCTTTGTTTCGCTTCAACCGGGCACGGTATTTCGAATGGAAACAGACGGGGTTCTCGTTGGATTTGTCGATGATGTAGCGCGAACAAGGGCCCTTGTTTGGGGTTGTACCTTTTGACACAACCCCATTATAAATAAACCCAATTTGCCCATTCAGGAGTTAAAAAATAATTTGCGTATTTTTTACACAAAAACTTGCAAGTCATTATCAGGTTCCATACATTTGCGTCATAATTACGCAAATAAAACATGGCACACCTTACCGAAACATCCCACGCAACCAGTCACACAAGGTGTTCCGCCGAAACAGCCGTTATCGTAGGGCGCTTTCAAACGCCGGAACTACACGAAGGCCATCGCGCATTTTTCGATACCGTGTTGAGTCGGCACGATCACGCCTTGGTATTCCTGGGCGTGCGGCACACAAATCCGGGACTTCGGGATCCGCTGGACTTTGAAACCCGCCGCCACATGCTCCAGGCTGCTTACGGCGACCGGCTCCAGATACACCCACTGGCCGACTGCGCCGACGACGGATTCTGGTGCAGCGAACTCGACCGTCATATCCGGATGCTGGCGCCCGGCGCAACGGTTCGGCTGTATGGCTCCCGGCAATCGTTTCTGGACTGCTACACCGGCGATTTTGAAGTCGAATTGCTGCCGGCCCCGTTTCCACATTGTTCAGGAACCTCGGCCCGCAAGCAGGCCGCGCAACAAGCGCTTGACAGCGCTGATTTTCGCGCCGGGGTGATTTATGCCACCGCGCAGCGTTATCCGGCGGTCTACCCTACTGTGGATGTGGCGGTGCTCCGTAAAAACCGCTCGGAAGTGCTGTTGGCCCGCAAACCCGCCGAAACCCGTTTTCGTTTTCCAGGCGGTTTTGCAGACCCCGCAGATGCCAGTTTCGAAACCGCAGCCCTGCGCGAAGTGCGCGAAGAATGTGGTGAACTTCAGTTGGCGAATCTGCGTTACCTCGGCTCGCAACGCGTGGAAGACTGGCGTTACCGCGGCACACCCGACGCTGTTTGCACGCTCCTTTTCTCCGCTGAATATCAGGACGGCATCCCCCGGGCCAATGACGACATCGAAGAACTTCGTTGGTTTCGCGTCGAGGAAGTAAAAGAAACCGATCTGGTTCCAGAACACTTTCCATTATTTAATTTGTTGAAAACGAACATTTTACCTGCCGAATTACAAAAAAAAACAGGAAGGTAAAACGCAAACCACATACACCCAAACCTCCTGAATCCGGCAAATGACCTGAATTTTCTAAACCCCTCTAAACCCTTCTATAGTTCTTTGATCAACTAATTGAGTAAACTAAATTTCCCTTATTATTCTTTTCTCCAAACCAAGGGCCGGTGTCATTAGGAGCGCAGCGAAACATCTAGATCAGAGAGGCCTCCATGTCCCTCCAATCAGAGCAAGTATCCAGATGTTTCGCTGCGCTCAACATGACACGCTGCGTTTGGGATGAGAAAGAATATACGAAGTTTGTTAGTCAAAGAACTATAAACCCTCTAAACCCTTCTAAACCCTCTAAACCCCTCTAAACCTTCTAAACTTTTTAAACCTGATACGTGATGAACCCACTCCTCTTATCCGACGCCTACAAATACAGCCACTATAAATTTTACCACCCGCAAACCGAAAAAATCTATTCCTACCTGGAATCGCGCGGCGGCGAATTTGAAGAAACCGTTTTTTTCGGGCTGCAATACATCCTGAAAAACTACCTCTGCAAACCTTTTACGCGCGCCGACGTGGATGAGGCCGAAATCGTCCTGCAAGGCGTGTTTGGGCGCAAAGACGTGTTCGATCGCTCTAAATTCGACTATATTTTGGAAAAACACGGCGGTCTGTTCCCGGTGCGCATCAAGGCCCTGCCCGAAGGCAGCGTGACGCCGATCCGCAACGTGATGATGACCCTGGAAAACACCGATCCGAACTGCCCCTGGGTGACCAATTTTCTTGAAACCCTGCTGCTCCAGGTCTGGTACCCGATCACGGTAGCCACCCTGTCGCGGGAAATCCGCAAAGTGGCGCAGCAATACCTGGAACAAACCAGTGACCATTTAGACGTCGATTTTTTCCTGAACGACTTCGGATTCCGAGGCGTGTCCAGCGTCGAATCCGCCGGCCTCGGCGATGCGGCGCACCTGGTGAATTTCCGGGGTTCGGACACGATCGCCGGTTCGGTGTTGATCCGCCGGTTTTATAATACCGACACGATTTACGGCGGCTCCATCCCAGCCACGGAACACAGCATTTGTACCCAGGAGGGCGAAGCAGGCGAGCTGGACGTGTTCCGCCGGGTACTGGCCACCTATCCTGAAGGTATGGTAGCCTGCGTATCAGACAGTTACGATATTTTCCGGGCCTGCCGCGAATACTGGGGCGGCGCTTTAAAAGACGAGATCCTGGCGCGCAAGGGTACGCTTGTGATCCGGCCCGATTCCGGCGACCCGGTGCGTACCTTGCTGGAGGTGTTCGACATCCTGTTCGAGCGCTTCGGATTTACGGTGAATTCCAAAGGATTTCGCGTGTTGCCGCCGCAGGTGCGGGTGATCCAGGGCGACGGCGTTCAATTAGACAGCATCCGCGCCATCCTGGAAGCCCTGACGGGCGCGGGTATTGCCACGGAGAATATCGTGTTCGGGATGGGCGGCAAGCTGTTGCAAGGCGTACACCGGGATACGCTTGAGTTTGCGATCAAATGCTCCTACACAGTTGTCGACGGGTACGGGCACAGCGTGGTTAAAACCCCGCTGGAAATGGATGCGGAGGGACATTTGCGCCGTTCCTTCAAGAAATCGAAAAGCGGCCGTTTGTGTTTGCGGCAGCATGCCGGCACGGGAGAATTCAAGACCTTCAGCGAGTCGGAGATCACCGGACCGGCCTGGAGCGAGGATTTGCTGGAGCCGGTATTTGAAAACGGGCGGATGTTGCGGGAATGGCGTTTTGAGGAGGTTCGGGAGCGTGCGGAGGTGAAGGAGGGGGTGTTGGCCGGGGGTGTTTAAGGCGGATTTTTAAAGGGAAGCCTCTTTTTTTTGGAAAATGCAAATTCCCGCAGGAAAACCAGACGTTAGGAACGGTGTCAAAATAAGTTTCCAATTTCAGGCCAATTATTTTGGCGTCAGCCAACTATCTTTTGAGGCGAATAGCCGCGCTATTTAACGAAAAAGATGGGACGGATGACGGCAAAAGAATGGCATCAAATTGGGAAGTTATTTTGACACCGTTCCTGAACATGCGTGTTGCGCCAAAGTCCGATTAATTTACCTACATTTGTTTCAAACTTAGTTTTTTATTTATTCCTCCTAACCTTTCTGTATTTTTTTATTCCTTGAAGTCCAATATTGGATGTATACCAAAACCGCATTATTATGTTTAATTCAAGACCAGCCTTTTTAAGGCGCCGAAAACTTTCCCTCTTTACCCCCCCATTTTTCCAAATTTTATTTTGATTTTGCCCACTGTTTTGCTTGCTTTCGGCTCCATACGCGCGCAACCTAACGGGGACTGGTGCAGTTTAACGGCAACCTACACCGTTTCGAAGGGAACCACGGTCAATCTTTCAACTTTGTACCCGTCCACTACCACGGCTACCAATCAGGTCATCGTGATCGGGGAGGGCGCAACGCTTAAGATCGACAAGACATTTAGTTTCGTCGCCAGTTATTTCCGCTGTGCCGAAAACGCCGCCATCGTGGTGGAAGGTACCAACATCGAGTTTGCTGCCGCGCATTCCCGGTTTTTTACCTGCGCAGACATGTGGCAAGGCATTACCGTCAAAGCCGGCACGCGTATTCATTTCAACAACAGCCACATTTTCAATGCCTTGAAAGGAATTTATTTCCCGCCTGGATACAACAGCAGCGCCAACAAACTGCGTTGGACCAGGTTCGAGAACAACCTCGTCGGGATACAGGTAGGAACGCTTTTCAATAACGCTACTACCGTAGGTTTTTCCTTATGCTACGGCAACCGCTTCCTGGAAACGACCAACCTGAACGATCCCGGCGTAGCCGACCATGCCCTGGCCGGCATCATTGTAGACCGTTCCAACCTGACTTTCGGTACGGCCGGCGCCAAAAACACGTTTGAATCCATGCGTATGGGCATGCAGTTGCGCAAAGGCGCCTATGCCTTGATCGCCAATTGTGAATTTAAGAACATGTTGTATCCTACTTCCGCCATCACGCAGACAGAAGGCACGGGTATCAACGCCAACAGCTCCAGGTTGACCGTCACCCGGATAAACGGTTATGGCTGCACTTTCGAAAATAACCGCAATTACAGTATTTATGCCTCCAGCCCGAGCGGTGAAATAAAAGTGGAATACGCCACTTTCACCGGCATGCAGCGTTATGCCGTCTGTTACGCCTCGCCCTTGATGTCCGTACCGGTTACGATCCAGGATAATACGTTTAACCTGCATCAGTATGGTTGTAAATATGCTATTTACTGCGAGCGACCTCCCGGCACGGCCGCTACGCAGAATTCCTATATACGGCGCAACCTGATCGATATTCCTGCCGTATTTTTTAACGCGGCTTGCGATTGGGTCTCGATCATTCTGGTTAAAGGAAATGCCGGCGCCTCGAATATTTTTGAAATTTCTCACAATCGCATCAACAACCTGACCAAATGCGGAAAAGTACACGGAATTTATGTGTCGGGACCCGGCGATAATTTTTTGATCAAGAACGATACCCTCAATTATCACGCGGCGCAAAACTTGTTGACCGGCAACAACCAGCACGGCAGTTTCGGCATCGCGTTCGAAAACATGCCCGGTACCGGAAACGAGATCAGGCAGAACCGGATCCGTTCGCGTTTGGACGACGAAAATTCCGGAGGCCCGCTCGAGGTTAACAAATCCTTCATCAAGTGCGGCATACACATGGCGAATTGCAACATGCCTACAATTTGCCAAAACGATTTCGACAGCACCCACCGCGCTTTCCATATCGGGGCCGTGAATATCGGTACGGTATTGGGCCTCAATACGATGCACCGGCATATTTATGGAATGTTCTTTGAGGGAGACGGTAGCGCCCAAACCGATATCGGCGATCAGATCCGCCGGGAAAACGTTTGGGAGATAGACAGTAGCTTTTATATAGGCAAGGGTGCTGCGTATAACGATGGAGGCCCTCCTTTTAAATTTTATTACGATCCGGCTCTTTCGACTTCAGGCCATCTACCCCCTTCGGGCGACCCTAATGTAGATCTATGGTTCAAAGACCTATCAGGTCCTGCCAATACTTGCGCAAGAATTGCATCTAATTTCGATCCTCGCGAGATCGACATCGCCAAAGACATTTACCCCTACGCCCCCGACGCCTCCGCCTGGGATATGAAACGCCATCTGTGGGACAAACTGCTCCGAAACCCTGGGCTGGAAGAGGAGGATCACGATGTGGAAGAATTTTATACCGCTACGGAAAATGGTTCGGCCCATTTTTTTGCCGATGCGCTCTACCAATATGAACAAGCATTTATCCCGTCCTCGACCCTGGAAGGGGATTTGATCGATACCCTGGCCCTGGCGGCTTCCCTTCAATCGACTTTGATCGATGTGCTGTTCAAACTTGGCTCGGACACCACAGCGACAGACCCGGACGATGCCGCTGACTTTGCAGATGCCTTGACCGATATGGCCCTTGTACAACAATCACTCAATAATTTAACGGATGCTTATACTACGGAACGGAATACCAAACTGCTGGCGCTTGCCTCCGATCTCGTTTCC
>Ga0335394_10010716_pt1 | contig 10330 bp, 9 predicted proteins | sample MAT03_FD_205741 | JGI IMG/M metagenome (GOLD analysis project Ga0335394, IMG submission 205741) | Freshwater microbial communities from Lake Fryxell liftoff mats and glacier meltwater in Antarctica - MAT-03 (spades assembly) (version 2) ...
TGGATCAACAATGTAGGTACTACAATAGGCCCATTACTGGTGAGCATTGCCATTTTTGGACGTCTAAATCCTGGTGAGGCTGGCGTTGCTGATATAAAAAGTGTTCAGATTCCATACCTGATTTTATCCGCTGCGTTTGTGGTCGTGGCTGCGGTAATCAAATTTTCATCCGTGCCCAATAAGATCGAATCAAGCCACGAAGACGAAAACAACACCGCGAATGTGGTTGTCAGAAAAAGCGCATTGCATTATCCACAGCTCATTTTAGGCATGATTGCTATTTTCCTTTATGTGGGTGTGGAAGTTTCTACAGCTGGAAATTTATCGGAATTCATGATCAAAAAATTAAGTTTTGATGAAAGCCACTGTGCACCATTTGTGTCTTTATTTTGGGCTAGTTTGATGATAGGTCGACTTACCTCTTCCGTTGGTGCTTTTGTAAACAATGCCTCTACAAAAAAGCTTTTGGGCGTTTTGGTTCCATATCTGGCTTTTGGCTTTTTTCTATTTGTGAACTGGCTAGCAAATCATGACATTACCCCTTTCTATCCGTACGCTGGTGTAATTTTAGTTTTGATTCTTCTGGACTTTCTTAGCCACGGAAATCCTGCGAAACAACTTTTGCTGTTCTCTTTTGCTGGCATTGCGGCGCTTTTTATTGGCATGCTTTCCAGTGGGATGGTTTCGGTTTATGCTTTTATTTCAGTTGGCTTGTTTTGCTCCACGCTTTGGCCATGTATTTTCACACTTGCCATTTCTGGACTAGGAAAGCACACATCGGAAGGATCCAACTACCTCATTATGATGATTATGGGAGGCGGTTTTGTAAGTCTTTTTCAAGGCGTAGTTGCTGATGAGCATCTCTTGGGCATTCAATGGAGCTATTTGGTGGGCGTGGCTTGCTTTTTATACCTCGCTTTTTATGCCTGGACTGTTTCTGGCATTTTAAATAAGCAAAGCGTATCCTTCGAAAAAGTGCAGGGCGGTGGCCATTAGTGCCATCAATTAAATTTGATTAACAAATCTGTTTGGAAGCGATTGGTCTTTAGTTATTCGCTAACAAGGCAGTTGGTTTAAATCAAATCGTTTTGAAATTGAATTCCTTTTATGGGTTTCGGACTTACATCCACAATTCAATAAATATCTATATTTTTGCTCGTGGCTGCAATTGAGTGTGTTTCATAATGTTGTTTCAGTGGAAGTTAAATCGAGATTTTTAACAGGAATTCTACTCCTGCTTTCCAGCATTTGCTTTGCGCAAAACGTAAGGGACCTCAACAAATCCGCACTTCAAAATTCAACCAGAAAGTCTAGTTCAGGTAGCGAGTCAAGCGGAAGATCTGGCGGCTCAAGCAACTACACTTCTGGCAGCTCAGACCTTAGCGGATGTGGCGATTTAGAGGGCTGCGGTGCTGCACTAGAAGGCCTGGTTTATATCTTTATTGGAATTGGAAAAGGCATTGAACTTCTGGCCAAAGAGGAAACCAGGCTTTATAAACGAAACCAATTTGAAAATAGACTTTTTGCACTTGAGGGCAATTTTGCAGGCACAATCGGATTTAGAAATTTCACCAAAATTCAGCCTCAAGTACGTCTTCATTTGGGCTGGTTTTCTTTTGATTACAAGCAATTTTTCTTGTTTGACAACACCGGTAATTTTAAATCAAGAGAATTTACGACCTGGTTCAACCTGATGAATCATCCCAATTTTAAGCTTAGAACAGGGATCGGATCGCTTTATCTAAACACAAACCGAGAGACCTACTTTTTATATGGCATGGGCATTGATATTTTGCCGAATGCACCGGTTAGAATTGAAGCCTGGGGAAATTTAACCCAAGCATTTGAATTTGGCTATTTAAGGCCGCGTCAGGAAATTGGCCTTAGGGTGCATTATGAATTCTGGGAGAAAGGACATTTGCTTGGCTCCGTTTTTACGGGCGTTTCTAATCAGCTGTACTACAACAAACTAAATTTTCCGGGTGCAGATTTTGGATTAAACATCTTTCTGTCATTTCATAAATTTATGCCCAGAGAAAAGGATTTGCCTCTAAGCAATTGATTGGCAAATATGATGATAGAAAGTGTTTTGCATAAAAGAACAAGGCATTTTGAATACAATCTTTTGGCTGGAAAAGCGCCTTTGCTCCTATCCTCTTTTTCTCAAATACCAAAGGCCCTGAATGGTAAAATAGGGCTGAAATCGTTCATCTCTAGTATTGAGTTGATCTAATGAATAGCTGTTTCCCAGAAAAATACTTTCTGTTCGCTTGTATTGAAAATATTGTGAAGAAAGCTGCAGCCAAAACTCAGCCATGAACCGAAAGCGCTCATTCTTTGTCCATAAAAACCGCAATTGCGGACCTTGCTGAACAATGAAAGATTTGAGATAAATCAACCTGGAACCAACTGAAGGATCTGAAAGACTGGCCTTCGATTTTCGTACTTGCCAATATGCCCGATAGCCAAGCTGGAAGGAAAGTTCGCGGTTATCTGTCTGAATTTGTGAATATTGTGATTTGATTGATATGTCATAAATGGTAACCGTGTCAATTGGACTTTCAGAAAAATTACTCCAATTCAATTGGCTCAGGCGATTCTCTCTTCTTAAAAAATCTGCCAATATCTTCGTCCTTGAGCTGATCCGATAGTCGAGTTGATGGGCCAAAATCAAGACCCTGTTGGAGCGGTTTTTATCTTGCTGACCATCAAAATCCCTAACTTGATAGGTCGCCCATATGCCCATTTGAGCGTTCCAATTCAATTTGCCATGAGACCAGCGAAAGCCTGGCTCCCAGCGTATAATTCGATCTTTAAAATTTTCAGAACTCTGGCTTGCTTCTATAAATATGAGATGACGCAAACTGCCGGAAAACTTGTTGATCAGCTTGAAATTTTGGCGCAGACTCCATTCATGCGCAACTTCGTTGACATACAAAATCTCATCCCTATCCTGGTTGTTAAGGTCTGATTTGGTATCCACACGAAGCAACTGGGCTACATAATTCATTTTTATCAAATGATGCTTTGAGATTTTCCAGCGTGCATCGCCAGTGTATGTAAACGTCTGTTCTTCAATGTCTTTGATCTTTTCGAGTTCAAGCCTTTGCCTGTACGTAAGTAAATCCTGGGCATAAGAAATGGAAGTTTTCTCGGTTCTATTCAACACATTATAGTCTCGCTTTCTTTGCTGTGCATCGAACGAAAAATTGACCTTCAGGCGGGTACCATTGTAACGAATCGAGTTTCTGCTTTGGTATTCATCTTGCACAAAAAGAACATTTCTGGTTTCCAGTTTTGATTCCGTATTTCTATAAAAAAAGGCTCGATTTGGTTTTATATACTGGCCTTCTGAAGTAAAAACCAAATTCCTTAGAATTTCATACCTAAACCTTGCCTTTGCATACACAGTGTCGCTGATAATGGACTGAATGTCAGCGCTCAAATAGTCTTCGACTCTGCTTTTAAAGTATCCAATTTCGCCAGAAAGCAAGCCGCCAGAAACAAATTCCTTTGAAATGGAACTTATTCCGGCAATGCGGCTATTCGTCCTTGGGCTGATGTTGGTGTTGGACACATCGCCATACATTCTTAAAACCAAAGAAGAATCTAAAATTTGGGAATAGAAATCGCCCGATGCGGATAGTTTAATTCCCGAGTTGTTGTTGTTCAGTCGTTTATCGTTTACCAAACCTGCTCCTCCGGTCAGGCTAAAACCCGACTTTTCTGTTTGCCAGGCCATATATTTTACTTGAGAAAGAAACTGGGCAAGCCGTGTGCTATTTGCAAAATAAGAATATTGAGTGGCATCGTTTTCCAGGATCCAATTTTTTGAAAGTCTATAGCTGTGTCCAAAAGAAGTCCATAAGTTGTTTATTATAAATCTATTGCTGGGAAGTGCTTTGTTGTAAATGCTGTATTGGCCCAATTGTGCGTTCAACTTTTGTCTATTGGAAATGTTTTTTCGCCAATCAGAAACTGTTCCTACAGAAAAGGTGTTGATGCCAAGCCGCAAAGCTTCGGTTTTGATAGCAGAAGAATCTACCTGGGGCTGGGCATACAGGAAACCTGAAACACTTATAAAAAATGAATTGAAAAGAAAAGCAGATATCGAAAGTAGATGTTTGACAGTCAGTAATTTCATCAATCCGATGGTGTTCTTTCAAAAAAAAGAACAGGCAAAATGCAATGTTTTCTGGCCAATTTGAAAAAGAAATACAAACTTGACAGCCAATCCTGAGATTTGAATGGGTGAGTTAATTTTTAAATACTGTACTGTTGTTCTGGTAAGCATGTTCAAGTTCGTGATTGGACCGTTCACCGGAATTTATGCAGGACTAAGTATTGTTGAAACCGCACTCTTAACCACCCTGGGCATGATGACTTCTGTGCTTGCCTTTGCCTATGGCGGAACGGTGGCAAGAGATTGGTGGTTTACCACTTTTAGACATGACAGAAAGTTGTTCTCACCCCGAAACCGAAAGGTTGTTAGATTTTGGGTCAAATACGGAATAAAGGGTTTGGCATTTTTGACACCAATCGTGTTCAGTCCAATTGTAGGCACGCTCCTTGCCGTTTCATTTGGGGAAGATAAAGCACGAATTTTTAGGTTTATGCTGATCGCTTCAATCTTCTGGGCCTTTATGTTGTCTTCAGCCATCTGGCTGGTTCACAAAGTTGTGTATTGAATTGCAATGCGTCTGGTGCTATAAATTATTATAAGAAAGAATGGCCCCATTCATATACAACCAATAACAAGCGAGTGCAAAAAAGAAGGTCACCCTGCGGCCTGCCTTTGGATCTACATTATAAAAATTTTGAATACATAATACTGAAATGGCCCATTGAATGAGGGCAACGCCAAAACTTAAAACAGGAAAATGAAAACCTGCAAAAAATAAAATCCAAGTGGCATGCAACGATAACCAAATGCTATAAAGCCGCCGTGCGGGTTTCACTCCAGGATTGCCCGAAACATTGCCCATTACGATTTGTGCACCCAGGCCCGCCATTATCAAACTAAAAATATGGAAAGGGGCCAACACCATCAAGGGTAAAGAAACATAAGGTTTTACCAATGATGCATACCAGACATGGGAATTAAAGTACAAAAGTAAAGAACCCGTAATCCCCAAAATGCCAGAGACCGCAAAACTGCTCCACTTGTAATAATCTGGATTAATTTGAATTTTGATAGTTGTATTAATTAGAAAGCCCGCAATATTAATCAATCAGGACCAACCCAAACTACCTTTTAGTGGAACGAAAGAAAAATCTCCAAAACGCTCTTCTTTCAAATCTCCATTTTCAGATTTTGATATCTTGTACATCTCTTGCTTTTGGCTATCACCACTTGGTATAACCAAAATGCCATTGACCTTCAACTGATCGATAAGCGGCTGAGGAATGGCAGGGGCTCCTGCGGTAACTATGATTCTATCAAAAGGGCCAAATTGAGCCAAACCTTTGCTTCCATCGCCAAGAAAAAAATTGGGTCTATAGCCCATTAAAGGCAAAATCTTCTTGGTCCGTTGAAACAATTTTGGCTGGTATTCAATGGTATAGACCAAGGCGCCAAGCTCCATCAAAACAGAACATTGGTAGCCAGAACCGGTGCCGATTTCCAAAACCTTATGCCCTTTCTTGACCTCCAAAAGCTCCGTTTGGCGGGCAACAGTGAATGGTTGAGAAATGGTTTGCCCCTCCCCGATCGGAAACGCTTTGTCCTGGTAAGCATGACTTACAAGGGCGTTCTCGAAAAAAACATGACGTGGAATTTTTCCTATTGCCTCCAATATCCGTAGATCTTTGATGCCCTTCTTCTCCAACTCCAAAACAAGATTTCTACGCAAACCTTGATGCCTAAAATTATCTTCCAGATGCATAATTGTGGGCAAGTTAGTCGCTCATTCAAATATTTGCTCAATTTTGCAGTTCATGTTAAACGCAATGCATTGTTTGTACTAACACAATAGATTGAAAAAGAGGAGTATAATTACCGAAAAATTAAGAAATCAGGCGATGCGATCAGTTCATTCTCCTTGGACAAATTGTGGTAACTGCCATTTTTTCATCATCCTCAAAATCACATTTGTATTGGTTTGTACCATTTTGATTTCAAGCTGTGACATCGTGAATCCACCCATCAAAATACCCGCTTACATTCAATTGGATAGCTTTTCGTTTGAAACGGATGAAAAAACGGGCTTCAATACCCATAAAATAACAGACGCCTGGATATTTGTAAACGGACAACAAATTGGGGTTTACTCAATTCCTACAAATCCGATACCTGCACTGGCTGAAGGCAATGCAAAAATTTCTATTCTTGCCGGTGTTTATGCGGATGGCATTTCTGCCAATCGCATTTACTATCCATTTTATAAATCATACACAGAAACCAAGGTGTTGGAAAAAGGCAAGGTCGCAAAAGTTTATCCAAAATTCAGGTACGATTCCAGTTTGAAAAAGCCATTTGTCTATTATCAGGATTTTGAAAAAAGCGACTCTGGCTTCAGCATGGGTCGTTTTGGCAATATTCCGCTCCAAATTGCAAGCCATATTCCATCCGATCCTATTGCTGCTTTTGGCAACAGATATGCCATTCTAAAAGCGACAACTGCCGATGACATCATTGAGTATTCAAACAACATTTGGGTGTCATTAAACGAAAGCGGCATGCCTGTTTATCTAGAATTTGATTACAAAGCCACCTGCAACATTGAAGTTGGCATTATAGGCCGAAAAGCAAGCGGACAAATCCAAACATCCTACGACCTGATTTTAAAACCAAATGACAACTGGACCAAAATGTATGTAAATCTCACCGATGAAGTTGGCGATTTCCGACCTGAGAGAAAATTGAAATACAGGTTCTTTTTGAGGACTTCCAGCCAGGCTGGCATTGGCAACAGTTTATCGATAGACAACCTCCGCTTAATTAATTTCCCAGAATGACAATAGACAAAAGAGCGGTAAAAACTGCCTACATCGCCACTGATATTTTATCTGCGGTGCTGGCCTGGCTATTTTTTTATTGGTATCGCCATCAGATTTCCGGCGAACTAAAACCCGGCAAATTCTTTTCCTTGTTTTACAGCTCCGTTGCAATTTCGGTTTTCTGGGTCCTGGTTTATGCCTTCTGGGGCTTTTACAAAGACTATTTTCGAAAGTCCAGAATCAAGGAACTCTACTACCTCTCCTCCTCGGTAATCTTTGGCGTTGTTGTTATTTTTCTGATTCTCATTTTGGATGATGATGGCACGAAGGGCTACCAAAAATTTTATAAAACAACGGGGCTTTACTTCTTTATCCACCTCATTTTTAGTGGTTTTATTAAGGTTTGGTATTTAACAATCGTAAAGAAACTGATCCAGAATCAAACCATAAACTTTCCTACCCTCATTGTGGGAAATGGACCGGCAGCTTGGGATATTTATAGGGACATTGTGAACAACAGCCAGCATTTGGGTTTGAATTTTAAGGGTTTTGTCCACCTCGGGATGAAATCGGAAAAGATGGAAAGTAAGACTCTTTTGCCCGACCTTGGCCACTACCAAAAGATGGATGCTTTGATAGAAAAGTATGAAATAGAGCAAGTCATTCTGGCAATTGAGGCAACTGACCATCAGCACATAGAAGAAATATTAAACATCACAGAAGGCAAAAAATTGATCATCAGCATTCTGCCGGATATATATCAAATCTTGCTGGGATTGGTTCGGGTGCAGCATGTGTTTGGCACGCCTTTAATTGAAATACGGCAAGATCTGATGCCCGTTTGGCAGCAAGTCGTGAAGCGGGCAATGGACATTGGCATTTCTACATGTGTGCTCGTTCTGGGCGCTCCGTTTCTGATCACGGTTGGCATCATCACAAAATTTACCTCAAAAGGCCCTATGCTTTTCTTTCAGGAACGGATTGGGAAAAATGGGATTACATTTAAGATCATCAAATTCCGAAGCATGGCTACGGATGCCGAAAAACTTGGGCCTGCACTCTCATCCACCCACGATCCAAGAATAACACCTTGGGGAAGGTTTATGCGCAAAACCAGAATTGATGAATTTCCGCAGTTTTTTAATGTTTTGGTAGGAGAAATGGCCTTGGTTGGGCCAAGACCGGAGCGTCAGTTTTTCATAGAAAAGATAATGGAGATTGCGCCTCACTACCGCCATCTAAACAGGGTAAGACCCGGCATCACTTCCCTGGGACAGGTAAAATATGGCTATGCAGAGAATGTGGAAGAGATGGTGAGAAGACTAAAATTCGATATCATTTATATTGAAAATATGTCCCTTGGCATGGACTTCCGGATCTTAATCTACACAGTATTAACCGTTTTGGGAGCCAAAGGGAAATAATGTCCTATTTCTGAATCAGCAAAAGCAATGCATCTCCATTTGCAGAGATGCATGCATATCTATTAAGTTACTGGATTTCGAGAATTTCTATTTTCCTTTTCTGAAACTCTATGGATTGGCCTTTCTTTTTGCCTAAAAAAAGCTTGCCCAATGGCGCAATGGGTGAAAGGGAAATTACATCGCCCCCACCCGGAACAGAAACTTTGCCCAAACCGGGTCCTAAAAAATAAAGATTTTCTGAAGTTTTGATCAATGCCCCAGACTCGCCTGCTTTATAATCCAGATTTTGAGTCGATTTATCAAAAGCGATTAGTGCCTGCTTGGCTTCCGTAAATTGGCGGGCATTGAGGTCTCTTAGGTTTTGACTCATAGACCGACCCGTTTCAAATTTATCTCCAGCCGAACTTTTTTCTTCCTGATTGGCCGCCAGCTGGGCTTCTTCCATTGCTTTGAGTATTACCTCCAGCCTTGTTTCTAAGATGTTTCTGAGGTAATTGATGATGATTTGCTTTGATGATTGCATTCTAAATGTTTGAGATGAGGAAATGTTTGTACCCAAAAATGGATCCTCGATTTTGGAAACGCCAGCACATGCAAACCGTATCCAGTTCTTTTTGGATTTGTAATATAACATTTTATTGATAGGCAGTCTATTTTTTTGTTGATTTCCTTTATATACTTCAAGACACAAGCACAACTTTCGAGTGAATGGTTATTGCCCAAAACCGTTCAATGCTTGATCACTTTTAACCAAATAGAAATCAATTTCGTTGCTTTATTTGCATCCTAAAACAACCGAATCTCATGCTCTACGAACAACCAATGAACGATTTGATCCAAAGCAATACAAACCGTTTTCAAAATGCGGCACAGGCTTCGGTGGCTGCTGGGATGGTGCGAGATTGACTTTTTCCCGCTTTCCAGTCTTTGGCAGGAGGATGAAATCAAATTACTTTGCAACAGTTTTCGACAATTGTTTGAGGCATATAATTACGATGCTGCAATGCCTTGGGATATAACTCGGAACTGGAATACGACAGTTGGCTGACCCTGTTGTGTCAGGAAGCTGCGTGCATGCTCACTATATTTGAAGGCAATTCATACGAACCACTCCTTCTTTGCAAGTGTTTGCCCTCAGAATGCCCATTTGCCGATAGCTGCATAAACAATGGCGAAGGGAGCTGCTCCGACCACACGCAAGTAGAGCAATGGGATCGGTATTTTTTATAGATTTTGGCTGAGGCTGGAGGTAACTCAGCCGACACTTTACCAGGAGTTGGTAAAAGAAAAGAACGAAAAAGATGGGCTTTAAAAACCTGAAAATATTTACACAATTTTGTTTTCAAATGGATAAACGTCCCTCCTATGAAAGAAATCGTTCTAAGAGTTTCTGATGCAAAGTTTCGTTTTATTATGGAGCTTATTCAGCATTTAGGCATAGAAATAGCTGAAGGGGTAGATATATCAGAGGCGCATCAGGCCATAGTGCGCAAAAAAATAGCGGCTTCCATCCCATCCAGTCTTGTGCCTTGGAAAGAAGCCCGAAAAAAGCTAAACCACCCAACATAAAATGAGTTGAACTGTTTTTTTTGGAGGATGACGTCCTTCAAGATATTCAAGTTGCGATCGATTACTATGAAACTAAAAAGAGCGGCCTTGGTAAGAAATTTGAAAGCGCAGTAAGCTACTTTTCCCTACTCAGCCTCTACCTCTACAAAACCAAACTTCAAACCATCGAACAAGCCCAAATCGCTTAGCTTCAGTTCGGGAATCACCAGCAACGCCATAAAGGACAACAACATAAAGGCTGCTCGTGGTGTAGAACCTTGGTTTCTGGCCAGTTGGGTGAGCTTTTCATATTGCTTTGCCACCCAGATTCCATCTTTGTCAGACATCAAACCTGCGATGGGCAAGGGCAAAACCTCAACGCCCTCAGCAGAAGCAATAGAAATTCCACCGCCCGCTTT
>Ga0335394_10010720_pt1 | contig 10328 bp, 5 predicted proteins | sample MAT03_FD_205741 | JGI IMG/M metagenome (GOLD analysis project Ga0335394, IMG submission 205741) | Freshwater microbial communities from Lake Fryxell liftoff mats and glacier meltwater in Antarctica - MAT-03 (spades assembly) (version 2) ...
ACACTTTTTTTTTATCTATTTCCTTCCCTTCAAAATTTTGCATTCTCTATCGTTAAGTCGAGGGTATTGGCTGAAGAGATAGCTTCCGATTTATTGCTGGATGTTTGGGTGAGAAGAGAGAAACTAATGGAAATAGAAAATCTTAGACTATATCTTTTTGTGGCAGCTAAAAATGCTGCTATCAATAAATTAAAACAGGAAAATAAATTTGCTAAATTCTGTCTGGATGAACTTCATGTAGAATTTATTTCCGAATACGGGAATCCTGAAGAATCTACAGAACTGCATGAATTGCAGGCCAAAGTTGCCAAAGCCGTTAAACAACTACCCCCATCCTGCCAGCTTATTTATAAACTAGCTAAAGAAGACCGCCTGAAATATAAAGAAATTGCCCAATTGCTGGACCTTAGCATAAAAACAATCGACCACCAACTTTCTATTGCTTTAAAAAAAATTGCCAAGGCCCTCAATCTTTCTCCATTTAAAAAAAACAAACCCTGACTTAGGGGATTTTTATTGTTTTAATCTCTACTATTATTACGCAATGAATAATGATCGTATTTGGATATTATTAACCCGCAAATTATCGGGTGAAGCCACTCAATCAGAGCTGGATGAATTACAGTTGCTGCTTGATAACGCTCCTGAAGCAAATAAAACTATAGAGGAAATAAGCGATTTTTGGTACTCCAATCCCAATACTGATAATGAATTTTTACAGGCTACTTATTTCCTTCACCTGGAAAGGATGAAATCAAAAGGCATTTATTTAGGTGATGAAGAACAAGGTTTAAACGAACAGGAAGCAGATTTACCTTCCGGTAAGAAAGGAGTTGTTCCGTTTAAAAAATTCATTATTTCAGCCATGTTTGTTATAGTAATGATCAGTTCCTGGTTGTTGATTAAACAAAAACAGGACGCAACGATTGCACAAAAACCAATTATTCCTGTACAGGTATTAACCCAAAACGGCTCCCGCACCAAACTTTTATTACCCGATGGCTCTAACGTTTGGCTTAATTCTGGCAGCAAAATCACTTATGACAAAGACTTTGAAAAGGGCGATTTACGGGAAGTAAATTTAACCGGCGAAGCTTTTTTTGACGTTGTAAAAAATGCTAAACGTCCTTTTATTATTCATACCGCAAAAATGGACATAAAAGTGCTGGGCACCCGGTTTAATGTAAAGGCATATAAAGATGACAAAACAACCGAAACGAGTCTCATTAAAGGAATCGTAGAAGTTTATTTAAGAAACAACCCCGCCGAAAAATATTTATTAAAACCCAATCAAAAACTGGTTCTGCTAAATGATGCACCGGAAAAAATTGCCAGGGGCGCAAATATAAAAACAAGGAGCGAGGCAGCGGAACAGGGAATAATTAAGCCTTTAACTTATTTAGAAGGCTCAGAAACAGATATAGAATCGAGCTGGACCAAAAACATACTTTCTTTTGAAGATGAATCTTTTGTAGAAGTGGCTAAGAAAATGGAAAGATGGTATGATGTAAGTATCGAATTTAAAAACAAACGCTGGGAAGAGAAATTTTTAAACGGATCGTTTGAAAAAGAGAACCTGGAGCAGGCAATGAAAGCGATACAGTTTTCGACAGGATTTAAATTCAAAATAGAAGGAGAGAAAGTTTTTATTTACTAACTAACAAACAAAAACGATTGCTATGTACTACTACCAAATTGATTCAGGCTAAATAAAACAGGTAACAAAAATGAAGCGGGAAATATTACAGTATTCCCCGCTTCGTAAAGATTGCATCGGGGAGCCGTTTTACGATCTACTTAAACGGAACATACGGTTTCCCTAATTTATACTCCTAAAATATAAATGTATGAAAAAAGCTTATACGATTCTTAAAGCTTACAAAGCTTTAAAAAAGCCATTATTAATTATGAAACTTACGCTTGTACTAATGTTTGTATGCACAATCCAGTCCTGGGCCGGAGTAAATGCACAAACCATCACCATTAATGCCAATAACAAAGAAATAACTAAGGTTCTTTCTGCTATAGAAAAGCAGGGGAATTTTAGATTTATCTACAATAGCAGGCTTAAGGATCTTAAACAAAAAGTATCCGTTTCATTTACCAACGCATTAATTAAGGATGTGTTGCAACAATTATTTGCAGGCACCAGCCTCACATATCTTGAAATGGAAAACAACTTAGTTGCCATTAAATCTGTAGAAGCTGATGAAATAGATATTAGGGTAACTGGTAAAATCACCAACTCGTCCGGTGAAGCCGTACCTGGTGTAACTGTTAGGGTAAAAGGATCAACTACCGGTACATCCAGTGGAACAGATGGAACTTATGCATTAAATGTTCCGGACGATGCAACACTTGTATTTTCCTCTGTTGGGTATGAAGATGAAGAAGTAATTGTTGGTGGACGTACCACAATTGATGTAACCCTTAAAAGTGCCGTAAAACTTATTGACCAGGTAATAGTAGTAGGTTATGGTACGGCACGTAAAAAAGATCTTACTGGTTCGGTTGCTTCTGTTTCAGGTGCTGAACTGGCAAAACAACCCGTACTTACCGCCACACAGGCGGTGCAGGGAAAAGTAGCTGGTGTGCAGGTTATTACCAGCGGCGATCCTAATGCATTGCCAATTATACGAATTAGAGGAACAGGTACAATGTTAGGAGGTGCCAATCCTTTATATGTTGTAGATGGAGTAATTAATGACGATATCCGCAATATTAACTCTGCAGATATAACCAGTATGGAGATCCTTAAAGATGCATCTGCCACAGCCATTTACGGTATGCGTGCTGCCAATGGCGTTGTGCTTATTACCACTAAAAAAGGAAGAGTGGGCAGGATGCAAATCAACTATGATGCTACACTAGGCATTAAGGAAGCATCCAACCTTGTTAATATGGCTGGCGCCAACCAATATGCCGGCTATGCAAACGAAGCAAGCGTATATTATGGAAGCGGTGACAGTATTGTAACCAAGGCACAATTATTAAATGGGGGCAATACAGATTGGTATGATGAAATTTTAAAAACCGGCTTTTTTCAAAATCACAATCTTTCTTTATCGGGTGGAAGCGAAAAGATCAATTATTTCTTGAGTGCAGGAATGTTAACCGACGAAGGCATTATAAGGACAAATGATTTTAAAAGGTTCACTATAAGAAATAACAATGATTATAAAATCACCAGCAAGTTTAAAGTATCTACACTGCTGTCTTATGCCCGGTCTGATGTAAGAAATGTTGACCTCGGTGCGTTTAACGTTGCTTACCGTGCAGCACCTTACGTGCCGGCTAAATTAAATGGATTATATGGCAACACCTCTCTTTCTAACAACGTAGGTAACCCCATATTAGACCAGGATAAAAATAACAATTCCGGCATTGGAGACCGCTTCCAGGCAAACCTGGTAGCAGAATTTAAACCGCTTACCTGGCTTACGCTTCGCTCAAGTTATGGTATAGATAAGAATAATTTTAGAAGTGTTTTGTATGGTTTTAAATATGCCAACCAGGGGCCAGATAATGTATTTACCACTTCTGGTAGCAATCAGGTAAGACCCAACAGCCGCCTTACTGTAACAGAAGTTCAGGGCAACCGCTGGGTTTGGGACAACACAGCTACCATGGCTAAGAAATTTGGCGACCATAATTTTAATTTGTTAGTGGGTACTACGGCCGAACAAATCAGGCTCAACGAAATTGGAGGCTCCAGGATTGATGTTCCTGAAGATGAGGACCAGTGGTATTTAAACGCCGGTGCAACGCTGGGTGCTACCAATGTGAACAGTGGAGATAAGTCTACCCGTAATTCTTATTTGTCTCGCTTAAATTATAATTACAAAGACAAATATTTCTTAACTGCAACAGGAAGATATGATGGCACCAGCCGCTTACCCAAAGATAACAGGTGGGGCTTTTTCCCTTCTGTAGGTGCAGGTTGGGTAATAAGCAGCGAATCTTTCATGAATGATCAAAAAACTTTTGATAATTTAAAACTAAGGGCCAGTTATGGTAAGGTAGGTAACGATGGTATTCCCAGCAATGCCTTTACTGCGCTAGCTACTCCAAACCTTCCTTACTTTTTTAATGGTACAGAAGTGCTCAACTTTAGACTCGAACAATTGTTTGATCCCCAAATTAGATGGGAGGTTACTACAGAGGTAAACCTGGGTCTTGATTTTGCGCTGCTTCAGAATAAACTTTCCGGCTCTGTGGATGTTTATGATCGTAAGACAGAAGATGCTTTGGTACGTATTAAAACACCTACCATTTTAGGAGACGACGAATACATAACCAATGCGGCCACTTTTACCAACAAAGGTGTGGAGCTGGCGTTAGACTGGAAGGATAAAGTGAATAATGACTGGAATTATAGCATTGGTGCTAATGCTGCATTTAATCAAAACCGGATCAAGAACCTTAATGGTGGTACAGCAATCCCAGATGGTGGTGTTGGTGGTCAGGGTACTACTACACTCTCCGACAACGGACAACCAATTGGTAGCTTTTATCTTTGGGAGGCAATTGGAATCTTTCAAACTGCCCAGGAAATATCAGGCTCTGCTCAACCTTCGGCAAAACCTGGCGACCTTATTTACAGAGATGTTGATGGCAACAAATTAATAGATGCAAAAGACCGTGTGTTCCAGGGATCTTATCAACCAAAAGTTACCTATGGTGTAAATGCAAGTCTGGGGTATAAAAACCTTGACCTGTCAGTTAATGGTTATGGTACCGGCGGCGGAAAAATTTATAACGGAAAAAAAGCAGCGAGAGGAGATTTTAGAGATAACATAGAAACTGATGTAGCAAAAAACAGGTGGACTCCCAACAACACCGGTACTGGTGTACCAAGGGCCAACTTAAATGAATTGCCGGCTTCCACTTATTTTTTAGAAAAAGGAGATTTCTTCCGGATAAATAATCTTACGTTAGGTTATACCCTTGGTTCTGGCGTGCTGAGTCGTGTAAAAATGGAAAGCCTGAGAATATATGCTACTGTGCAAAACCTGGCAACGTTTACCAAGTACACTGGGTTTACACCAGAAATCAGTTCAGATAATACTTTGGCTGGCGGTATAGAGTCCTCCATTTATCCTACTACTAGGACCTTTGCCTTTGGCGTAAATGTTGGGTTTTAATTTTTAATCAATTAATAATCAATTATGAAAAATAAATATATCATCACAGCGCTGCTAATAGGGTCGGTTGTTGCCAGTGGTTGTAAAAAAGATTTCCTGGAGGTAGAGCCTCAAGGCCAGACAACTGAAGTGTTAGCGCTTACAGATGCTTCTGCAGCAAATAAATTAATAGGCGGCGTGTACAACACGCTTTACCTGGGTGGTTTTGGTAAAACCACGGTTGGGTTTTTATGGGCGGTAAGCAATGATGTGGCCAGCGACGATGCCGATAAGGGTAGTACACCCGGAGATTTTTCTCCATTAGGCGAAATCGACAATTTTACACACACATCCACCAATTTTATTTTCGACAATATCTGGAGCGGGCACTATAGCGGTATTGTAGCTGCCAACAAAGCCATTGATATTTTAAACAAAAGTACGATTGAAGCAGCCGCCAAAAACAGGTTGCTGGGCGAAGCAAGATTTTTAAGAGGCTTTTATTATTTTAACATGGTACGTTTCTTTGGGCAAGTTCCTAAAATCATATCTGTACCCTTGCCAAGCGAAGGAAACAGTGACGCCTTAAACACCCGGGCACCTGTTGCAGAGATTTATGCAGCTATTATAGATGATTTGCAGTTTGCAGCAGATAACCTCCCTTTAAAAGGCGAAAGCACTACCCAAACTGGCAGGGCCAACAAGGGTGCAGCCCAGGCATTTCTGGCAAAAGTTTATTTATATCAAAAAAACTGGCAAAAAGTTTTTGATCTAACAAATGCAGTTATCAGTTCTGGTAAATATTCTCTGGTAACAGATTACAATTTGATCTTCAGGGAAAAATCTGTTGGCGGCCAGGGCGGGAACAACAACAGCGAATCTATCTTTGAAGTACAAACAGGCGTGAATGCAGGCGAAAATGCGGTAAGCCCACTGTACAGCAATAGCCAGGGTGCCAGAGGACGTGGTGGATGGAACGATTTAGGTTTTGGGTTTAATACACCTACTTCAGATCTTGCAGGTATTTACGAGGGCGGCGATACCAGGCGCAATGCTACAATTATTTTTATCAATCCCTCAACACCTGCACCAGCAACAGGAACAGTATTATGGGATGGCCTCAGAATTCCGTCTAAAGACTCTGTAGAAAATGACCGGTACAACTATAAGGCCTACCATAGCCCAACTGCAGAATCGCCACAGGTAACCAGTAATAAGGATACCAAACCTAAAAACATTCGCCTTATGCGTTATTCAGAAGTGCTGCTTATGTATGCCGAAGCTGCAGCAATGCTTGGTAATGCAGACGGAGCAAATAAATTAAATCAGGTGAGAAGCAGAACAAATCTATTACCTGCTACACTTTCACAAGCTAACGTATGGAAAGAAAGAAGAACAGAATTAGCAATGGAAGCAGACAGATTTTTAGACCTCGTTCGCCAGGGAAGAGCAGGTGTGGTTTTAAGGGCTCATGGTAAAGCTTTCGTTGACGGGAAACACGAACTTTTCCCCGTACCACAGGCACAGAGAGATTTAAGCGGAAACAGGCTTACTCAAAATAACGGCTATCAATAATAACTCATTTTAAAAAAAATATTATGCACAATTTTATCAAAGTAAAATCTACAATGATTTTATCACTGTCTATAGCGTTGCTCATGGGCAGTTGTACAAAAGTAGAAAAAGACGACGATTTCCCGGCAGGCGATGCTCCGCCAGTGGCTGGAGGATTTACCAATTCGTCTGAAATCGCAGCAGCAAACCTGGTGGCGCATTTCCCATTTGAAGGCAATATAAGCGATGTAAAAAATGGTGTTACAGGAGGTGTTGCCTCTGGAAGCAGCAGTTTTGTAACAGGTAGAAAAGGCCAGGCGTATAAAGGGTCTTCTAATGCCTTTGTCGTTTACAGCAATCCTGGGCCGGTAGCTACTTTAACGAGCTTTACAATAAGCATGTGGGTAAATACTAATCGCCACGATGGGGGCGCTATGGGGCTTTTTGCTCTCGGAAAACAAGATGGCTCCTTCTGGGGAAATTTCTTTTTGTTTGTGGAAGGCCAAAATCCCGCCAATCAGGAAGACATGTTTATGAAACTGCATTTTGAAAAAAACAACGCTCCCTTTGTAGAACACTGGTTAGAACCCAACGGACCCTTTAGAGCAAAGGATATGTATGGCGCATGGAGACATATTGCATGGACTTATGATGCTGCCACTTCAAAAGTAGGCTGGTTTATCAATGGCCAAAAAAAGGCATTACCTCCTGGTGCAGAAAGCAGGTTGGCAGATGGAAATGGCACACCGTTAGGCCCACTGAATTTTAAGAACCCAACTAAATTTGTAATTGGTGGTTTTCAAAATAATGCCGGAGCTCCTTTTAACAATCCTGAACCTTGGATGCTCAACTATACAGGCATGATGGATGAATTTAGAATTTACAATAAAGCACTTTCGGAAGTAGAAATTAGTGCCATCCAGGTACTAGAACGCCAGGGGAGGTAAATAGCAAAACTTCTTTAATAAAAATATATATGTGAGGCTGCATTTAATAGAGACTATTACTTTGCAGCCTCTTTTTTTTCTTTCTTTATTAATCTTGATTAGATGAACAGCACAAAAATTTTAATCCCTCTTTTAGTTTTGACGTGTATGTCTGGTTGTAAAAAAAGCGACAGCAACCCCGGCCCTGTTACGCCACCACCGCCGGCGCCTACAGTATTGGTGCTGGTGAATACCAAGTTTGATAATACGGTTGCATCTGCACCATCTGTAAACTATAATATCAGGCCAGCCGTATCTGTTAGGCTATCATTCAATAATGCTGTGAAAAGGTCTTCTGTTTCCGGGGCGGTATCAATAGCAGAAAATGGTAGTACACCCGTAGCCGTTAGCTACAGTTACGAAAAAAGTGACAGCGTCTTGGTTGTTACGTCTTCTGCCCCTCTTAAATATTTAACACGTTATACAGTAATTACCACTACTGGTTTACAATCTGTAACAAATGGGAATCTTTCTACCAGCAGTTCGGTAATACTACAAACACAAATCGATTCTTCCCGCAAGTTCCCCGCACTTTCAGATAATGCATTATTGGATCTTGTGCAGCAACAAACTTTTAAATACTTCTGGGACTTTGGCCACCCCATCAGCGGCCTGGCAAGAGAACGCAATACTTCCGGAGAAATAGTAACATCCGGTGGCTCCGGCTTCGGCATCATGGCTATTATTACTGGTATTCATCGTGGCTTTATCACAAGAGCACAAGGTCTTGCCAGGATGCAAACGATGGTAACCTTTTTAAAAAACACCGCACAAACTTTTCATGGAGCATACCCGCATTGGTTAAATGGCACAACGGGTGCAGTTATTCCTTTTAGTACCAAAGACAATGGCGCCGACCTGGTAGAAACATCTTACCTGGTGCAGGGATTATTAAGCTCAAGACAATATTTTAATGATGCCGGTACTGCAGAAACCAACTTGCGCAATGATATCAATACCATTTGCGATAGGGTAGAATGGAACTGGTTTAGAAACGGCAATCAGAATACGCTGTTCTGGCATTGGAGCCCCAATTATAATTGGGAAATGAATATGCAAATACGAGGATGGAACGAATGTTTGGTTACCTATGTACTGGCAGCATCTTCCACTACATTTGGTATTCCTGCCACGGTATACAACAATGGCTGGAAAGGCGCTGCAGGTTTTGCAAATGGAAATGTTTATTACAGCTATCCTTTGCCGTTAGGGCCGGTACTGGGCGGTCCTTTATTCTTTTCGCATTATTCTTTCCTTGGCATCAATCCTAATGGCTTGAATGATCCTTCTGCCAACTACGCAACGCAAACAAAAAACCATACGCTTATCAATTATAATTATTGCAGGGCAAACCCAAATGGCTATTACGGTTACAGCGATTCTGTTTGGGGATTAACTGCCAGTGATATAGAAAACGGATATAGCGCAAGCTCACCCACCAACGATATAAGTGTAATTGCACCTACTGCTGCCTTGTCGTCTTTTCCCTACACGCCGGCAGAATCTATGGCGGCTTTAAAATTCTATTATTATGTGCTGGGCGATAAACTTTGGAAAGAGTATGGCTTTGTTGATGCATTCTCTTTGCACAACCCATGGTTTGCTTCTTCAACTCTTGCCATCGACCAGGGACCTATTATTGTGATGATAGAGAACTACAGGTCTAAATTACTTTGGGATTTATTTACCAGTTGCCCCGAAGTAAAAACCGGCATGCGAACACTTGGTTTTACAGCACCTTACCTGTTATAAAATATTCATGAAAAAAATTCTCTTTTCTATTGCATTATTTGTTTTGATGGTTACAACCATTGGTTGTAATTCCATCAAAAACACAACTGTTCAAAATAGAGGATCCATTGCTGTGGAGGATACCGCCTTGTTTAGAAAAGTGCAGCAGCAAACCTTTCAATATTTTTGGGATGGAGCGGAACCTTTAAGCGGGCTGGCGCCGGAACGTATTCACACTGACAATGTATATCCCGAAAACGATAAAAATATAGTAACCAGTGGTGGTGCCGGTTTTGGTGTAATGGCCGTACTCGTAGGTATAGAAAGAAATTTTGTTACCCGGGATGCTGGCCGCAGGCAGTTAGAAAAAATTATACGCTTTTTAGAAACAGCCGATCGGTTTCATGGTGCCTGGCCACATTGGTGGAATGGCGAAACAGGAAAAGTAAAACCTTTCAGCAAATTTGATGATGGCGGCGACCTGGTAGAGACTTCGTTTATGTTGCAAGGCCTGCTTTGTGTGCGCCAGTATTTTAAAGATGGTAATGCCGAAGAAAAATTATTGGCAAAGCGGATTGATAAATTGTGGAGAGAAACGGAATTTGATTTTTACAGAAACGGTAAAAATGTGTTGTACTGGCATTGGAGCCCTAACGTTGGTTGGAAAATGAATTTTGCAGTACGGGGTTACAATGAATGTTTGATCATGTATATATTGGCAGCATCTTCCCCTACTCATGGCGTGCCGGCAGAAGTATATCATGAAGGCTGGGCAGAAAATGGTAAAATAAAAAGCAGCAGTTCTTATGGCGGTTACACATTAAACATGCGTTACCAGGGCGATCCGCCACAAGGTGGTCCTTTGTTTTGGGCACACTATTCTTACCTGGGCCTTGACCCCCGTGGCTTAAAAGATCAATATGTAAATTATTGG
>Ga0335394_10010728_pt1 | contig 10325 bp, 7 predicted proteins | sample MAT03_FD_205741 | JGI IMG/M metagenome (GOLD analysis project Ga0335394, IMG submission 205741) | Freshwater microbial communities from Lake Fryxell liftoff mats and glacier meltwater in Antarctica - MAT-03 (spades assembly) (version 2) ...
ACTCTGGAGTTGTTCATGGAGCAGGATAATTTGAAAACGCATTTTAACGAAATTGATAACTTTTACCTTTTGGTATGTAACAACGAATTGCTGGGCGGCACTTCCCCTTCGACAATGTTTTTTGCGGCTCACAACGAGGGTTTCAGGTTGGCAAAGTTCAAACTGGGCATTGGTAACGACCAGTTTTTTGATGCCGAACCCATGCCGCTTTGGAAACGCTCCATGCCTTTCCAGCGCTACCTTTACGGCTTATTTATGACCTACCCAGATTTGAAAACGAAAATGACCACACTATGGCGATACCTAGTGGCCAACTTGGATGCGCTTAGCCAAAACCGGAACAAGGATTGGCAAAATCTAAATGACGAAATCCTAAAGCAAGCTGACCACTCCAAGGTAAAAATGTGGTTTAATTCGGAATATGTGCCTGCCAACTATGCCGAAGATAATACGGGCATATTCGCACACCGGGGTATCGAGCACCGCCGAGCTAAGGCCGATGGCAACGATCATAGTAATGATGCCTTCGCCATCAAATCGGACAAGTACAAAGGGGGCAAAGTACCGTTGGCACTACAAAACGGTTTTGCTAAATCACTCTCATATTGTCAAGGCACCTGGAAACCTGATACTGTGGTACCCTATTTCGATCTACACCCACTTGATAAGCGGGTGCTGCCCGGTGCTACGCAGATCTATCCTTACCTGACTGTTAGTGATTTTCTGGAGCCCTGTATCATGCGTGTGCTATACCCCATGGATAGTGATTATTTTTATGATGGCAATCCTGAGGGCTTCAGTAAAAGCAACCGTTGGGGCGGGGAACAAGGTATCCCGGGTGACGACTCCTTCATGCTGCCACTTACCAAACGGTTTTTCGATTTCTTTGCCCCGGAGTATTTGAGTGGCTACACTACTGACGGACGGCGCAACTTCAAAATGGTTAAATCGGGGAGCGATGGTGTTGAGGTACAGCTGCTCATCCCGATCCAATCAGGTGACTACATCATGTTTCGTCGAGTGTATCAATTAAATACTGCCGCCGACCCTGAAAAAAATGAGGGAGCTGTTGTCCGCTGCCGCTTTGACCTTGGCTTTTATCCCTTGTTTCATGTGGACAAAGAAGTACGCCAGATTGTGGTACTTTCAGATGGTGATATTTTGCCTGAAACCAAGCATTTTGACTACAAAATGGATTTCTATTCCCACGATGGTCAATTGGTACAACCCAAAGCTCGGAGACAACGGCAAGACAAGAACAAGCACAAGCAGTATGTATCTACAAAATATGCCGTGATGGAGTCATTTTATGATTACATGTTTGTCTCCAATGGTCAGCAACAATGTATTGTGATTCCCAGATGGCGTGAAATGCCGCGTGGTACCAGTCCCGTTTCAGTAGCTGTGGATTTTGGCACCACTAATTCTTTCATAGCATTGTCGTTCCAGTCCGGCAATGGCACACCAATACCAGAACGGATCGAAATTAAGGAAAATGAGCGGTTTTTAATCACTTTGAGCGAGCATTGGGTCAATACCAACCCGCCAATGGTGAAAGAGACCATCTTACGGACACTTTCCCCATACACCCTTGGCGACATGGAAGAATGTTTCTTGCCGATGCGCACTATTGTGACCGAGATCCAAGCCGTAGACCACGCCGAAGCCATCCCTGGCACGAACATCAGTATTCCTTACTTTTTTGAACGGAGACGGCTGTTGCTAAACGAGGATTGGTTCACCAATTTAAAATGGGCCAAAATCACTGAAAATGCCGGGGATGCCAACAATGCTCGCACGGAAGCCTACTTGTCCATGATGCTCTACATGGCTCGCAATCAAATTTTAGTGCGTGGTGGCGACTTGAACAAATGCACCTTAATCTGGACTTTTCCGGCCAGCATCGGTGAAGGGGCTACAGGACGTTTCACCCGCCGTTGGAATCGTTTGGCTAAGCAATATCTCAGCCAAACGGTGGAGGTAAAAGCTGTTTCGGAGGCATTGGCACCATTTTATGCTTATGGTAACAACGAAATCCGCTCCGGCCAATATCCGGTATTGAACGTAGACATTGGTGGCGGCACTGCCGATGTCATTGTTTTTCGTGACAATCATCCTGAATACGCCACCTCATTCCGTTTTGCAGGCAATGTCATTTTTGGCAATGGCTATGATACCGCTAATGCCAGCAAAACCAATGGCCTTACTCGTTTGTTCAATGATATAGTCAACAACTGGATTAAAACACCAGGCGTATTCAATACCAAAGAAGCTTACGGTCGTGAAGGAGAAAACGTAGGTATTATCAACATGGGGTCCGCCGATATTAACTCATTTTTCTTTTCGTTGGAAAACAACAAAGAGGTGAGAGAAAGTAATGTCAAAGCACCGTCTTTCAGCGATTTCTTAATGGAGCAGGATGACGTGAAAGTGGTGTTCATTGTATTCTTTTCCGCCATCATTTATCACTTGGCGCACATGCTGAAACGCCTCAACCAGCCCATGCCTCGACAAATGACATTTAGCGGGCGCGGGGCACACATCATCAACCTTTTGGACAGTGACAAGAACTCTCGAAACGCTGCAGGTTTGGCCAAACTCATCATAGAAAAAGTATATGAAGAGCCTTATCACAGTGACGGTTTTGAAATCTTGGTCGGTTCTGCCCCCAAAGAAAAGACCTGTTATGGGGCCATCAATATGGTTAACCAAGGGAAGATGGATATGCCCTTCAAAAATGTAGTTCTTCTTGAATCGAAGATGGATTGCGAAAAGGACAAATCTGCTCCTTTCAGCCTTATCGTAGATGGCCGCCTGCAAAACGACGGCAAAGTCTTAAGTTACTCCGATCTGACCAACGACGACTTGTTGAGCCGGGTGGAAAATGATGTACGGGAGTTTCTGAACCTAGTATTTGAGATCAACCGTGAATATTCGTTTGCCAATAAATTCGAGGCCACAACGGGCGAAAAACTTCAACGGCTAAAAGCCCTGATGGAACAAGACCTACGCAGCAATCTCAAGATGGGACTCAAGCTACGTATGGATGCTGTGAGTCCCACTGAGCCTGTCACCGAGCCTTTGTTTTTCTATCCTTTGGTAGGCTCTATCTATCAAGTACTTGACTTCATTGCAAAAGAAGCAGGCAAATAAATAACCATCGTTATGAAAGCAATTCCTCTTTACATTTTTTTTCTACTGAACTTTAGCTGTGCCATAGCCCAGCAGCCAACTTGCGATTGCAAAAAGGAGTTTGACAATACGGTTAATGCGGAAATGCAATTTGTACAGATGTCCGAAGTGTTAAAAGCATCAGGAAAATCAACAAGTGATGCGGCTTCGCTAGGTTTAGTGTTGGATCGAATCAAACAAAAAAGGATCAATACTCAGTTAGTGCCAGATCCATCTTACAATACCTTGGTGAAAGAAATATTGCCAATCTGCAAAGAGTTAAATCCTAAACTTGACTCTTTGGCATTGACTAGATTGCTGGGCGGAAGAACTACAACAAATAGTCAAAACTTTGAGCAATATAAATCCGTGTTGGCTTGCCATGCCTTATGTCAACTATTAGACGTGTCAAATACAACCACTTCCGCTAACTCAACAGTTACAGACATCATTGGGGCCACTTCGACAATAAATAAGCAGGAGCAAAAGGTAACTCCCCCGACCTTATACTGGCCTTTAATCTTCGGTATCTTGATGGCTTGCCTGATTGGTGGCATAGCCTACCTATACAGCAGACTTCAAAAGAGCGAAAGGGCCCTGGTTAGCCAAGAAAATTATATCAAAGGGCTGGAAGCCGACTTTGCACGTAAGTTGGACCAGTTCCGGCCTGAAAGCAGGCCGAAATCGCCTCCTTTCCCCCCGCCGCATTCAGGCGCATCACCAATAGTTGCGGCAAACCCCGTTGAAGAGGAGCGTATTACACCACCTCCCGCTGCAATGCGCCGCATCTATCTGCGTCCGCCCAATGGAAATGTTTTTCCCGAAGGATATGATCACCACCGCCCTTACGAGACTTATTACATGATTGAGTATCGGCCCGGGGAACGGAATGGCAACTTGAAATTAGTAGATGATGCCGCTACGCGAAGCCAGGCATTTTCCATGGTTGATATATTACGGAGCGCTTGCGACCTTTTGGGCGACAACCAGCCTCATTCGCCTGAGTCGGTACGGCAAACACCAGGGACAGTGGAAATGACCGATGCCGGTTATTGGATTATTCAGAAAAAGGTACAGTTAGACTGGTAAGGCGCTTATGGTCTGCATTATTGTCATATCACCGATGTTGTCCTCGCTTTTACGCTGCCTCGAAGTGGACGAGGAGGCTTTGGTGCGTCAATACATGTTGTCCACATGCGATTTAACAACTGTGGTTTTGTCCTTTACCTTTAGCGACGTACTAAATCATGTGGGTTACAACCAAATTATTGAAATTGACGGAACAAAAAATGATGTGGTGAAATTAAGGATGGTATTAGAAAATTTTTATAGTGCCTCAAAGCCCCAGGCGTGTTATGATCAATGCGATGAATGTCTGGATTCGGCTATATCAGGCTGCCGCCGTGTTATTGCCCACCGGTTCACCACCCGTAAGGCCGATGTGAAGTGCGAAATCGCTTGGTATAGGCACACTTATTATCAGGAAGAAGATAGTATGGCAAACTCAACAAACCCCCGGCGGCCAATTCTATACCGACTTGCTTGATACTAACATCACGTCCATCACAGCTTTTCAATTGACTATCCCGAACAGAACAATATTGATATGACTACAGCCGACTTCTCCATGATTTTTCTGACCATAGTGGTTATCATAATAGGGGCACTCTGGGCCTACCGAGATAACCTGTCGGATACAGGAACCAAGACACCTCCGCCAAAGTCTGCCAATGAGGTCAAGAAACAGCTTATGCCGCCGACACACGAGCTCACAAAAACAGTTTTATCGCCCGCGTCCATGGAGCCTCCAAGGATGCCAAAGCCAAAGGAGGAGTTACCCATAACGCTGTACAAACCAAAGCCCAAGACGGAGGTAACACAGACTTACGAGGAATTGATCTCGGAAATGATTGACCCCGGGATTGCCAAAGCCGCCTCCATGCCTGCTGCACCGTTAATGCCTGATACCGTTCTCAAGTCACATGAATCTGAAGATGAACCAGCACCTCCGCCTGTACTACAGCAATTCCTGTATGCTAGCCAACCACAGGGCAATATCTTGCATCGGATACACGAGCAGTTCATTATGCATGATACATTCATTACACTGATCATCGATCCAGCTGACCCCATGCGAGCGCAACTCCGCTTCACCGAGGATGTTGATACCCGCATACTTATATTGAGGCAGCCTGAGATTTATCACTATATTTGTGTGGTGCCTGATAAAAACTTCCCTTCCTCTATGTTGGACATTGAACAAACTTACGGCGAGGCGGCAAAGGAGGAAAGTTATTGGATCATTCAGAAAAAAATTGCCTTATCATGGAAGTGATCAAAAGCAAAATACAATTTTTTATAATTGGTCTTCTGATTATTATAGGAATGGTTATCGCCTATGACTACATTGTTAAATTCTTTGCGACATATTCAGAATATATTTTAGCAGCATGCATTTGTATTCTTTTCATTGCTATTCTAAAACAAAATCCCAGTATGCTAGAATATTTTAAAAGTAAACTAGAGTCATTGCTTGGACTAAACATTAGACAAAGCGGTGAAAAGTCGTCATCTAAAAACATGACGGGTGCAAAAGCATCTGTTAGACCAGAGGCCCATATGCGTGCCGAACAAATTTCGGTTGAGGACATGGTTAAAATACAGTTAAGCGAAATTCGACAGCAAATGACAAGCCTTCAAGTGGAAATAAAGCAGTTGCAAGATGATTACGAAATCTTAGAAAAAAAAATAACCCCTAATAATTTAGAACCTCACATAGCAAAAACGCTATCACATAATTCAAATGATATTGCGTTGATTTTTACACAACTATTAGAAATTAATCGAGAAAACATTGCAAAATATATTGAAAAATCCTCTACCCCCAAGATTCTTTATGAATTGAACAGCCGCGTAGGCGAGATTGTGAAAGCAGAAATAACCAAATATCAGAAAGCCAATAGCGTCAATGCTACTGTGCCTCCTCGTACATTAAACACACAGTCCCCGCAACGGGAGGCACTAATAAGTCGCACCTTGCCCTCGGCGACATCCTCAGGTGTAGACATATGGTACGCTTTTGTACCGCAAGGCAATATTTTTCACCGAACCTTTCTGAAATTCCAGCCATTTGAGACGCTCTATGAAATCAGACCGGATAGGACAAGCACCAATTCAGGGACATTTTGTCTGACCAATCATTCTGAAACGCTTGAACACGCTTTCTCTATGGTGGACAACCTCCGCGATGCCTGTGATCTAGTCGGTCATGACATACCGACTCCAAAAACCATGCGTGTAGTCAAGCCGGGTATCGTGGAGCGTTCTGGAGAACAATGGATAATTAAGGAAAAGTTGGTTTTAGATTGGGGCGACTATGTTTAATAAAAATAAATATATGATTTGGCGATTTCTGATATTAACCCTCACCTTGCTGGGAGTTTATGGCCCTTTACTGTGTCAAGAGGCTGCCTCTGATAGACAGATCAAACAATATTTATTACGGGATAGCCACTCGTTTTCAGCCATTCGCCACTCATTTCAATTAGGTAATTACCGAAATGATGAGGCGTTAGGTATCTTAGATGAGATTGAAAATGCGCCTGATATAAAAGCATTAAAAACAGCCTGTCAAAAAATCAACTTCAGTTTGAATAAAAATCCTGAATTTGGGCCGAGCGAAGTACAGCAGCAATATCGTCAGTTAGGTGAAGAGTTGCAAAGCAACAGAGACTATAATCAGGATTTACATATCACAAAACTGAAATTTGCCTATAAAACGGCTTATTTTTTGCACTTTTATTATCTGTATTATGCTAAAAACTCAGTTTTAGATTTAAACCCTAATTATGGACGGTCTGTATACATTGACTTGGTTAGTGGGAAAATACCTGAATCCATAGGTTTACCTGCACAGGAGAGCGATAATACACCATTAATTGACCATCCATTAGGTAGGGATGAAATTAAAGAACTACTTAAGGAAACCGTAGAGGAAGCCAAAGACGCATTGCCATTCGGCTACTATGGCCTGATTCCGTTTATCCTGACTTTTTTGGGCTTGATTTATCGTTTTTTTAAGCCAGTTGCTAACAAACATGAACAAAAAGTAGAGATTTTACCGAAAATCGAACATGTTGAAAACTTACTTTCACAAAAAGAAAAAAATGAGGATTTACCAAAAACTATAGAACTTCTGCCAAATTACAAATTTGGGATAGATGATTTGAGAGTAACTGAGACAGCAAATCAACTATTATCTTCTTCAATAGAATATCTATATGCTGAGGTGCCTCACGGAAATTATTTTTACAAAATCAGTAAAAAGCCAAGTGCATTTACTACTTTTTTTATTTTACAAATAAATCCTCAAAACCCATTAGAAGCAACATTTGAACTTACAAATGATGCGCAAGAACTGAAGCATATTATTGAGACGAATTTTCAACTGCTTCAACGAACCTGTGAAATTCCAATGGGGAGAAGAATAAGTTCCCCGGCTGATATTAAGGTTGAACAACCTGGCACAGCTGTCAAAACAGACAAAGAATATTGGCAGATAATGAATAAAATCAAACTGGCTTAGATTGCCCTCAAATTTTTTTCGCATGAACAATAACAAAAAAAAAGCCAAGGAATCCATCAATTGGATGAAAGAGTGGCTCATCGACCTCAAAGATTTGTTTGACAAGGGAACTTTAACTCTTAAATCTTTTATCACTCTTCTAATTACGATTAGTTCGCTAATTGTATTAATTCTACTTATTTTTCGAAGTTGTGAACCCGGACCCACGATAACCTATAGTAAGGAGGTGGCTGAACTGCATGATTATCTCGCCTGTATAGATAAAGGTTTGCAAGAAATGTTGAGCCAAACTACTGATGAAAGCAAGCGTATTGACTTGCAAACTGTCATCACTTACAAGAAAACAGCTGTTGACATGGCTACTTTTCAAGCATATCCATCGAAAGAGGTAAGATTAGATAAAAAAGGTCGGTCTGGAGTTCAGGAACACCTCCAAGTTATTAAGTCCGAGTTAGAGCGTGAAGCCAAAAATTATTCTATTGTACTTCCAAAATGTGGACAATGAAGAAGATAATTTTACTATTTTTTGGGTTGTTTAACTTAGTTTTTTCTTCTGCTGCCCAAGATGAGGATTGTAGGGTTAAGATCAAAAAATTACGTCAAGCATATGGCGAACAAATCTCTCATATTCTTAGCGATAAGAATAAAACAGAGAAACTTCTGGAAGGTTACCGTTCTGGAAAATTAAAACCCCCGGGAATGACAGCAACTACCCCGCCTAACCCGTCAGTTGGTCCTGACAAGGATTACATCGATTGGCGTGGTAAATATTATACAGAAAAAACAAAATCTGCTGAAGAACGTAGCAAGAGGAAAAAATCAGAAAACGATTACAATGAACTGGTAAAGGAAAAAGGTAATAATGACTTGGTCTTTCTTAATGTAGTAAAAGATAAAGATCGGCAAATACTAACCTTCAGGGACACTATAACAGTAAAAGAAAAGCAAATTGACAAAAAGAATGAAACAATTCAACGTCAAAGAGATACAATCTGGGAGACAAGAGAAATCATCAAAGAAACCACAGAACACTACCGTCTTACGTCATTGCAGGTTTTCGCACTTTATGATGCCAAAGGAGAAAAGCCTTTCCCTATTCTTTTAAGCAATAAAGAAATGTGGCCTAGCGAAAACAAAGGGCTTTCACGAGAGGGAATTAAGCAGTTGATAGTTACGGCCGAGGCTTTGCGTTCAGACAAATCACAGTCAGTTCCATGTGTATTAAGCCTCTACAAAAAGGTTGGTGAAACATCTTCAGAAAAGGTTAAAGATGTAGAGCATGAATTCAAACGAGACAAACAAGTTGGAAATCTTACACTTTACACCTTGAAATTTAATGAGGATGAATTCATTTGGGATTATAATGGGAAAAACTTTTTCGGGAAGAAAAAAAGAAAATCAATTTTCAAATCAGATGCCAAATATGAAATTAGAATTAAGCTTAACAATAAAGAAGAATATCGGTCGGTTTTTTTTCTTATTGATTAGTCTTTTTTTATGCACTGATCACGCTGTTAGCCAAACACCTGATAATTGGATACATAAAATAGATTCAATATATTTTAAAGGTGTCCAGGTTAAAGCTCTTGTAGCACTGCCTGATTCCTCAATTTGGATATTCTGCAATTCGGGTGTTTATTCCGTTAAAGATATTGAGCATCCGCCGACTAAAATATCCTCTTTGGATATTTCTATGCCGGTTGACATTAATCATGACAAGACGGTTGCCTACGCTTTAGGCAATACAGTTTTTATCTGTAATTTTAGCGACTTCCAACGAGATACATTTACGCGCACTGTTAAAATTCTACAAAATGATCTTCCTCACGGTTGTTTTAAAGATCCTCCCAAACGAGCACCATTGAGTATTAACTGTTTAAAATTTGATCACAAGGAACATTGTTTATGGGTTGGAACTAATATTAATGGCTTAACCAAACTTACTTTACCAAAGTTAAATGAGAGATTTTGGAATTTAGAACGCCGATTTTTCATTCGCTGTGATAAGGGCAGTGATAATGGCGTCTCAAATTTTATTTCCAACGATGTTAAAAATATTTTTATTGATAAGCAAAATCGCAAGTGGATACAATTTGATCGAGGTTTAGGTATTATAGAGGAAAATGATTTTTTTAAAATATTTGACAACTATAGTGTACAATATCTCAGCGAGAATAGCCATAGTGGGCAGCATACAATCTGGGCTGTTGTAAATGGAGTTAAAGGCATCGGAAATCAAATGATGATTATATCATCATTTGATATTAATGATATAATCACTCAATCCAAGCAATGTGTCCCCCTTACCGAATTTAAAAATGAAATTATTACAGATCTTTTAGTAGATCACGATGGCGACATTTGGGGTTGCACATCAAACCTTCTTTTCCGAAAGAAAGAACTGGGATTGGCGCTGTCAGTTTCAGATGCCCAAGATAAATTGGTTCAAAATGAAGCTGCTTATTTTAGTTATACAGAACAATTAACATCTGTGCCATTTTGTATTGAAGAAGACTTGCGAGGTATAATCTGGATTGGTACTTTTGATAATGGTGTATATTTTTTGAGA